>JAAUYL010074876.1_pt1 | contig 13927 bp, 10 predicted proteins | sample 7278011 | NCBI WGS metagenome assembly JAAUYL01 (sample SAMN14350225, study PRJNA611818) | marine sediment metagenome | isolation source: surface marine sediment (1.8m) | place: French Polynesia: Moorea | collected 2018-08 | reverse complement strand
TTCAGTTATCAGTTATCAGTACCTCGCAGCTAAAGCTAGAGCCTTGAAATACTGAAGTTGATTTTTTTCATCCCCTTGAAAGGGGAGGCGCATACCCCAATTTTTCAGTAAATGGCCAGAATACTTCTCTAATTTTATATCTATTAAGAGACAACAAACCTGGATAAGTAGCTTAATGCTCGACTCAAATTAATTCCCATAGATAAAATAGATAAACACTATGAGTACAACACTGGAAAAAGGTAAAATCAGTATCCATACTGAAAATATATTCCCTATTATCAAAAAATCTCTTTATACCGACCATGAAATTTTCTTAAGGGAATTAGTATCTAATGGTGTAGATGCCATTGCTAAACTAAAAATGGTGGCTCGAACCGGAGAGTATAGTGGTGATGTTACTAATCCAGAAATAGAAATCAAAATAGATAAAGATAATCAAACTCTTTCCATTACTGATAATGGTATTGGGATGACTGTTGATGAAATAAAAAAATACATTAATCAAGTTGCTTTCTCCAGTGCTGAAGAGTTTATTGAAAAGTATAAAGGTAGCGAGAATGACGCTATTATCGGTCACTTTGGTTTGGGTTTCTACTCATCTTTCATGGTTGCGAAAAAGGTAGAAATTGATACCCTTTCCTATCAAGAAGGAGCAGAAGCTGTTCATTGGAGTTGTGACGGTTCTCCAGAATTTGAACTATCAGATTCGACTCGTACAGGACGAGGTACAACTATTACCTTAACTCTCCAAGATGATGAAAAAGAATATCTCGAAACAACTCGCATTCAACAGTTAATTAAAACTTACTGTGATTTTATGCCAGTGCCCATCAAATTTGAGGGTGAAGAAGTTAATAAACATAAAGCAATCTGGCGAGAATCTACTCAAAATGTCACTCAAGAAGACTACCTAGAACTATATCGTCATCTCTATCCTTTCCAAGAAGAGCCTCTCTTATGGGTACATCTCAATACTGATTATCCTTTTATTGTTAATGGCATTCTTTATTTTCCCAAATTAAAGCCAGATGTAGATGTTACTCAAGGCAATATTAAACTGTTCTGTAATCAAGTATTTGTCACCGACCATTGTGAAGAAATTATTCCTAAATTCTTGATGCCTTTACGAGGAGTAATTGATAGTACAGATATTCCTCTAAATGTCTCTCGTAGTTCCTTATTAAGTAATCGAACTGTCAGAAGAATCGCAGATTATATAGCAAAAAAAGTAGGCGATCGCCTCAAAGAACTTTATCGCGATGAACGGGATAAATATATTAGTGGTTGGCAAGATGTCGGTACATTTGTTAAGTTTGGTGCTCTGAATGACGATAAGTTTAAAAAGCAAGTAGAAGACATCATAATTTTTCGCACCACAGCTCAACTAAATCAAGGTGAAAAAACTGAAACTGAAGCTAAAGCAGCAGTAGAAGTACAAGCAGAAGGAGAAGATGTTTGGCAAGAAGTAACTCCAGAAACTTCTGAAACTAAAAATACTGACGAACAAGGTTTTTATTACACAACTCTCAAAGAATATTTAGAACGTAATAAAGAACGTCACGAAAATCGGGTTTATTATTGTACCGAACCTGCTTCCCAAGCAACTTATGTAGAGCTACATAAAAACCAAGGATTAGAAGTTTTATTCCTAGACTCTTTCATCGATACTCACTTTATTAGTTTCCTAGAAAGAGAATATCAAGACGTTAAATTTTCCAGAGTAGATTCCGATCTAGATGAAACATTAATTGACAAAGAAAATCAATCAGAAATAGTTGACCCAACTACAAATAAAACTCGCAGCGAACAAATTAAAGAATTATTTGAAAAAGCACTCAATAAACCAAAGGTAAATGTTAAAGCTCAGGCATTAAAATCAGAAGATGCTAAAGCTACTCCACCAGCAATGGTATTATTGCCAGAAGCAATGCGAAGGTTACGGGATATGACTGCTATGTTACAGCAGGAAAAAACAGAATTTCCCGAAGACCACGTTTTGTTAGTTAATACAGCTCATCCACTAATTCAGAATCTTTCTAATATTAGTCAAGGTAGTATTATTCAGGGTAGTGGTGAGTCTCCCTCATCAGAATTAGCCAAAGAAATCTGTCATCATGTTTACGATTTAGCTTTAATGGCACAAAAGGGTTTTGATGCTGAGGGTATGAAAGAATTTGTTGAACGGTCTAATGAGGTCTTGACTAAGTTAACTGAAAAAGCATTATAAGCATTATCAAAGAGAAGAGGGTCAGCTTCATAGTCATCTCCAGAGGTAATGAGAAATAGATATTTCACTCCCCCTGTGGTCATATCTAATCTTAGTAGTGGGAGTTATAGCTGAAGTCAGAAGTAGGGGCGAATGGCCATTCGCCCTTACATTCTTTTTGTAACTAAATTTGAGAGGAGCGAGAATATCCGTGCTAGTAATGACGACTGCTATAAATATTACTCTAACTAGCATCGACTATTTTGTTCCAGAAATTAACTATAGGAATATCAACCTCCCATTGACACTCCACGGACTAAAGTCGCGTGGATTCGTGACTAGGAGTTGTAAATCGGGTTAAAACCACGATTTTCACATTACTCGAAACAACCACATTGTCAGTACCGTACCGCAGCACGTATACACTACTCAGTCCACGCTTACGGTGCCAATTGCCACTACTCTCTCCGGTCATGCATACCATTGAGGCTACTTTTTAAGTTATTATTAACTAAATAATACATTTTTTTGACTTGACGAACGGATTAAAATCCGTCGAGTCGTTTCCATCCACCGCTTAAAAGACGGTGGTTTCCCACTTACCGAAATTTTACGATAACTAAACTATTTGGGATTAATGCCTTTAGATTATTTATATCATCAAAAAAGCCTTCGCTTGGATAGGGGATGACAAAAATCAACTTCAGTATTTCAAGCATAGGACTTCAGCTAGAGGTACTATTCAATAATTAAGTAGGTCGCTGTTGAAAATTATCGTTATAAAAAGGCAGGAGGCAGAGGGCAGAAGGCAGAAGGGAAGAGAGTTTCAGGTAAATTTACTTTTCGTTACATACTTATGTTTTTTTGCACCGTTCTACTTACCTCCTCTGTAATAGAAGGATTGGGTCAAAGGAATTTTTTTTCTTCTCAAGGGGAGATTGGATATGGCGGACTTCGGAGCGGCTCTATATTCAGAGAGAAACCTCGCCATCCCATCCTAGGTCATGCTGCGCATTCATGTCGGCGACAGCCAAAACGACCGCTGTCTTGGTCGATTGGATATGGCGAGGAGACCTCGGCATCCCATCCTAAGGTCATGCTCCGCAAACGAGCGCTTTTTCTCCATGAATGGAAAGGCTTTACACCTGAATTTTTCGGTAACTGTTAACTAGGTTCCTCCCCAGGAGGCTGACTGATAACTTAAATGACTTATATAATAAAAAGGTTGTCAACACAAGATCGAAGGACAAACTTATGAGTCGTAAATGTCAATTGACTGGAAAGAAAGCTAATAATGGCTATGCAGTTTCCCACTCCCACATTCGTACCCACAAATTACAGCACGCAAATCTCCAATGGAAAAGAGTTTGGTGGCCTCAAGGTAATCGTTGGGTAAAGCTAAAATTATCTACCAAAGCAATTAAAACTTTGGAACACAAAGGTATACAAGCTATGGCCAAGGAAGCTGGCATTAACTTGAATAAGTGCTAATATCTTTCTTTCTTTACCAAAAAATGAGGTCTAAAGCCTCCCCTTTTAAGGGGATGAAAAAGCAGTCCTTGGATGGCGAGGTTTCCCGCTCTAGACAGAGCCGCTCCGAAGTCCGCCATATCCAATCTCCCCTTGAGAAATATTCAATTCAGTATTTTCAAGCCTCCGGCTTTAGTTGGGGGTACTGATAACTGATAACTGATAACTGATAACTGATAACTGAAATGACTCCTCTAATTTAGCCCTGTCCCGATCAACTTTCGGACAGGGCTATTTATTAATTTTTTCCTGGGATTTTAGCTTCTGAATCTACCTCAAACAGCAGAATCTAATACCAAATCTCGCCCATTCTTACTACATCTTCTTGATAGGAGGGAGTAGGGAGTAGGGTTCAAAGACATAAGATTAAGATATATTCACTCTTTAGCAAATATACTTAGAAGCTAGTGAACTACTAGAAAAATTAGGTTGTTGCTAGAGAGACTCCCCAAGGATTTCAAATTCTTGTCTCACCGCAAAGTTATCTCAAGAGGACTTTAATATAAGTCTATTTTATAGATATTAGACTTATCCCTTTATATCCTACATTATGTAGCAGAAAAGTTAGGAGTCAGGAGTTATACTAAATCCGGTTATCATACACATTTTATTTTTATAGCCTAAATCCTTGGTAAAAATAGATTTAGTCGATATTTAAAAAGGGGTTTTGAAAACACGATTTGGTATCAGAAGTCAGGAGAAAATCATGGTGGTCATAATTAAGTAAACAATTAAGTATTTATCTTAATATTTTCTTGAGAATCTGACTCCTGAGAAAGGTGAATTAAGATGATTTATATAATATAAATACTTACCAAGCTACCGATTTTAATACTACTTTTAATGTTACAATTTGACATCCGGAATGTGAGTTGTAACGATTGTAGCTATTGGCAAGTAAAAATGCTGGGAATTATTACTTTGTCTATATTGGATAGATTTTTTCCCTCTATTTACGGACAACTATATTATCGATGGCTCCTGAAAATTAAGTTCTGGAAAATTTAGAGGTATTTTTTTCCTGTTCAATCTTAAATGTTGGCATAAATCTCTTACCATAAGGAAGGATAGTCTTGGGGTCGGGAGGATGTCAAATTTGCTCGATAGACAATTCCAAAACCTTTATTTTTGCGTATAAAACTGTAGATTAAATCAGGAATTTACGAAGATATGCTGTTGTCAGATTAGGATAATATTGGGTATATTCTAAACATAAAATTACTGAATTTAGGATCTAAATCATTATGACTGATTTTACTGTCGCAATCCCTACATATAATGGCGCTGAAAGATTACCATTAATTCTAGATAAATTACGCTCTCAAGTCAAGATAGATGGACTATCTTGGGAAGTTATTGTTGTGGATAACAACAGCCAAGACAGCACGCAAAAATTAGTTAGAGAATATCAAAAAAACTGGCTTCAGCAAATTCCATTAAAATACTGTTTTGAAGAAAAACAAGGTGCAGGATTTGCTAGAAAAAAAGCAGTAATAGTATCCAATTCACCTTTAATTGGTTTCCTGGATGATGATAATCTTCCTGCACAAGATTGGGTGGCATCAGCTTATGAATTTGCTCAAAAATATCCCAAAGCAGGAGCTTATGCTAGTCAAATTCATGGAGATTTTGCCGGAGAATTACCACCTAATTTTGATCGAATTAAACCATTTTTGGCCATTACTGAAAGAGGCAATGAACCATTACTGTATAAACCTGCCATGAAGGTCATGCCTCCTTCCGCTGGATTAGTAGTCCGTCGGGAAGCCTGGTTAGAAAATATTCCAGAACACTGCATATTAACTGGTAGAAAAACAGGTTCAATGTTAACTGGTGAAGATACAGAAACTATTAGTTATATTCAACAAGGAGGATGGGAAATTTGGTATAATCCGACAATGGAAGTAATTCACAAAATTCCCAAACATCGATTGCAAAAAGATTATTTAATCAGTTTTTTTCAGGGTATTGGCTTAAGCCGTTATGTCACCAGAATGTTAGGTGTTAAACTATGGTTAAAACCATTAGCTTTGTTAGCTTATACAGTAAATGATACTCGTAAAATTATCCGCCATTTACTTAAATATAATCTAAAGTTACGAACAGATCTAGTAGCAGCTTGTGAATTGGAATTATATATTAATAGTCTAATCAGTCCTTTTTATTTGTGGAAAAACGGTTATTTTGCAGAGGTTGAACAAAATCAGAATTCAGCCGTAGAATCTCAGGGAGTTTCAGTGGAATTTTTCAAATATTAGGTAATCTTAGATGAGAATTATTGCTTGGCCAGTATTTAGTATGGAGTATCAAAATTCCTATGGCTATTTGTGATATTCCTCAATGGAACTACAGGGAATGAGTCTTAGAGAGTTCTCTTTGAGTAAACTACTGTTTAAACAGTATGATATTTTTCACGTCTACTGGCCGATAGAAACCATGGTCCTTCACCCCAACCATGTTTCAGCTGGTTTATGGGCAATAAATATGCTATTAGCTATTGATTTTTCTAGGGTAAGAGGAACAAAAATGATTTGGACTCTTCACGATAAACGTCCTCAGTCAATATTGCATCCCAAATTGGGTATTTGGTTTCAGTCAAAGTTCATCAAGCGACTTGATGGGTGGATCAGTTATTGTCAAGTAAGTAGAGAGTGGGCAGATTTAATTTTTCCGATGTTGAGCGATCGCCCCCACACAGTTATTCCTCACGGTTATTATTGACAGGCTTATCCTAACAATTTGACATCCTCCCGACGTTGCGCTTATGGGACAACGCGGGATTCCTAAACTTCACGTTAGCGTTTCGCTGCGCGACATGAAAAGCGAGAGCTACCGTAGTAAGAGGCAGCTCCTCTGTATGAGGCTTTGGGTTTCTGCTTAAGACCGCACATGCTGAGGAGGCCAAACCTCATTTAGTCCAAAAAAGTTATTTCCCAACTCGTTTTTTATTATTGTATTGAGACACCGCTCAACTAAACTTACTCAAACTTAATCAAAAGCCTGAAAGCTTAGTTGTTCGCAGTGGATCAACCACTACAGGGTTAAACGGCAAACCCTTTATTCCTTGGTCCAAGACATCAGGAATTACTTTTTTCATTATATTAAATGACCCATTTACATCTGCATTTAATAATTTATTTTCCCTGGTTTTATACAGTCCTCTTGTTACTCTTTTTCCACTAAATTTCGGTTTTTTTTCTCCATATTTAGGCAAATCATCCCCATCTAAACAGCTCGATTGAGATGTATAGGATTCTTCAGTAATTATTACTTTTATTCCTCTTAGTTGGGCTTTATACGTTAACATCTCTATTAACCTATAGTGAGGGATATTCACAAATTGTTGATTGTTCTTTTTCCCTAATTTTATTTCTTGTTTCCAAGTCTGATTCTGCCCAATGATTAAGATTCCTATTTCATGGTTTACACACCAGTCTATTACTCTTTTGCTTGCCGTATGAAGATAGTTTTCTACTCGACAATTGCGTTTGTGAGTTATTTTTTTTAACTTCGGAGAATTATTTTTATTGTGGTTGGTTTTTAATTGAGATTGTAAATAAGAGCGTTGTTTGTTATAAAATGTGTTGATAGCCTTTAATGGTCTGCCTTTAATCATGCTTAGGTGAAGTTCCTGTTTGATTTGTCGTTACAGCTATTAAATTATTTACTCCTAAATCTACTCCTGCTATTTGTTGATTATTTGTTATTTATTCCTGTTTTTCATAGACTATTTCTATGATATAACAGCTACTTTTGGGGATAATTCTAGCCTCTATTATTTCTGTCTGTGAAGTGGGAATTTTTATTTCACTCATGGATAAGTGACAAATCCCTTTTTTTAAGGCTTTTTTGTAAATTGACTCATGCTGCACTTGCGTGACAGGGCGGGTCTTCAACCAACGTTGAGATAAATGGTGCAAAAAAACAGTTCATTCTTTAGCATAACATTGGCTAAGATGTTAGGAAAAATTTGAATTGGATCGAGGGCATTTGCAGAATATTTTGGCGTTCAAATATGAAAATTTTGTGGCAAATCCTCAAATCATATTAAGTAAAATTTACTTTTAGGAAATGATATTTAGGCTATTGATTCTGACGGGGGTGACTCCTCGAAATTCCCTAAGTTTTTGTCGCCAAAATTTTATATTTCATATTATAATATTCAATGGAAGTATAAGCAATGTAAATACTAAATACTAAAAAATTATGCTAGACTTCACTGTTGCTATACCAACTTACAATGGGGCGGATAGATTACCCTTAATATTAGAGAAACTGCGATCGCAAATCAACACAGAAAATATTTCTTGGGAAGTAATTGTAGTTGATAATAATAGCAGTGACAATACTTCTAAAATCGTTCAAGATTATCAATCTCGCTTTTCTGAATTTGTCTCTATAAAATACTTATTTGAACCTCAACAAGGAGCGGCATTTGCTCGTTTGAAAGCTATTCAAGAAGCAAAGGGTACTTATATTGGTTTTCTGGATGATGATGTTTTACCAGAGCAAAATTGGATATCTGCCGCATATTCTTTTTGTCAAGCTCATCCTCAAGCTGGAGCAGTAGGCGGACAAATTCATGGTGATTTTGAAGTTAAACCACCCCCAGAATATAAAAGAGTATACCCTTTTTTGTCTATTAGAGAACATGGTAGTAAACCCCATCTTTTTGAGCCAAATAATTTGAGACTACCAACTACAGCTTCATTAGTAGTTAGTAAAAAAGCTTGGAATGAATCTGTCCCCGATCGCTTTACTTTAAGTGGTAGAGTTGGTAGTTCAATGGTGGCTTCAGAAGATTATGAATTATTGTTATACATCCACAAAAATGGTTGGGAAATTTGGTATAACCCGGAAATGGAAAGTTATCATAAAATACCTGCTCATAGGTTAGAGAGAGATTATTTATTATCCTTAAGTCGTGCTTGTGGTTTACCAACTTATTTCCTACTGACAATTAATGCTAAAAGTTGGGAAAAGCCAATACTATTTGTGAGAACATTGTTAGGAAATTCGCGCCGGATAATTATGCATTTGATTAAGTACCGTCGTCGAGTCAGAACAGATTTAATTCCAGCCTTTGAGTTAGAATACTTTTGGGGTAGTCTGCTGAGTCCTTTTTATTATTTGAACAAAATTTTGAAACCCGACAATACTAATAAAGCTGAGTAATTACCAATAGATAATGGATAATTGATAATGGATAATTGATAATTAATCAATCCGGTTTAAAGCCTCTCCTTGCTAATTCTTTCTGGAAAGTTTAAAAACAATAATTAATAAATAATGGCTGATAGCTGACGGCTGAATTATTACCGAATTCTTAAGGTATACAGCCTCTCTATTCATGGATAAAAAACGGACAGCTCCGCTTTTAATGTCGGTTAGCAGCCGAAACGACCGCTTTTTCCTCTTCAAAGGGGAGCGTTTAAAGGGTCATTTCAGTTATCAGTTAGCCTCCTCCGGAGGAACTGCGTTAACAGTTATCAGTTATCAGCGAATCTCCGAGTTTAGTCGGAGGCTTGAAATACTTAGTTAAATATTTCTCTTGCTCGATTGGATATGGCTAGGAAACCTCGCCATCCCATCCTTCGGAATGCTCCGCAAACGAGCGCTTTTTCATCCCCTATCCAAGGGGAGGCGCATGCCCTCTTTTTTTGGTAAATTATTAATTATTAATTGTTAATTATTAATTGTGAAACGCCTTTTTAGTTTCACTTTACAAAAAGTCTCTTATTTTGCTTTACCGAAAAATTTAGGTATAAAGCCTCTCCATTCATGGAGAAAAAAGAAAAAAAGTTCATCTCAACCAATCCTCTTATTTTTAAGAAGAGGTAATTATTAATTATTAATTGTTAATTATTAATTATTGAAGATTTTGATGTTTTGGAGATTTTTTTAATAAATGTTCTACAAGTTGAGCAGGCAGAAAAATATAAGCAATTATTTTTATCCATATTATTGTCATCAACTTTCTTCTGGCTTTAAGTAAGGAAATATTATTTTTAACAGTATTTATATAGTACCTAAGTGCTGCTGTTCCTTTTGCTCTCGTAACTCTCCCTTCTAGAGATTTAATAGTCATATAAAGATAAAAATTAGAAATGGTTTTTGATTTTAAATTCTGTAAAGATTGAGGGGCGAGAGAAAAAGCTCTATCTATGATATCCATAACTTGTAATGATTTTTTTTCCATTCTTTCAAAATTAGAAGACAATGAATTAGTAGATACTCTGTATAAAATTTGAGGATAAGGTACAGCAACAAACTCATATTTAATTGCTAATTTAAACCACAAATCCAAGTCCTCAGCCGCAAAAAGTGATTCATCAAAACCACCTGCTTCAATTAACACTTGCCGATCAATTAATGGGTTAGAACCATTTTCTAGGAAGTTATTTAACAAAAGTTGTTTATAGACATTTCCATTAGCTGTTATGTGAGAGCCTGGATATAAAAAATTATCAAATTCATCTATATAATCAGTCCAACTATAAGCTATTTTGGCTTGAGGATTTTCTTCAAGTTTCTGGAGTTGTTTTTCTAGTTTATCTGGAGTCCAAAGGTCATCTGCATCAATAAAGGAAATGTATTTTCCAGAAGCAATGGCTATTCCACGATTCCTAGTTACTGCGGGTCCTGCATTTGGATAGTTAAAAACTTTAATTCTGGAATCGGATATACTGGAAATAATTTCTTCAGTTGAGTCTGTCGAACCATCATTAATAATTATTAGTTCGTAGTCTTTCCAAGTTTGGTTTAAAACAGATTCAATTGTTTTTTTAATAGTATTTTGTCCGTTAAAAACAGGAATTATTACAGAAATTAGAGTCATAAGAAGTTAGAGAGTAGGGAATATACAAATAGTCAAGAAAGATAATGGAATTGTTATGGTAATAATATTATGTGCCTCCTCGGGGGGAGCTACACTTACTGATAGTTAGCTCATATGATTAATGGAGATGCATCTTTAGGCTCTCTCAAAATCTCAAAATCTCGAAAAGGTATTTGGTATGCTCTAATTTCGGTATCTATGGATGTTCCGGAACCAGAATTAGTAAATGGTTGGATTGGAGTTGATAGAGGACAAAATAATATTGCAGTGGCAGCATTACCCAATAGTTTTGGTAAGTTCTGGAGTGGAAAGCAAGTAAAAAGTTTAAGACGTAAATTTCAATTACTGCGTCAAAAACTCCAGGAAGCTCAAAAACTGAGAAAGATTAAAGATATTGAAAGACGTGAGCGCAGGATTATGACTCACATTAATCATATTATTTCTCAGCAATTAGTAAAATTTGCCAAAGACTACAACATGGGATTGCGGTTTGAAGATTTGTCAGGTATTAGACAAACTTCACTTCAACGTAGAAAAACCAAGTCAGATGCGAGCCAAAACCGAGACCATTGGGCATTTTATCAGTTAGAGTTGTTTACCAGGTACAAAGCAACTAAAGCTGGTATACCAGTAGAGTCTGTACCAGCACCATACACCAGTAAATCAGACCATCGTAATGGTCTAATAGGTAAGAGAGTTAAACATACTTTCACAGGTGTTGATGGTTACACTTGCAATGCTGACTGGAATGCCTCGCAAAACATTGGTCAATGGTTAGGTTTTTCATGTCCTGTAAATCTATGCCTCCGGCAGGCTTCGCCAACAGAAAGCTGTATCTGTAATGGATGCAGTTGATTCTCAGGTCTGGGTCAATTGCCTTTCCCTCAACTGATGAGAAGTAAAAACAGGTGGATTTATCCCCTGTTTTTACAACATAAGCGAATCCACGCGGTTTTAACCAGTGGAGTGTCAATACCACTCCTGCCAATTGAACAGATAATATAACTGTAAGCATTCAGCAGTCAGCATTCAGCGGTCAGCATTCAGCTATCAATTTCATTATCTTAAGACAAGGAATTGACATCTTCGTGATTTCAAAGAATTAAAAGTATGAGCTTTTACTCATACTTGCTTCATTTATTAAAAAGCTGAGAGCTGACAGTTAATAGCCGAATGCTTAGATATAACTTTTGTCGATCGCCATAATTTACATTGGTTAATTTATAGTCTATAATATTATTAACACATAAAAGTTAGACTAAGGAGTTTTTCCATAATATCTAAGCTAGATTAAAATGATCGCCTAAAAATTTTTAAAATTGACCAAGTCATAATTTAATAAAGTACAGTATTTTTACTCTTCCCTGTTGCCTCCATACCTATTCCCTATTCCCTCCATACCTAAATGATGAAACTTGAATCAAAAACGCGGTTATTTTTGGTTGGTTGTCCTCGTTCTGGCACTACTTTATTACAAAGTATGTTAGCTGCACATCCAGAAATATTGTCTTTTCCAGAAACCAAGTTTTTTTGGAATCTTATCCCTTTATATAAAGAACGTTGGAGACGAAAGTTAAAAATGGTTTCTCAGGATTTTAAACCTCGATTAAAAAAATTTTTTGTTGAGGAAATTAATCGAGGGGAGCTGCTAGAAAAGTTTTCTAAGTTTAATGTCTTGAGAAGTCAATATACCAGACAATTTATTCATATTCTTGACGAGCTAACTGTCAGTGAAGGTAAAACAATTTGGTTAGAAAAAACTCCCGAACATCTTCTTTATATTGACTATATTGAAAAAAATGTACCGGGAGTTAAGTTTATCCATATCCTCAGAAATGGAACTGATGTCGTAGCTTCTTTACATGAAGTTACTCAGAAATATCCTGAACCTTGGGGGGGAGATTGTTGGAATCTGAATCTATGCATTAGGCGCTGGGTTGAAGCTGTAGAAATTAGTCGCCAGCATATACACAAATCTAATCATATTTTAGTGAGGTATGAGGATATAGTCACAAATCCTCAAGTAGAATTGGTAAAACTTTGTCAATTTATTGGTATTAATTTTACAGATTCAATTCTACAAGATTATCGTCATGCCTCGGAAAAATTAACTTTACAAAGTGTAGGTAGAACTGTTAAACAAGAAATTATAAATTCTCAGTCTGAGAAGTTTCAAAAGTTATTTAATGAGTCAGAAAGAGAGTATATTATCAAGAAGTTGTCAAAAGTTGATTTAAGTTGGTTAATTAATGGATAATGGATAATGGATAATTAACTAGCTATTAGCTTTTAGCATTCAGCTAGCCTCCTGGGTCGGAACTGCGTTAACAGCTTTTTGAGCTTGGGTAAAACATCCCCTGCTTCTATAAGCAGGATAGTGCGCGGAGGGGTAACATTCCCCTTCGTTCACGTTTACTGCTGAGTGGCTGAGTCGCTGATTGCTGATTGCTTTTTTAATCAAAGTAGGTTGGCTTGAGGAAACGAAACCCAACATTACATTTAATAATTGATAATTACCTCTGGTTGAAATCGAGAGGATGGAACCCAGGCGGAAATCTAAATCCATTGGTTAGTCCTGCATAGTAATGGTAAATAGTAGGGACGTTGCACGCAACGTCCCTAAAGGGAGCAAGATGCTCCCACTACCGTGTCTCTTCATTAATGGATAATGGATAATGGATAATTAACTAGCTATTAGCTTTTAGCATTCAGCTATCAGCTTTTTTCCCCTTGAAAGGGGAGGCTAATAAAGCTAAATTATTTAATTAATAATTAATAATTATTAATTATTCGGTAACAAAAATAATTACAATGCACTACCATTACAATGCACCATCACCATCCATTGAAAAGGGGATAAATTTTAATTGGAAAATTATGAGATGTATAGGATTTTTCAAGTTACTTAGGTACAATTGTTTTTCTTCTTTTCTATTCCCTACTCCCTACTCCCTACTCCCTAATTAGTAGGAATTGCTATAACTTTAGTTTAGGGAATAACAAAAAATCAATTATCCAATTTTTTAACTATGACTGGGAAATTTTCCCTACTCCCTATTCCCTACTCCCTATTCCCTATTATATTTGACTACTCCCCTGGCTCTTGCCGAGGGGATTCTAAGTTGATACTACGCAACAGGATAAATCCGTGTTGCTTCGTCTATCCTTAGCTGACCAAAGATATATTCTTTGGGGACAAGTCAAAGTGCCCCTACACAGTCGGCTAAAGCCAATGCCTAGCCTTCTGCTTACTTTTTGTTGATAATGATAGCACAGGACAACTAAAGTTGTCTAGTCTAAACGACTCGCTTGTTTTCATCCCCCGGTTAAAACACGGGGGCTTTCAACGT
>JAAUYL010023378.1_pt1 | contig 13940 bp, 11 predicted proteins | sample 7278011 | NCBI WGS metagenome assembly JAAUYL01 (sample SAMN14350225, study PRJNA611818) | marine sediment metagenome | isolation source: surface marine sediment (1.8m) | place: French Polynesia: Moorea | collected 2018-08 | reverse complement strand
TTTTAATTACCTCTAAGAACGTCGGCAGGAATCAACCTGACCAAGGGGTTGCTGTTGACAATCACGGCAGTGGCGACCCCGAGGCAGACGAGACCCAAAATCAATGATTCCCTCTTCATGATGGGTTTGTTAAATTAATACTCGTACGTAAGCAAGTTTATGCTTCGAAAGACAACACGGCACTGATCGAGATTATGGGCGGGAGGCTCGCCTTTTATGTCCCACCATAGCTTTGAGTTCTGTATGTGTGTACCAATTCTAAGCGACTTGAGCTTATTGGTGACAACAATGACAATGGTCAAGCCAAGCTAAAATGTAGGTAGTGTCTGATCTGCGCGCATACGCTATCAGTACTTGAAATAAAAATGTCTGAGGACATTGCAGATTCACTCTTTTATGCAAGACAACCGGTTAAAACAAAGAAACGTGAATATCAAGGGTCAATCACTGTTGTTCCTTGACAAATTCGAAATGGACAATTCAACAGAGAACAGTTGACCCATTGTAATTTACATTTATAGGCCCAAGATTTTTTGTCAATCTAGAAAAAAAACTTGTGAAAGGAACTTTTTGTATTATGGTTTTTATTTTGACTCTATTGAGAAAATGGTATTTAAGCTAGATATCTGTGTGGTTCTCGTTTGTCAAGACTTGAAAATACTGGAGTAAAGGTTGTTAAGATTCTGTATCACTTTGACTTTTTCTTTCCTTTCTTGCTCCCACTTCCGCCATATTTGGCTTCAAGATGGGCGAAAAAGTTGTCGGCCTCCTTGGCTCGATTCGATTGGCGCTGCATGATCATCTTGGCGAGGTCGTCCTCGCTCCCGCCGAGGCCGAGCTCTTGAGCGTGAGCCTCTGCCTCTTTGGCTTCTGCATCACGACGTTTCTTGCGCTTGTTCTTGTTCTCCTTCGTCTCCCTGGTGAACTTCTTAAATGCAGGAACCTAAAAAATATTTTGAATTGCAGTGGGATCTTAATAAGCTAAAGAGGCTTTGCTTACTTCTTTGGCGTCAATCCAGCCCTGGATCAACTCAGCAAATCTGGCCTCATCGTCGGGAACGGCGCAAAGAACACTGTCCAAGATCTGGTCCATGTCGCCTTCGAACTCGACATAAGCTTTCTTGACGTCGGCGGACTCCTCGTCGGAGTGGCGATACTTGGCCTCGAAATTCTTGATGTCCTCGACCGTAATCTTCTTGAATAAGATGCGCCAGTACTCGGTCCAATCGCGATCGGTGAGGTTGGCGTCACCTTCATCGTCGACTTCGCCGCTCTCGTCGTATAAAGCCTTGGAATCAGGCTCGCTCAGTACTTTGTAGGCCGCCCCGAGGGCCTGGAACTTTTTTGTCGAGAGCTCGCGATCTTCAGGATTGGCTCGGTCTGGATGAACTTTGAGGGAGGTTTTGTGGTAGGCCTTTCTGATCTTCTTCTCGTCGGCGTCCTTCTCAACACCGAGCACTTGGTACAGATCTCGGGTGCCGAAGAGATCTTCCAGCGTTTGGAGTAATGACGGCATCTTGGATTTCAACTTTTACAAAAGCAAAGGCCGGTCAAGATTTCGCCACTTTCCTTTTGTTTTTATTTTGCGGCAAAAGCTGACAGTCTTCAGTGCTTCCAGATAAGCCAAAAAGCTTTAGAAAAGAGTTCGGCGTTATTCTGACTTTTCCCGCCTTTCATAACGAGCCACAGTAAACAGCGCTGTAAAAAATTCTCAGCAAAATTCAAATGTAAACAAACGAAAAACGCACGAAAAAAAGCGGAAAGGAAAATCAGAAAAGAAATCTACGAAAAACCAAAATGACTGCCAGTCCCGTCGGCCTTCGGGAGGTCATCCCCAACCAGACGGTCGTCGGCAAGGCCAAAGAGTTCACCATCAACACTGGCGGTGCCCAGAGCACGTTGCAAGATGTCAAGCTGCCAGACAGTTCTGGCGGCTTCACCTACGAAGATCAGAGTAAGGTCCAGACCCGAAATCGCTTCATCTTCTGGCGGGTGAGCCACGACGTCCTCGAGCTGACGGAGGTCAGCCTCGACTGGGAGTTGACAGGGAGCTGTGTCAAGTATCGCTTCCAAGACACCCATGTCCTTTGCGGAGTGACGATCCACGAGACGTTTCACCACATCATCGTCCTTGTGGCCACCGTGAGCTCGGTCCACAAGTTGACCTTCCCGCATCCGAATCGGATGCACAAGCAGGACTTCCAGATGTTCCAAGCAGACGGAATTCCTTCTGTGTTCGCGGAGGCCAACGGTTTGACGCCCAAGGAGAGCTTTCACATTCTGCCAAACACCGGGGTGGCGCCATTACCCCATACCTCGGCCTCCTGGCTCGACTCTGACGACGAGGCCATCTTCGCCCTGGCCAACCCTGTGGGCCACATCACCCTGGTCAAGCTGGGCAACATCAACGGAATCGTCACCGTGCATTCGCTCAAGAGCTCTTCGTACTTGGGGAGACTATGGGGAACGGTCGGCGGTATGTTGTCGACATCGAGGCCGGCCGAGGGTTCGGACGCAGCTCTGAGTTTGGCGATCCATTCAATTCAGAATGACGTTTACATTTTCGCCCTCTGCAAGGATCACAAGATGCGAATGTGGTTGGCGTCGTCGAACGAGTGCGTCATGGTTGCCGACGTCTTGGCCAACCCCAATCAGGGATCTGGAGCCCAGCTCCAACAGGGAAGCCAGAGCCACATGTTGAGAAAAGTCACCGGCAACTCGTCGTCGGACAACTTCGCCCTCGCCGCCTTCCTCTGCTTTGATCAGCAGTCCCAGTTTTGCATTTTCAAACCAGTGAGAACGGATGGACAGTTCGGATTGAAACATTTGGCGACAGTCTATGCGCCAGAATTTGATCTCATCGACTTTGCCGTGACACCCCAGGGGCGTCTCACCGCCATTTGGACCAACCCCGACGGCCTCCCGGTGTTGAGAGGCTACAATTTTGGCCCGAACTCAGGTCAGACGAGCGGTGGAGACAATGCCGGCTGGAATGACATAATACTGGAGGAGCCCCTGGATCCTGAATTTCTACCGCTGGGCCAATCACTTGTTGATCCTCGACAATCTTACTTGAAGCAACTCTTTTACCCCGGCCGCTTCTCACTCCAGACCTTGGCCAAAACAGTCGGAATCTACCAACGATCCGCTGATGTCAATTTGACCCATAGCAAAGAAATGACAATGTCGCAGTTGAGGGAGGACATCTGTGCCGCCGTCGAGATGGAGATCCAGAGCCAAGTCACCGAATATGAAATCAGCGACGACGAGCACATTTCAATCTCGCAAGCCGCCTGGGCAAGATTCTACTCCTGCGCCATCCAGTACCACGAGTCCGGCCTCAAGCCAATGGGCCTGATCATCGACGGCACCACCGGGCTCATGGTCATTGTGAAGAAGAACAACTTCAGCTTCGTCCGACCAGTCGACGCACTGGAACACCTGGTCCTCTCCGGCGGCCTCGACTGCCACGGCCCCTCCTTGTTCGCGGAGACACCGATCTTGTGCGAGGACCCGGCGTTGGCGTCGGACATCGTGAGCCTGATGAAAGCCATCGCTCTGGTCGGCGACCAGATCTCACCCAAGATGATGGAGGAGTTCAGCCACGGCCTCTTTTGCTTGGCCTCGCCAGATCAAATTGCTAAAAAGATCGTCAGTGAAATCTTGACAGAACAGATTGACGAAGAAGAGACGGCCATCCTCAGCTTCACCCAGGAGTTGGCGACCAAGTTGGACCAGGTCGGTGATGTTGCCAAAGCTCTCGAGGTTCTCCTGTACAGCCTCGAGCTCGATCGTGGAATCGTGTCACATGCCAACTTTGACCCGACAGTGGCCTATGACGATGATGACCTCAATCGGTTCTTGTTCGCGTCCGGCCACGGGAGGAGCGTCTTGGCCGAGTCCTTGCAGCAGATGGTGTTGACCAGGTTCGAGTTGACACGGAACCTGATCTGCTTGCAGATGGTCATGCTGGAGTGTGGCTTCGCTGACGACATTGCTCACGGAGCCGCCGAGGCCATCCACTCTACGTACCTGCCAAGATCGGTCGTCATGGCGCATTGCTATTTCGTCCTTTCCTGGTTGACAGAAACAACAGCCACACCTCCACCTCCAGATTCACTGTAAGTCTTTTGAACATGCTAAAGATATTTTAAGTCATTCTTTCTAAGCTTTGTTCAGGGAACAAGGACTGAGGCAGATGGCAGTGTTGAGGATTGCTGAAAAGAATTCGTGTGCTCAACAAGTCGCCGAAATGGCCAGAAACTTGGCAAGATCTTTGACGCTGTCTGAGTTATTTTTGAGCGGTCCCGGAGCTAAGGCCAGGATGCTCTTGACGAGCGATACGGACAACACCGCCCCCTGGCACTCGGTTCTTATGCCTCTTGTGAACATTTGGTAATTTCAATCAAAAACAATTCAAATGCGTTTCACGAGTTTTCTTTTAATTTTCAGCGCCCAATTGTTGTGGCCAAGATGTGCCGTGTCAAGCTTCCAAGAGTTCCTGCTCTCCGCTTGTCAGTACATGCAGATCCAGGAGTACGTTCGCCTCTTGAGCACTTGGTGCGATTGGAACTGCCACTCCCGCCAATTTCTATTGGGTTCCGCCCACCTCAGCATGGGCGAGCCCGATAAGGCCTGCGATTGGATGATCCAGGCGGTGGGCGGGGTCGGAATCGACGCCTTTCTGACCAATCATCTGTTCAAGAACCAGGACCACGCCCTCACGGACTTGCCCCGCCTCCAAGTCACCTACTTTCTCAAGATCATCCACCTGTTTGAGCAGTTTGGCTACTACGACCACGTGATCGAGTTGGCCAAGGCCGCAATGGTCATCTGCGACCACGACAATCCTGATCGGGTAAGGATTTCTTTAATTTCACAAGTTTTTTGATTGTGTACAATACATTTATTTTCAGACAACTCTTTGCTACATCATGTTCTCGCATCACTTGAGACTTGGGCATTATGAGAAAGCCTACGATGCCATGGTGTCCAACCCTGACAAGAGCCGACGAAAGGACTCTTTGAGACAGTTCATCGTGACCTTGTTCGAGAGGAAACAGTTGAAGCTCTTGGCTAGTTTTCCCTACATCGACATGTTTGAAGACCTGGAAACCATCATTGAATCCAGAGCCCGATCGGTGGACTTGAACGTCAACAACTACTACGACTTTCTCTACTCATTCCACATTTCCAAAGAAAACTATCGCAAAGGTAAATGCTTCAATCTTGAACAGTTAGAGCTGGTTTATTATTGCAATTATTTTTAGCTGCCTATGTTATGTACGAATGCGCCATGAGGTTGGGAACAGAAACCTACTCGCATGCAGGACTGAAACAACAAGCCAAATGTTATCTCGCCTGCCTCAACGTTTTGAAACTGGTTAATCCGAACTACGCCTGGATCGTCAAGCCAGTGTTCGCTCACCAGTCCAAACCTAGTGCCAGCCTGAACCCAGGGGTCAGCCCCAAGCACAACATCGACGGAGACATCTTGACGCAGTCGACGAAGAAGCGCATGGACGTCCTCGAGATGAAACAGATCGAGAACGAGTTCCTCCTCGTCTCGGCGAGGCTGAAGTTGACCAACAAGAAGGAGACCTCGGGGTCGGCGGGCTTCACGGGCCCGACGCTGTCGGCGAACGAGACCTTGGCGCTCCTGATCTCGGCCAACTTGTACGGTGACGCAGTTCAAATCGCGAAAGCATTTGACCTCGATCGAAGGGGGATCGTCGAAGGCTTGGCCTCGAAGTGCGTGAAGTTGTCGAGGGCAAAGGCTACAGAGCAGGACGCCGCTTGGGAATGGCTCAAAGAGAACACCCTGACACAGACTAACACGGCCTCCACCGTCGAGGCCGCGTGGAGCCTGCTCCAGGATCTGGTCAAAGATCTTGAGCGAGAGAGACAGTCGCAGGTTCACCGAGCTGTCGCCAGCCGACTCTTTTCGCTCGGCGCCAGCCTCCCGACTTGGCTTGTGGCCGACTACAAGAAGGCTAACCCGGCGGAGTTGCTGAGGCTGTTCTTGAACAACGGATTCCTTGATCTCGCTGGAAACTTTGCCATCGAGTACATCGCGGCCGCTCTCGGCAAAGGCAAGGAGTACTTTGGCTTCACCTCTGCCATCCACGCAACCGCCCCTCCCGTTTGGCTGCCGTTCAACCTCTTCGATCAGTTGATGTTGGAGCTGCAAGGCCACATCAGCAACCCGCATTTCAAAAAGGTAAACTTTAAGACAGAAATTTTAGTTTAAGCGAGTTAATTTTGAATTTCTTTACAGGTTTTCGATGAACTAAACTCAGTGCTTAACAACTACATGACCACCGTTGCTCAAGTGTCGAAGGACATGGTCACCGTTCAATCTGCCTAATTTTGGGAATTTGTTTGATCATAATTACAGTCAACTACTGCCAATCGTTCGGAAATTTAGGACGTGGAAAATTAATCGAAAGACAAATAAACAAGATTTTACATTTTCACATCTTTTTTAAGAGTGTAGGTATAATTACTTGAGAGGTTGCGTGAAACCCTGTCGGAAAGAGAAAGTTGCGTGTCGGCCGCTGGCCCCTTTAAATAAAACGCGGAGCGATTTACCGAACAGTTTCATTTATTTTATTTAGGCCAGAAATACCAAAGTTCACCAAGTGTAAGTAATTTCCATGATAATGTTAATGAATTATTTAATGACGAAATGTGCATTAAACCTTATTTAACTCGGGAAAAATGGCCAAAAAGCTAAGACTATTTTCTGTTAGTTGTCTTTGGCTCCGCCCATCAGCTGCCGTCCCGGCCTCGGCGTTGGCCGGCTTTTCAACCTGCCATAAGCAGCCGAAACAGCCGGTTTTGACAAACAACTCGCCTTGCTCAGCTGTCCCGGCCCGTCCCCAAACAAGCGCACGCACGCCATCGCCAAAATCCCGTCCACAACCACAAGCAAGCAAAGCAAGAGAGACTCAGCTCAGCGAAGCAAGTTCATCATCTTTGCAAAACGACGACGGGCAATTTCGGTCTTCAGGTTTCGGCGTTCTTGTCCGATGCCAAAGATGTCCAAGATCAAACCATAAATCATGGACAAGGAAAAGAAGAAGGACGACGAGGCCAAACCGGCCTCCGAGTCCACCGGCGATGCTGCCAAATCTTCGCCGGCCAAAGAAAAAGAGTCGAAATCCAGCGACAGCAAAGCTGAAGTGAAAGCAGAACTTTTATCTCCGTCCAAAGAAGACAGTGCCGCCTCCGGGTCGACCCCGAGCACGCCCAAAGCTTCGGGATCAAGTTCGTCGCCCGGCGGTGGGAACAGTGAAAAAGCAAAAATCAAATCTGAAGCCGGTGATGGGGAAAACAGCGGCAGTGGTGAGAGTGGTGAGGTCGACGAGGCCGCCATGCGCCGGGCGCTCCAGGAGTACATGGCGATGGCGCAGACGGTCCAAAGTGCTCAACAGATGGCGCTGGCCTCCAGTCTCCTCCAGGCTTACGGGTCACAGGCGATCGCCTACGTCCAGGCAGCCCAGATGGCCGGCAAACCCTTGGCCAGCATGATGGCGTTGTTGCAAGCCCAACAACAACAACAGCAACAGCAACAATCCGCAGCCGCGATGGCGATGCTCCCCAAAAGAGGCCGTGGAAGTCGTGGCGGAGTCGGATCTCGAGGGGGTCGTGGCGGTCTCGGTCTGAAATTGAAGCGACTCGACTCGTAAGTTCAATGTTTGTTTTCAATAAAAGAAAATGGTTTCTGTACCGTTCATTTTGTGCTTTCAGTGGAGAATTGGTTGCCTCAGGCCGCGGAAGCGGAAGAGGCCGAGGCTCCAGAGGTCGCCGGCGTATGGAGGGTTCTTACAGCAGTGACTTTCTTTACTACATGAATGAGGGAGGCATCAGGAGTGGCTCGAGTCTTGGCAATATCAGTGGATCTCCGTCCAGGATGATGTCAGGACCCGGGGACGGCACCCCGTATGAGATGATGGAGCAGGAGGAGATGCTGTACAGCGAGAACTTCCCGGGAAAATTGTGTGCTCTCTGCAACCTCAGCGAGCGATCCACTCTTGGCCAAGGTGACATCATCAAGCTCAAGGTTGCCGACGACCTCGACTACAAGGCCATCGAGGAGAAGCGTACCAAGGCAATGCTGGAGAACGCCAAGGACTCCGGTGGTCTTGATCAGAGTCCAAAGGGCAACCTGAGTCAATCACGGAGGAAAGGCCGAAAGTTCACCTCTGGCGACAGCGAGCCGTTCGACGAGCTGGAGAACGTCGGCTTCGGCGACGAGCCCGACATCGGGCTGCTCTTCGAGGACTCTGGCCACTTCTTCGTCCACATCAACTGTGCCGTCTGGTCCGACGGCGTCAACGCCAAGGCCATCAAGGAGGAGGAGGCCGAGTCCAAGGACTCCCCCTCCAAGTCCAAGAGCAAGAACCAGAACATGATCAACGGCGTCGACCAGGCGATCGTGTTGGCGATGGTTCAGAAATGCCAGCACTGCAAACATTTCGGCGCCAGCATCAAATGCAAGGCGAGCGGCAAGTTCTACCACATTCCGTGCGCTGCGGCCTCGGGGTCCTACCTGCACAAGCCCACCCTGACTCTCGTCGGAACGGACAGCCTCGCCAAAGTCCCCAATTACGGTAAGAAAGCCTCTTCATGATTTTGTACACAAACCTTTAAAATGGTGATTTTCCAGCTGACAATGTCATGTACCTGTATCACAACGGGGAGGCCTGGAAGTTCGGCAAGGTGGCCGACCTGAAGGTGGACAAGTTCGACAACCTCCTGTACTGCACTACCTGCGGCCAGCACTACTATTACACGGGGGCCCACGTCAGGATCACTGCAGTAATAAGAGCAGGTTGGCAGTGCCAGAAGTGCAAGTGGTGTCAAATCTGTCGCCAGACGAATCAGGATGATCGGTATTTATTGTGCGACGTCTGCGACGGAGCCTTCCATTCCCACTGCCTCCGACCTCAGATGGCCTCTATTCCGAAGAACGGTTGGAAATGCAAGGTAAACACTTCATTTCACAGAAAAAATGATCCAGTGCAATTCTAAAACTATTATTTGCCAGAGAAACCAGTTTTTGATTACAAAAAATCTGTGAATACAAGCAGAGAAAATTAAGTATTTATAGGCTTATCTGTCTTATCAGGCAATCTGCTCTGCAAGGAAAAAAGTTCTCACATGATAACATTTTGACAGTTCTCTCAAAAATCCATTCATTTTGCTTGACGAGAGTAATTTGTTGACATTACTAAACTAAAATATTCAAAGGTCATTTTCGTGGAATACAATTGTCATTATTGTTGTTATTTCCAGCAATGCCGTAAGTGCACCGACTGTGGAGCTCGGACGCCAGGATCAGGATCTTCCTCGAGATGGCATGCGAATTATACAGTGTGCGACTCTTGCTACCAGCAAAGGAACAAGGGCCTAGCCTGCCCCATTTGCGGTCGGGCCTACCGTCATTCAGCACAGAAGGAAATGATGCAATGCGCGACTTGCAAGAGGTATTTCACGAGTTTTTTTATTTGTTTACATTATGGAAAATAACTTGTTTTTCCAGGCATGTCCATTCCAACTGCGACCCTGACGCCAACGAGCGATCATTTTTGGAGAAGCGGGCTTCTCAATTCAACTACGTTTACGAATGTAAAGTTTGCAAGGGGCTCGCGCAAAAGGCCACCGTTCACGGAACAGCAACCACACCGACCCCGACGAGTGGAGGCAGCTTCGGCATGACCAGTCCGAGGGACTCATTTGACAAAGACAGCCCAGGGGGTGAGACCCGATCGTTCGGGTTCGGCGGCTCCCGCCTCCTCGAGCGCGAGGACAGTTTTGACGACAGCAAAGATGGCACCAGCATGGGAGCCCTCGGCGGCTCGATCGGCCTCGGCCGCGGGAAACCAATGGCATTTCCCGGAAAAAGGAACCGACTCGGAAAAGTCGGCCGGCCTCCGGGATCGACCTCGGCTAGCGGGTACGCCGCCGCTGCCGCCGCCGCCGCCCTCAACAAACCTGATTATAGCAGCAGCAGTAGTAGTAGTAGCAACGCGATGAAGAGAGTGGCAGAGTGCAGGCGACGCGGCCGTCAGCCGAAGATTCGCGGGATGGTCGGGCTCGAGAGGCCGCAGGCCGAGACCGGCATGAAGGAGGAGCCCGAGGAGGGCTCGAAGATGATCTGCGTCTCGGTGGACGACAAGTTCGTCATGGAACAGGACATTTGCGTGATGTGTGGTTCGATCGGCACCGATCTCGAAGGTCGCCTGATTGCCTGCGTTCAGTGCGGTGAGTGTTACCATCCCCACTGTACCAACACCCGGGTTTCCAAGGTGATCTTGCAAAAAGGCTGGAGGTGTTTGGATTGCACCGTTTGTGAAGGCTGCGGCCTGAAGCACGACGAGGCCAACATCATCCTCTGCGACGACTGCGACATCAGCTACCACATATACTGCGTCCAGCCGCCCCTGGACACCGTCCCAACGGGGGCCTGGAAGTGTAAGTGGTGCGCCGTTTGTCACATGTGTGGCACGAGTGATCCTGGAGTCAACTCCCAATGGCATGATAACTACTCGTTGTGCGGACCCTGCCAGTCCCTGCAAAAGTGCACGATCTGCGAGGCCGAGGACGGCTACGAGGAGGGCGAGATGATCATCCGTTGTACCACCTGCAAACGTTGGTGTCATGCCGAGTGCGACTCCATCACCAATGAAGACGAGGCCGAAAAGTGTTCCGAGGATGGCTATGTCGGTCGATGTTGCCGACCTCCAGATGTACTTCCTCCACACCTTGCCAAACCTGCTCTTGGAGGCCACGGCTCGGGTTCGTCCTCTTCGCTGGGCATGTCGGGCTCCTCTGACATGTACCACCACAGCGCCTACGGTCACTACAGCAACGCGAGCTTCATGGTCGACGGGGTGATCTTGTCCGAGAGAGGAATGACCATGCTCAAGTCTCAAACGGTGGAACGTGAAAGGCAGCGGCGAAAAAGGCGTGGCATGAACATCGAGGACACGCCCTCCAGCTCGAACATCGACCCCAGCCTCGGGTCCAACGACAACTCACTCGAGGGCGGCGAAGATAACGACGACGATGATGATCTCATGCCACCCCCGACTCCTGGAGGAGCGGGCGGCTCACACAAGGATGGCGACATTGTTCGACCCTTGCCCGATGGCCGACCCCCTGATGCTCCTGACGGCTTCACCGTCGTCCAGAAGGACAACGGGATCATGGTGCTGCGGAAGCGGAGGTATCGCGATCTCAAGAAGGTCGGCATCGGCGGGTTCATGGCCAAGACGAGGACGCCCAGTCGAAAGCCGAAGGATGACGAACCCGGTCCTGATGGCGAAAAGCCAAAGAAGAGGCCGGCCTGGAGGCCCAAAAAGAACAAGCTCCTGGTTCAGTATCCAGAGTACATTCAAGACGCCTTCTTCGGCAAAGACATCATGGAGTCCCTCGACAGCACGAAAAATCCCGAGGACTTTCTCGATGAGACCCCGACCCCCGGTGATGATAAGAACCATGGCCAAAATCGCGGCCTTCGCTTGAGCAAGGACATCTTAGCGGCCTTGGAGGAGGTTCGCGTCAAAGAGGAAAAAGAGCGCAAGGAGAAGGAGGATGCCGAAGCGAGGGCCAAGGCAGCCGCTCATGTTCCTGATGATATCAAGCCCGGCGACGTAGTTGCTGGTGGCGGTGACAAAAAGGAGGATGGCATGGGAGAAGATCTCGGGGACGACGATCTGTTGCCTTCCGACCTCTTCGGCGATGACATCTTCAAAATCATGGACGATCCGAGTGCAGCCGGTGGTCTTGAGGACATTGACGACTCTGCTCTGGACGATGCCGAGAAGGAGGACAAGGCTAACGCCGACGCCGAGAGCTCCAACAAAGACTCCAAGGCCAACAACGAGTTGGCAGACGCTCTCCGTGATACGTTTGGTCCCGGTATAAAGCTCGACTCCAAAGATATGGAGGATATTTTCAACGACATTGTCGACGACGAAACCAAGCCTGGCGACGGAGCATCAAACCAGGCAAAGGCGGGCGAGGCCTCCGCCGCCCCCGGGTCCGGTCCCGTGGGTGGTGTTATCAAGTCCGAGCCTCAGTCTGCGCAGCAATCTCCTGTTCAAAGCCAGCAACAAGGACAACAGCAGAAACAGCAGCTACAGCAGCCACAACAACCTCAGCAGGCTCAACCCCAACAGCAACAACAATCGGGTCCTATGCCACCAATAAGTACAGTGATGTCTACATCGTCACCAATGGCGGTGTCCTCACCTCCTGTCGGAACTCCGACCTCGGCGACTTTCCAGCCGCAGCAGCAGCCTCAGCCAATGATGGCTCAGCAAGGAGGTCCTCCGATGCAGAACATGACGACAATCCCGAGCATGATGAACCAAGGCCAGAGGCTCATGTCACCCCCTCACCAACAGCCTCAACAGCTCCAGCAGCCCCACATGATGCAGCAACAGCAACAGCAACAACAGCAACTCCAGCTACAGCGTCAAAACCAAATGATGCACCAACAAAGAGCCCAGATGGGCCCCCAGGGTCCTCAGGCTACGATGAATCCCGTCATGCAACAAATCAGACCTGGCTTCCCCAATCAAAACAATCCTCAGCAACAGCAGCCGCCCATGGGAGCACAGTTCGCACCCGGAAGTGGAGCCCCGCCAGCTCCATCCCCTTATCACCAACCCGAATATGCCACCCCGGCCGCTCTTCAACAGCAGGGACCTCCTCAGCCAGGAGGACCACCACCGCCGCCAGCAGGTTCGACTTGGGTTGGAGGACCTGGCCAGCAGCCTCCTCCCGTTGGAGCTGCCATGCCTCCAGGAGCGGCTGGTACGCCACCGACGCCCACGGGTCCACCCAAACCACCAACCCCGGTCGAGGCGGGACCAGGTGCATCAACAACACCGCCGACAGGAGCGGGAACTCCCGCAGCAGGCTCGACGTCGTCCTCGTCGCAGAGAAATCAGCTCGCGCGGGGGGCGGCGGACGAGCCGCTGGGTGAAAACTCGACGATCGCCATGATCTTGTTCGCTAACAAGAACCACCCCAACCTCAAGACGGACTATCCTCAATGGCCGGATCGGTTCAAGCAGATCAACAAAATCTGGAAGACTTTGCCAAATGATCAGAGGTCGCAGTATGTCACGATGGCTCGCGAAAATCGCACTGCCAACCGAATGAACAAACAGGTAAGAAAACCAATCCTGCATGATTTCGTTTTCTCATTCTCTTCGATCTCAAGAACTCAATTAATGCCTGGTTGTGGATGAACTATTTTTAGCCTCTAGCCTAGCCATATATTCGTTAAATCTACATAGACTTTTAGAATCAGCATGACCAAATTATTGCATCTTGCTTACCTAGTCAAAATATTTTTGAGTTCGCTCTTGAGTTCTTTCAATTCATTTTTTAACCCCCCGATAATTTCGTAGTCGAAAGCCAACAAGGCTGCTGCAAGTGCTGCTGCCGCGACTACAACTGCTGGTACAGGCTCAACGGTGACGGCTGTTAACCAACAACAACCTGCTAACACAACAATGGTCACGACGACGATGACCTCGGACGGCAACGTCGTGGCCTCGGCGGCCTCGAATCTCCAACAACCCGGTGGTCCCATGATGGCCATGGGCCAGCTTAACCCTATCCCACAGGCGCAGCCCAACACCCCGGTAAAACCAAATTACCTTTTTGTAGATGCTAGTTAACATTAACTCTTGTTTTTGCATGAACGTTCTAACGCTTGAATTTGCCATTTAATCTAAACGTTTCGGATAGTTAAAAATAAACATCAGAGATGGCAGCACAGGTATCAACGCCAGCACCCTCTATAATTGTATGAAGTGGGAATTTTTGGTACTACGAATCAAAACAAAACTTGCGTTTACTTTGATACCTGTGCTGCCATCTCTCGAGCGTTTTCGTAATCTTGGCGCAACGTTTAC
>JAAUYL010031022.1_pt1 | contig 13948 bp, 12 predicted proteins | sample 7278011 | NCBI WGS metagenome assembly JAAUYL01 (sample SAMN14350225, study PRJNA611818) | marine sediment metagenome | isolation source: surface marine sediment (1.8m) | place: French Polynesia: Moorea | collected 2018-08 | reverse complement strand
TCACCCCATTTTCTAATGCACACCCATTAGCTGTGTCAGTCTAGTAGTAGACTGACACAGCTAAAACTGTGCAATAGATTTTTGTTTCTAGGTGTCTTTTTCTCCCCACCCACCCCACACTTCCCACCCTTCCCCCACTCCCCATCTAACCCACCATTTAAGGTGTGTCGGTCCAGTAGGGTGCGTTAGACGGCTACAATTTAGAATGTGAAAAAGGTTTAGGAATCGGTCGTAACACACCATTGAATATGTGTCAGTCCACTACGAAATAGAGGATTTTATGATCGCTACAGGTACGAGATAGTTATTAAGGATTTTAGATTGACATTTCATCCTAATTTCATAAATGCCATGTATGCTTAGTATTGATTGCCTAAAAAAAGCTCTGTGCATCTAATTGTCAAAGTTGCGCTAAAATTTGGTCTCGACTAAGAATTTGGTGAGGATGTCAGAGAAAATATTCTAATAGTACAAACTCCTTATGAGTGAGATTAATTACATTTTTTTCCTGATTTTTATTGATGAAACAAACAGTATTAACAATCCACAGCAGATATTTATCAAATAAGATTGTGAAATGAAGATTAATTTTTGGGGCTAATTTTACAAATCAGTCTAATGCCATAAGATAACTATAATATCCACAGGATGGAGCGGGTTTGAATACTGAGGATAAAATGCTTTAACTTCAAGATCTAGCCTTCAACCCACCCCAACACAAAAAACCTTTCGCTATTTATCCAAACTTGATATAAACTCTCACCTAATCATTATCTGCGTGTTCAAATTCATAAACATAAAATAGTCTGCTCAACTGTTGCAATTTATATCCGCTGAAAGCAAATAAAGCTGCACCCCCTAAAGCAAACCAAAATCCTAGTGGGGGAAGTGCTAAACCTGAAACCGATGTTGCCGTCTCAGTTATTGCTGCTGTTGCTGCTTGAATAGCGATCGCCCGTGCATCAATAATTATCCCCCAACACAAACACAACCCTGCCACAACATAAGCTAAAATCTTTAAGCGATTAATATTTTTCAGTGCATCCTGACAAACCCGACAATGTTTTGTGTGAGTTTCCCACACATCAAAAAGCTTGCGCTTGTCATATTCTGGGGGTGGTAATTCAGGATTACATTCTTTACTCCAAGGTATTCCACCTCCAGCGCGTTTCTCCAACCATTTGCGGAAAGTAATCACCATTTTATCTTGAGGATTAGGTGTGTAGACTGCATCCAGGTATTTTTCTTCCTGTCTATTTGCCAAAATTTTCTCTTGGTAATGGAGAAACACTAAATCCTGATGTCCAAATAGATGTGACAGTATATGACCCAACCATTCAGGCATGGGCAAAGCAAAGAATCCAAATCCTGGTGGTTGTTTCCCATATTCATCTTTTACTAACACCTGGGACCCGATAAAACTAGACCAACCGGGGCGAGTGGGGATTGCATACAACACCAGAATCAATTTTCCACCATTGTCAAATTCATAGATAACTTTAACATGACAGGGTGGTTGAAATTCAGTGGTATGTTTAACCATGGGATAATTGTGTGGTGTGACTTCAAATGAGAAACCTTCTTGGGCCGAAATCTTCCTCAGTGGAATCATGTCGTAGTATTTAGCATCTGTGTACCTGCTACCCATAATTCCGTGGTGGGAAACGGGAACATGAGCTGGATCTGACAAATTTTCCATTGAAAAATCCCAACTATAGGGATACTCTCGCATATACCAAAACATTTTTATAACCCGGTCTGATGGGTTCTCCAGTTCAGGAACAACCCTCGGTTCCCGTAACTGACTTTCTACTTGAGCTTGTGAACCTGACTCTGGCCAAACCCATAGTAAACCTTGACGTTCCTGGGTGGGATACACAACTGCACAAGATTTACTGTTAGCACAATTTTTAGCTTCGGTTTCTTTATCTTTAGACTGAGGAATGCTGACACACTTTCCCTCGGAGTTAAAACGCCAAGCGTGGTATGCACACATTAGAGTGCCATCCGACTCGACCCTACCTTCGGAAAGAGGAACAAGTCGGTGGGGACAAACATCTTCAAAGCAAGACCATTTTCCAGTATTATCCCGCCACAGAACTAAATTTTTCCCTAGTAACTGGAATGGATATGGTCGGGATGGGTCAGTGTGATCTACAACTGCCACTGGATACCATTGTTTTGTCCACTGGAATGTTTCTGTTTCTATTGTTTCTTGAATCTCTTGTTTCAGAATTTTCTCTGTTACCATAGTTAGTCCTTATTGAAGTCAAAATTCAAAAATCAAAAGTTAAAAGCAAGAAAATTCCATCAATTAATTTACTTACTCTCAACTCTCTTGACTGGTCAGATAAATTTACATTTATTTAAGATAACGTAATTATCAAAAAAATTCAGCTAAGTAGCCCAGGAATGTTGCCCGCCAGTGGTTTGAGTATCCTCTCTGCTAAACTTTATATAATAGACATCTCCGGAAAAGAGGGAGTAGTGGGAAAGAATTGATTATTTATGTGCAATAATTGATTTTATTTTTTATTATCGGAGATGTCTAATAGTAGTTACTACTCAGTTATTAGCGATCGACTTTTAATACTATATTTATTGCCAAAGCAATTATTATGTATCTAGAAAAAAATGGTTAACAGTTACAATTAAAATTAGAGCCAATTTTGAAGATAATTATTAATATATATAAGGAGAAAATTTCAGAATATGGGAGGAAATAAATTTCGATTTAAGCAGTTTACTATCCTACAAGATAAATGTGCAATGAAAGTTGGTACTGATGGTACTTTATTAGGAGCATGGGTAGATGTTTCTGGAGCAGAAAAAATTTTAGATATTGGTACGGGTACTGGTTTAATTGCTTTAATGTTAGCACAGCGTTCCCATCAGCCGTGCGGAACACTATCCCTTGCTAATATTGATGCTGTGGAAATTGACATAGACTCATCTATTCAAGCTAGGGAAAATGTGCAGCGATCGTCTTGGTCAAACAGAGTTAAAGTTGAAAATTATTCAATCCAAGAATATACAAAATTTTGCCAAAAACGTTATGATTTAATAGTATCAAACCCACCTTTCTTTGAAAATGCCCTGAAAGCTGCAAAAAAAGCAAGAACAGTTGCCAGACATACTGACTTTCTCTCACAAGCTGATTTATTACAAACAGCAGTTAAACTTTTGTCTGAAACAGGTAGATTCGCTGTAATTTATCCAGTGCAACAAGCTCAAAAGTTTCAAGAAAAGGCAGAATATTTTGGATTATTTTGTCAGAGAAAATTGTATGTTAAACCTATGCCAGAAATTCCCACAAAAAGAATTTTGATGGAACTCAGCAAAGAAAAACTACCATTACAAGAAAATACTCTGACTATCGAAGCAAAACAATATATATATACGCCAGAATTTATCACCTTAATTAGAGACTTTTACCTGAAATATTAACTATTATCAAATTTACCTGTGTCCTGATTGAATATAAGTTAATTATTAGAAAAATAACTATACTTTAGTCTATAAAAATAAGAATTAAAACTTCAATGTTAAAATTAATAATGCCAAACTTATTCATAAAATTGTGAGGTTCTCTAATGTTGACTCTTTATCACGCTCCTGTATCTCCTAACTCCCGTCGGGTTTGGGTGACACTGCTAGAAAAAGGACTTGAGTTTGAACTGGTAGAAGTAAAACTCAGTGGAGAGCAATTTAAACCTGATTTTTTGGCAATTAACCCTTTCCACCACATTCCTACTTTGGTAGATGATGGTTTTAATATAGTCGAATCTTTGGCAATTCTTGACTATTTAGAAGCAAAATATCCTACTCCTAATATGTTACCTAAAGATGTCAAAGACCTAACAATTGTGCGGATGGTACAAATGGTAAGTGTTAATGAATTGTTGCCTGCTATTAATCCATTGGTCCAACGAATTTTAGATTTACCTGGAGAAGACCCAGAAAAAGTTGAGAAAGCAGAGCAGAAAATTGCAACAGTCTTGACATTTTTTGAGAAATTATTGGGCGATCGCTCTTATTTTGGTAGTGACAATTTAACTTTAGCTGATGTTGTTGCTGGTACTATCATCCCTATATTATTCAGAGCTGGTATTTCTTTAGATAAATATCCTAAAGTTAGTAGTTGGTGTAGTCGCTTAATAGCACGTTCAGCATGGCAAAATTCTGAGGCGACAGAAGAAGCATTTGCTGAATTTAGGTCTAATATGTTAGCCCGAATGCAAAAACAATAAAATTACTTTCCCCTCTTTCATTGGTATTCAAGAAGGGGGAAATAATTATGGCAAGCGATGATATATAATTAAATTATCTTTCTTTATAAAAGATTAAACTGATGAAACCAACAACAATTTATTTAGCAGAATAAACTGAAGCTAATCTAAAAGAATTAGCCAATAAAACAGGAAAATCTATTCCTGAAATTATCCAAGAATTAATCACCGATTATCTTACTAAAAAACCTCAAAAATTACCCAAATCAGTGGGAATGGGGTCAAGTGGAAGAGTCGGACTTATCTTCTAAAGCAGAACAACTATTATGGACAAAATAGTAATAGCAGATACCAGTGGAATTATTGCTTTTTTAGATAGGGACGATCGCTACTATTCCCTAGCGGTTAATATTGTCACCAATTATCAAATTTACATCCATGTAACCGTTTTGCCAGAAGTTGATTATTTAGCCACTAAATATCTAGGAGAAAGAGTCGCTAGAAGTTTTATAGAAGATTTAGGAGATGAATATTTGAATTATCTTACTATCGAGTTAGAGGATATTAATAAAATTACAAAACTTATGGAACAGTATAAAGATTTACCTCTCGGATTTATTGATGCTAGTTTAGTTATTTTAGCAGAACATCATCAAATAAAAAGAATTTTAACCTTAGACAGAAGGCATTTTAACTTAATTCAATCAGAAAAAGTTAAAGATCTAGAAATATTGCCATAATTTTTACTTCACAATTCAAGCCTTAAAAGAAGCAGAAGAAAACAAATTAATCTTAATTTATGCTGAAATTTTATCAGAATTAATATAAGGATTCAGTCGAAAAAAAATGATTATGGTAAACAAAAATATCGGCTATATTTCCCCAGATTATTTATATAAATACGATCTCCCGATCAACCGGGAAGCAATATTAAAAACTCGTCAAGAAAGACAAACAAAATTATTTAAACCTTCTACTCAAATGTATTACGAAGCAGTACAAACAATAGCAGATATTCAAAGTGACTTTTTCGACTTTTCCAATGGAGTCATAAAAGTCGGTCGCGCTGAACAACTCTCGCCAGACCAAAAACAACGGTTTCACCATTCCTTGCAAACATTTTGCCCTTGGAAAAAAGGTCCTTTTGAACTATTTGGTCTAACTATCGATGCAGAATGGCGTTCCGACTGGAAATGGGAGCGCATTTGGCCACATATTAGTTCTCTGAAAAATCGCAAAGTTGCTGACATTGGTTGCCACAACGGTTATTTTATGTTTCGGATGGCAGCTCAACAACCAGAATTAGTCATCGGTTTTGAACCCTACACCAAACATTTTTGGAATTTTCAACTTATCCAAAATATTGTCAAACAAAAAATGCTGGCATTTGAACTTTTAGGAGTCGAACACATTCACTACTACCCCCAATTTTTTGACACCATTTTTTGCCTGGGTATCCTCTATCATCACACCGATCCCATTGGTTTATTACGCAAAATGCGAGAAGCGTTAGCACCCAAAGGTGAAATTATTATTGACTGTCAAGGTATTCCTGGAGATTTACCAGTGGCGCTCACTCCCCAAAAACGTTACGCTCAAGCGCGGGGTATTTGGTTTCTTCCCACCCAGTCTTGCTTAGAAAACTGGATAGGGAGAGCGGGGTTTAGCGATATTAATTGTTTTTTTGCCGAACCTTTGTCCGTTGAAGAGCAACGACGTACTACTTGGGCAAATATTAATAGTTTGTCAGAATTTCTTCATCCTGACGATCCATCCTTAACTGTTGAAGGTTATCCTGCTCCTTGGCGTTATTATGCGATCGCGCGGAAGTAGTGGAGTGTGGGGAGTGGGGGAAGTGTGCGGAGATCGAATCTTGTCTGCTTATGCAAGTTTGTCTAAATTCAAAATTCAAAATTAGGTGTAGAAAGTAGTCAATTCTTCAATTTTATCGAGTGCGGGCATCTTGCCCGCGACTAATTTATCTGACTCAGATGAAATTTCCTAAGAATTTAACTTCTGACTTCTGAGTTTATACAGTTTCAGATGAAATTCCCTAGAAATTTAACTTCTAAATTCTAAATTTAACATTACTCTGGCAAAATCTCAGTAACAGTCTCGTAAAAATTAGTCTCTGGTGGTTTGGCAAACAAATGCGACATTTCTGCCAATGCTGCTTTATAAGCATCACTTTGATTAGCATCCATATCTTCAACTCCTTCCCAAAAAATTACAGCAATACCTTTATCTGTTCCTGGCAATTGTAATAAATATGCCCCTTTAAAACCTTCGTTATAAGTAGCAACTGCCTTTTCATAAAGTTCTTTTGCTTCTTGAAACTTTCCTGGTTTAAATTCTCCCAAGGCAACATAAGCATATTTATGCTTCAAAAAATCCATAAAATCTGACATTTTTTTCTCCTTTTCTACAAGTTTTAAATTGTTGGCTGTATTAGATATATCATGTCTGGTTAAAGTTTATAAGCAAAATTAATTACACATCCTGCTAACTCCCTGTTCCCTATTCCCTGTTCCCTGTTCCCTATCTCAAAGATAAAGATTCCCAGAAAGGATTATTTTTACCTAAACGAGTTGTATTAGTAGCATCATGGACACTTCCTCTCAATTCTTGATAATATTGATCGTCCATAAAATTAATATTTAAACTAGAATCAGCCACCAACCTACGGAATTTTTCCTGAGTATAATCTCTCCCATTAATTAATGCTCCTCCAGGATTAGAAACCAATAGTTCTCCATTAATTACCACCGAATTGACCATATTCGGCCACCAAGAATAACCGCTATATCCAAACATAGCTGGCACCTGAATTATCTGGTCATCACTGAGATTAAATTCCTGTTTTAACTTCTCAATTAATGGGTTTAATTTTTCCCTTTGTAAATAGAGATTATGCTGAATTAACTTAGGATTTTTTAAGGCTGATCGCACCGTTGTTTGAGTGCTTAAACCACGATTTATAGCAGCTTGACCATAGCCTTCTTCATTTAATTCTTCTAATAACTTTACCCCTGCTTCTGGACTCACAATTAACATTAAAGGTTTGCCAAATTTACTAGGAATAAAACTGATAATTTCATCTACATGACGAATCATTAACCAAGAAGTATCAATATCCACTGGCGGACCCTGAATTTTTTGTGCTTTAATGAAATCAATAATATCAGGATTCATGCCTACTTCTCCTGCTTTACCATAATAAACTCTTCCCATAGGATATCCCGGCAAAGGTGGAGTCACTTCTAGATTTCCATAAGCATCTGCCCACCTATTTAGAGGGTCAAGTTGTCTGGGTTTACCGACTTCAAACCAGCCGAAATTGTCTTTGAGAAGACTGCGAGAATATTGGTCGTTTTCCCCAGAGCGGTTAGCTTTAAGAGCAACATTCATGTTACGGGTTTTACCTTGACTGGGAAACTGCACATAACCTATTTCTTTAGTGTCTTGCATCCAGGTAGTGCCACCAGGATTAATTTTGGCTGTTGCACCTGTTTTTTCAATAATTTCTCTGATTTTATTGATAAACTCTTCATTAGCCAAACCTCGATCGCTAACGTGAAGTTCTTTAACTGGAGCAGTGTTAGGAGACATTAACCAAGGAACTACACCTATTTGAATACTATCAGAAGCAATTTGTCTACCATTTTTTTCAGCGATAGCTTTCAAATTAACTACTCCTTTCCAGTCGCGATCGGCAAATTGTTTAGCTTCTACACCTAATACTATTTTTGCCTTGGGTATTAATGCTTCAGTACCAGAAATGTCTACTGGTTGCCATCCTGATTCTGTTTTTTGGAATACATTAATATAGTTAGTAACATCTGTGTCTGTAGAAATGTAGATTTGAGCATCCCTATAGTTTTCTGCCAATTGAATATTGACAATAGCTAAATCTTCTGTATCACTTTCACCATTAACATCCCGATCTCGCCAGTCTGGGATTAGATCGCCATTATCATCATCATTATTAAACAACATCAACGCACCTTCTGATAAAGACCATTTTTCTCTACCTGACTTATCAGCTTCATCCACTTCCCCATCTCTGTTAGTATCACCATAAATTGTGAAACCAGGAGATAAACTATATGCAATGAGTGGATAATTTGTTGTTTGGGTATTTGTCTTGTTTTCTGTATTTTCTGTCCATCCTCTTGCTGCTATTACTTTTTCATAACAAGCAACTGCTAAATACCCCTGGTATTCTATCATTTTTTCGATCGCTCGATCTGTCATCAATGAATCTTGAGGTATTTGACGCAAACTCTCAATTGCATCTAACCAAAGATTTTCTGCTTCTTGCCAAGTTTGATAATTTGCCTGTGTTTTTTTTCCTTTTGCTACCGCATTAGTTGCTATGCTCAGTGCTTGCTTCCAACTTTGGGCAGCTTTTTCTTCTTTAATAATTTTTGCTTCTATACTGCGAAAGTTTTTCAGGCTTTTTTCATATTGTTGTAGTTGGAATTGGTATTGCCAAGGTTCTCTTACTTCTTGGAGGTTTGGCATTTTAGAGACTTTATCAAGTTCTACTTTTAGCTGGTCTCTAATCTGGTAAAGTTCTGGTAGTGAACTTACTTTTTTGGGAATTTTGATATTGTTGTTTATCGACTTGATACTTTCTAGCACAGAAACTTCTGAGTTTGCTTGATCAGGAAGTGAAGGTTGTGCTACTGCTTGAGGCACAATAGGTATCCAAATAATTCCTACTAATGCCCCAACAGTATTGACTAGACCTATTTTAACGTATCGCATCCAACCCATGGTATACATCCTCGATATATACTTTGAATTTTACCTGATTTCTGCCAACTCATGCCATTTCACGGAAGTCAAAAGTCAAAAGTCAAAAGTCAGATAATCTTATACTAAATCTCAGAACTAATTCATAAATTAAATATTAAAAGAGCTGGTCTGCTATCTACATAATCTCATTAGACATAGGCGTGATAATTAAAAATCAAATCAATCCCATACGCAAAAATCATTAATTCTTTCCCCCTAATCCCTACTCCCTATTTTCCACCAGAGGTATATTGCTAGGGTGGGTGAGAAAGAATTATATTGGTTTCCTCAGTCATTACCGCGGAGATTGCGTCAGCTAAAAATATACTTTTCCCAGGAGGTTAACTTGTTCAATTGCGAGGCGGCAATTGACTTAACCGCTTCTTTAAATATCATCTTTAATAAATTAATTCTCAGGTATTTTTGCTATATATCCTTAGATGGAGAAATAGAAAGATGGGATGAAAACTAAATATAGTATTCATCTTTAAGAAATGGTATTAGCTGAATAATTTAATACGACTTTAAACTTTAATTATTAATTATTTAGTAATTGCTGTATATTTCCGGTTGAGCAATCGTAATTAGAAGTTTTGTAGGATATTTAAAAAAATATCTTTAGCTCAGTTTGATCTACCTAATTAGAATTTTTCAACCGGAAATTATTTTAAGGCTCTCTAACCCAATCCTGATTTGGTTTCGCCCAATTAGCTGTTTCCACATTATTAGCACTGGACCCATTACTAGGTAACTCTAAACAGTAACCAGCACCGTATACCGTTTTAATAAACCGAGGATGACGAGGATCTGGTTCCATCTTCGTTCTCAGATGTCTAATATGGACTCGGATTGTCTCAATATCATCGTCTGGATCGTAACCCCAGACTTCCTTGAGAATTTCACTAGGAGATACTGTCTGGCCATGGCGTTGTAACAAACAATGGAGTAACTCAAATTCTAAATGAGTTAGTTTAACTGTTTGCTCAAACCAAATAGCCTCAAATCTTTCAGGAACCAGAGTCAAAGGGCCATAGCTGAGTATTTCACTATGTTTAGCTGCTTGTGGAATTCTATCTGTGCGTCGCAGTAAAGCACGCACTCGTGCCAGCAGTTCTTCAACCTCAAAGGGCTTTGTTAGATAATCATCTGCACCAGCATTGAAGCCTTCTACTTTATTTTGGGTTTGACCTAAAGCAGTTAACATCAGTACAGGAATATCCGCTGTTCGTTCATCACGACGCAGACGTTGACATACTGTAAACCCATCTACCTTTGGTAGCATTAAATCTAACACTATCAGGTCTGGTAATAGTTGCAAAGCTAGAGCTTGCCCTTTTATACCATCTTCTGCTTGACTAACTTCATAGCCAGCCATTTCTAAGTTTACGGCAACGAGTTCTGCGATCGCAGGATCATCATCAATGACGAGTATTCGGGGCATCATTTGCTACACTTAACCTACGATTTTTTTCTTATTGTAATGTTTAATTAAGATTTTTAAGTTTTTTCCCATCTTTTTTCGTTCAATGTTACAGTCTTTTTTCAAAACATTATTCTTCTTTGCTTTTAATTGTGCTACTTCTCTCTAACACGAATTTGTTTTATTGTCAAGCCATTAAATGATAACGACCAATATCTGGTGGGACTGTCACTAAGTTCTTTAGTTCTAATGATGCTGCTTCAATATGACTTGAGGCCAAATGTTTTTCTAATAGACTTTCACTCTCCCATTCCTCAACAAAAGTAAAATCCCTGGGATCGGCATTATTTTGTAATAATTCGTATTTAATACAACCTTTTTCTTGACGAGTAGGTAATACTATGCTAGTTAAAATTGACTTAACTGCTTCTACTTTATCCGGTAAGGCGACTACACGAGCTACTACTCTAATAGTATCTAAGGACATAATTGATTGGATTCTAGACTCAACAACTAAATAATTTAGAGGATATTTTATGATTTTGAGGCTATAGGTAAAAATCGTCCCTGCTCTTTTAAGTATTTCCATGGAATTGATTCTGGATCTTTTTGACTACTCCACTGACTAAAATCAGGTTTTGTTTTCCGTTTACTAATACTGCTGGCATGAACATTTAGCCTAGTTGCTAATTCTTTCTGAGTCAGAAACAGAGAAACTGCTTTATTTGCAGGCTCAAATTTGAGACTACAATTTACCTGGGAATGCTGTGGTGGAGTCCAAGGATTTGAAACTTTCTCAATAATTTCTTCTGAGAATAACTGACTATTATACCCTAAAATTTGATCCGTAGCTACTTCAACTTCCTGATTTGTTTGACCAGCAACTAGAGACACAGCAGTCGGAAAATAGTATAATAAACCACCTTGGTCTGTAATTTCTAACTCGGCACCAAATTCTTTGGCTCTTTCACCAAGAAACTTTTGGACAACTTTTCCTGATAGTTGAGAGTTCATGGCCAAGTCTAAAGCTGTAATATGTCCCTGATTTTCCTGAATTAACTTATAGAATAGAGCATTCAAGCAATCTTGTTGGTGTTTCCGTTGTTCCTGATAACGCCTCAAGGTCTAGGTTAGTCCCGAACCAATAACGATAATTGGGAATAAGCACCAGGATAAACTTGGCATTAGCAATCCCAATCCAAGAGAAATTACAATGGGAAAATTATTTGTAGAGTTGCTATCAAAGTTTTTGGGTATTTTGGACATATTTACTGTTCTTGAGCCAGATTTTTTGCTTGTTAGGTTCACCTCCTAAATCTATTTTGCACGATTATAAAGTACCCAACAGCAAACGCTGTTTGCAGTGGGCTTCATGTCTCTAACTTATTGCCTCTATTAGAAAGCAAATATTGGCCTTAGACACCATTTCTAGTTGCTAGCAACCTTTATCTGGTCCAAGGCGGAACCCATAAAGTCAGCCACCTGACCCAGGATAAAAATATCTTGATTGTAGTGTTTTCCGATTTTATTGGCAGATTGACTTTAACTTACTGATTCAGCAATAATCTTTTTGATTCTTTGGCTCCCTAGTTTCTGTGCCGAGCAGTTCCCTGCTACTTCCTTGTTAGGCTGTCTGGTATCTGTTCTTAGAAACCTACAATAATCTGTAGAAATCTACAATTATCTGTTCTATTCCCTATTCCACTGGCAACTTCGGCGTTATCCAGTCCACAGGCACACGCGAACTAACTACCCGCCATAGCTAGATTTAAGCTAGCATTCAAGTCTCACAAACAACTAAAACTCTATAGTCTAGGAGGGGTTTTTAAGCATTTGTATCATAGCACATTCATTATTGATAATTCATCCCAGCGCCTACTACCTTAGATGCGTAGGACTTCTCGCAATGTTTAGTTAAAATTATGTTTCGTAAATTAAAAATTATTGGTGGCACTATTTTAGTTTGTTTATCGATCGCTGGTTGTGGCCCTAGCAAAATTGTCCAGTGTAATCAATTGATTGCTACTATTAACAAGGGTAATAGTCTTGTTAATGCTCAGACTTCTTATGATGCTACAACAACTAATAAACTTGGAGAAGAGTTAGAAAAAATTTCTCAGGAGTTAGAAGCTCTAGAATTTAAGGATGAAAATCTGCAGCAATTTCAGCAGGACTTCTCTCAAACCTTTAAAGAACTTTCTCAAGCTTTCATTAATATGAGTCTAGGTCTGAAAACTAGCAGACAAGTAGAAGCTTCATTGGAAGGTAGAAAAAAATTCAATGAGGCCAAAACTCAAGTTACCCAAGCTGGCCAACAGGCAAATAAAGTTGCGGTCAATCAAGATATCTCGCTAGAAAAGCTTATTAGTTACTGCCAAGATAATTGATTACTGAAAATTTGGGTCTAAAGCTTTCCTCTTCTAGGGGGACTTTAATTTGATAACTAAGTTAAGAAGGCGCAAAAAAACTTCAGTATTAACGAAAAGTAAAGTCGCTCTAAAATCTCTTCCCTTCTGGCTCCTGCCTTTTCATCAAGAGAATTTTGAACGCCGACCTACTTACTCTAGAATTCAAACTCTTCCTGATTCTGGATAAGTTTTAGAGTTTCAAAGATAACTAATATCATGTTCGGATAAGCAGGTTACCGAATAATTAAGGTAAAAAGCTTCTCCTTTCAAGGAGAAACAAGCGGTCGGAAAGCGGAGCATGACCTTAGGATGGGATGGCGTTTCGGCTGTCGCCGACATGAAAAGCGGAGCGGCTCTGCACTCTTCGGGTCTCCTCGCTGTCCTCCAATCTCCCCTTGAGAAGAAAAAATTTTCACGCTCCGCGTCAATCCAATCCGTTTTAGGGAGAGGTAATTATCAATTATTCATTATCAATTATCAATTATTGAACACCCTCTAGGTGGGCAAGTGAGACGCAACCCAACAATAATGTTGGGTAACCTTGAATGTTGGGTAATGTTCAGTTTCGTTCCGATACAGTCGATGGGGATATCGCTATCCCTCACCTCTGCTTCACGCGCCGTGCATGAGAGTTTCGCTCCTCACACGGCTCCTGATAGCTAAGGTTACTTCGAGGTTAGCTTCACATACTTCCTTTTACCGCCTATATATAGTCGGGTCAGGCCACGCTAATATTATTACCTTTGGCGCTTTGCCGGGAGGTTTGTTTTGGCACTTAGAGTCTCCTACTCTTGAAGTAGATCTAATATCGCGTTTTCGGCTATGTTAGTTTCTGGTTTTACCGACTACCTTAACTACCTCCCCAGGTCTGCATATCCTAGAAATTACTCCAGGGTTGCTTCTTAGGGAATCCTTATCCCTATAAGACATTGGTTAAACTTTCCCTACTCATCGGTCGATTAATGAGAGTCCAATAGGGGTTACTTCGTTCCCATAACCCATTTCACGGATTTCTTTAGGTGTCCTGAGTCGTCCGAGACTTGCTCCTCTTGTCCTTTAGGCGGTTGAAGACCTAGAGGGGCATCATCTGT
>JAAUYL010068606.1_pt1 | contig 13953 bp, 23 predicted proteins | sample 7278011 | NCBI WGS metagenome assembly JAAUYL01 (sample SAMN14350225, study PRJNA611818) | marine sediment metagenome | isolation source: surface marine sediment (1.8m) | place: French Polynesia: Moorea | collected 2018-08 | reverse complement strand
GTAGAGTCGTAAAACAGTGGTGTGTGCAAGTGAGGACGTGGAGTGGCCTTCCATTTTTCGCGTTTTATGTTCATGCATCGGTAAGAAAAGTGCACAAGGTAGGGTAGGAATAGAATGAATTTGTGAAAATACCAGAAGGAGTTGGTTTTCTGGATTTGTCATTTGCGTCATCGCGAGTGAGTTCTTACTTGCAAACCCAGTGGCCGTAGCCGGCCTCGGACTCGAGGCCGTTGCCCAGGTAGGTCGAATGCCTGAAGATGTCCATCGCGTCCTCCTCGTAGCCGGTGGCCTCGGCGATCAGGGCCTGCCCGACCCAGCCACCCAGGAAACCAGGATCCTGGCTCTGGGCCTCGCGAAAAGCCTGGTTGGCCAGCTCGAATTTTCTAAAAAATAAAAATGAAATACATTAATGCTCATCACATTTGTAGACACGTGTGTCAATTCAAAGGAAATTAAATTACAGCGTGAACTCAAAAAAGAGGTCTTTCATGAACTGGTTCAACACGTTAATAATGGTCGGTTGAATTACAGTAACGGCGATACTGTATCGCCCTCCTCGAATCGGACAATTGTCATAATTGGGCAATTTTCACGCGTCTTTATGCCTGACAACAAACGGTTCATTATTCAACACAGCCACCAACAATGGACAACAACAAAACTTGCAACCTGGACATCAGGGTCAGGTTCTGGTACGTCATGCTACTCGCCTGCTCCGTGACATTCGGGCTGTTGAGCGTGAAGATCGTGATTCAGTTCGCCCAGAACCAGACCGTGTCAAAGTATTCGACGCTGCCGTTGGGCAACCTGGCCCACATGCCAACCCTGAGCATCTGCATTCCCTACAAGCCGGGGTTGACCTCCCTACCACTGATCATAGAAATATACAATGCTGAGGACAAAAATGGTAAATGACCAATATCACGATTTTTTGTCACTCTTCTTTTCACATTTTTTTAAGTTGATATGCGAGACTTGACGATTAAGTCCGCTAATGAAACTATTTCTGGATGTCGCCTGAAAGACACAGAATGGAACGAGATCGACTGCTTGAACAATAATAACTCGCATTGGGTGATCACCGACACTATTTTGTTTGGACAATGCTTCTCCTTGCAAATGCCTAATCGTGATCAATTTCGAGTGAGCAGCAAAAAAAATCCGTTTGAATTTTTGAAAAAAGCATTTTATGCATTGGCTAGATTATGTCTGGACTGAATAATGGAGGAAGCCTTGAGAAAATTATGCTAAATTTGACAATCCCAAAAGACTACATCAACATCATCGACGTTAGAAAAAAGTTTGCGTGGAGATTTTTTATGCACGAGCCTGGACATTTGATGAAGACAATCAGAGGCAAAAAAATCAAAGTGAAGTTAAGATGGTAAAATACATAGGTATCTACTTTAATATTCCCAGGATCTGCACACATCACGAGTCCAAAGAGTACGGGTGAAAAGGTTATCCCTGATCAAGTGAGAATCAAGAACTTGCCATTCGAAACCGATGAAGGTTGTGTTGAAGATCTCAAGGATTTTGACGATTGCTATTTTAAAGGAGTCCATAACGAGCTCCAGAAGCACGGCTGCATCCTGGACGGCAAGGATAGTGGTCAAGCTGAACAAAGCAATAAGACATCATCCTCGTCATGTAACGCCAAATTGCTACTGAGAGCATTTGACAAGACCAAATGCGCCTACAGTTGCAGTGCTTTCAAAATCCACTTTGGTCCACCGTTGAAATCAGAAGAACGAGAGCAAAACTCCGACACGGAAACGTTTTTGGAAATCAAAATGCCCGACACAGTCACGGAGATTACCAGCCGAAGAGCCATCACAGATACAGGTGAAAAACGTCCAAAATTTTGATCGCGACGAAACTATTTTTTTCCTCATCAGATATGCTCGGAACGATCGGAGGCAATTTGGGCCTCTGGTTGGGAAAGTCAGTCTTGGACTTGGCGACACCAATCGACTGGCTCAAGGACGTCATCGCGAACAGGTTCTGCTTCGGCAAGAGACTCACCCCAGCATGAAGTAGACGGTACCGAGGTTGGCCCACGCGGTGGCGTTGTTGTCAAGCTGGACCGACTGGATGAAGGCGTGCTGGGCGAGGCCGAAGTTCTCGTCAAAGGCCGCGTAAACCCCGAGGGCGCTCCACAGCTCGGGGTTCTCCGGACTCAACACAAGCGCCTTCCTGGCCGCCGTGAAACACTTGGCCTTCACTCCCGCGACCAAAGCTTGTCCTGAAATTCAAATTATATCGAGATACTAAAAATAATTCTGAAGCTATTTTAAAAATAGTATCTTAGTTTAAAAAGATCACCTGATTTCGATTTTTCGAATTCCACAAGCTGATAGTGGTAGCTTATGGCCAAATCCTGCCAGCATGAGACGTTGTCAGGTTGGATTTTCAAAGCTCGAACAAAGCATTTTGAAGCCAAGGATAGCAACTGTCGCTTGTCGGCCTTGATCTTGTCGCCTTTCGAGTTATCCTGATCGTCTAACAGTTCAGCGGGGATTTCAATGTTGGTGACCTGATTGGGAAAATGGTGGAACATTGCCAATGCTTCACCGAGGAGCTTCCAAACGCAGCAGAAATCAGCGCTAAAATTCGACAAAAACAGTCTTATTTCTTTGTCTTTCTTTTGGTATTCTGTTTTTATCATGTTACTTACCCTGAAAATTTGATGGCCTCCGTGAGACAGCAGATGGCTTCGGTACAATGGTCGACCGCGCTCAAGTCCAGACATTGCTCAAGGAGATCTTTGGCCTCAGCCACAAGAGATTCTCCGAGCCCTTTGAGAGCGGGAATGTAATGGGGGTCGGCCTCTAGGATTTCGCGTTGAGCCACAATAGCGTCGCGAAAATGCCCGAGCTTGTGTTTGATTGTGGCGATCTGGAGACTGGCGTAGATCCCGTCATCCTTCTTGTTGATGTTGTCCTGATCCTTGCACAAGGCCAAGACTTTGTCATAGGCCTTCAATGCCGAGGTCAGAGAGCCTCGCGCCAGATAGGCGTCTGCGAGGCTCTCCCACGCACCACCGGGGTCGCTCCTGAGGACGGACTGAAGGCTGACGATGGCCTTGCTCGGCTCATCGATCGCCAAGAAATGCATGCCGAGTCGAAGATGCGCCCACTTTGCTTCCTTGTTACTCGACGATGTTTTCTGCGTCACCGACAGCAAGAAATCAAAGTTCTCTTCCCATTTGCCCTGAAAATAAGATTGTCGTTGGGTTTTCACGAGTTAGTTTTTATCGACGAAATAATATTACTTGCCTGACTCCGATAAATGTCACTTAGAGCGGCCCCAGCCTCACTGGAGGTAGGGTTCAGGCTGAAGGATTTCATGTAGCATTTCCTTGCTCGCTCGAGGTCGCGAACGTTAGCGTGATTGAAGTAGTAGTGACCCAAGAACAGGAACGGCACCCAGCTGTGAGGGTTGGCCTTTGCGGCCTTCAAGAAACTCTGATGACCGGCATCATATTCCTGATTTTGCCATTGCAATTTGGCCTTGAGCAGGAGAGCCTCGAAGTCGACCTTGCTAGGGGTTTCCACTTTGTTCATGTACTCGTCCAGAGTCTCCATGGCTTCTCGGGTTTGGCCTTTGAAGTTCAAAAGCATGGCCTTTGCCAGAAGCAATTCGTGAGTCTCGAAGCCTCTTTCTTCAGAAAGATTACGAACGCAATCATCCTGACCAAGACTCGCATGGGACTTGAGTAGCAGAACCTTTAAGTCGTGAGTGTCCAAGCACTTTGCATTTTCAATCACCTTGTCGAACTTGCTCTGATCGTACTGAACTTCAACCAACCGAGTTTTCAACTCTTTTTCGAATGCCTCTCTCGTTGCCACTTCCTTGACCTTGTCCAGGAGCGTCATGGCCGTGATCAGGGTGGTTTCGCACAACGCCAACTTGTTGGTTTTGAGGTAGCACTGGGTCAAAATGTACGTGGCGTAAAAATTGGGATTTTTCGACTCGTCCAGGCCTTCCGTCAGTGTTGCAATAGCCCCTTGGATGTCGGACTTCACTTTCCACAATAAGGCGCCCCTTGCCATTTTGGCCAAGGCCGACGAGGAGTCGCTGGTTGACATCAATTTATCGATGCAAGACTCCACATGATCCTCCAAGACATCAGACTTGAAAGACAACGACTCCGTGGCGTACTCGAGGTAGATCTTGCAAATCCACTCCAAGGGGTAGGAGTTCTCGGGAAAGAGCTTGTTCATCTTGAAGACAACATTGGTCAGATCCTCCATTTCACGAGTTTTGTAGAGCAGACGAATCATGCTCTTCAGGTTCTCCACGTTCTGGGGGCCCGTCGAGTCGCTGATCACACAGTTGAGAGAGTGTTTGAGGACATCAACATTAGCGTCCGAGAGATTTGGATCGACGCTGAGCAACTTGACGATCTCGTTGTGAGCTCCGTACACCTTGTCCTCAGCGTTGATTTCCACAAACTTGATTCGATCCTGAAGGACCACGAGAGCTTCGTCTTGAGCTTTCAACTTGGTCGTCAGAATGTTGCTCAGCTTCTCCGAAACACCCATGTACTTGGCAACGTCTTTACTTTCCGAGTAGAATGACAACAGTTTCCTGTAGGCGTTGCACATACTGGTCAGGTAGTCTTCATCCTTGGATTTTACACCGTGCTTTTCATAAAAGGCCGCGAGGCCTTGCCAAGGCGTCAGTTGATCTGGTGCGTTGTCGATTGCCTTTTTGTAGGCCAGTAGGGCCTGCTCAGGTTGTTCAAGCTCGGAGAAGCAAAGGCCACAGAAAACCAGAGCCATGGGATTGTTCTTGTCCACGTTCAAGGCCCTTTTGCAGCTCCGAAGCGCGGCCTTGTGATCCTTGTTGGCGATCAGCTCTCGGGCCTCCTTGAGGGCTTCCTTAACTGTTTTACTCTCGGTAGACTTTCCTGCCATGATGATAATCACCGATAATCACTAACTCAAGTTAACCAGTCACGTCACAACCACAAGTCACAGAGGTCTGGAAATTACCTTGTTGATGTCATGGTTTTTCTCGATGCTTAGTTTTGTTTGCTACCTGTTTGCTTGTCTAGAAAAGAGTCTAAAATAGCTATAAATCGCCAAAATGTTGTTATCTTGTTCTTGGTGTTCAACTGGCAACGCTACACAAATCAAAACAAACCGGCATGAAATCGAAAACCGAAAATCGCGATTTGCTTAATGCTTCTGTGGATTCTGGATTGTGGATACTATTACTGTGTTTAAGTTTGTAGAGTGGTGACTGGTGTCACGGTGTGTCGTGCTAAAGAAATCGATCATGGAAGGTGTTTCCTCGTCGGAGACCGAAGACGAGGTCGAGGACAGCTCGGGCGCTGTTCAAGACATTTCCGAAAGTCTGGTGATCGATTTTCTTCGCGAAAATGGACACAACTCAATCGCGGATTCTCTAAAAGATCTGAGCGGACGATCAGTGCCATCTTTGTGTGGGCTACGTTTAGGGGACCTCGCTCACTACTTCAAAATTCTTGAGCCACAATCTGGAGGCGCTCCGGAGCCAGAACAAGAGCCATCAACACAATCCAAGGTAAGAGAGTCGAGACTTCTATTTTATGGGCAGCCGTCGAGCATATCGTCTCAGCTAGAGTTTATGAGCTTGTGAAAATCGGAAATCCCCAGGTTTTGAATGAGTTGAGAAAAAGTAACTCTCATTTTTCGTTTCCAAACAACGTTGCTCACGTGGACACTGGACAGCCATTTATTTCGCTTCGACTTTTAAAAAAAATCATGAAACCCATTTGGAAAATCGCGATTCTTATGGCCGCAATAACGGCCGTCTCCGACGCCTCCAGTCTTTCATCGGCGGCTGCAAGGACCGCCGGAAGTCACGCTGGTCGTAAGCGACGCAGTGTCGTCGAAAACCATCGCGATCAAAAAGTTGTTGATCCGATCAACGACTTCGACACGTTGCTGGGCAAGCTTGACGATGTCATCGAGACCGCAGCGTCTGTAGAGGCCGAGCTAGAAGAGGCTTTGATTAAAAAAGCTGAAAAAGTGACGGACGAGCTTCAAAAAACTCTCGCCGAATTGGACTTTACCGACGAAGAAGCCGTCAGCGATCCTATCGACCGTAGCGACCAAGTGCCCTTCAAAGATCTAGATCACGAGGACGAACATGTCGAAGGCCTCGCGCATGATTCCCAAGGGTTACGGGCTTGCAGTCACCCAAAAGACGTTAGCTGTACCAAGCCGGAGAAGGATCAAGATAGGGCTGAGGTCGAGGTCGAAGTCGAAGTCGAAGAGGCTGACGACGTGACTCCTGCGATGAATGGCAATCCCCCAGAGGACGTCAAGGCTGCTCCTCAACATCCGGAAGACGGCGAAAACAATCCAGACGAGACTATGCAGGTTGTTTATGAAGACGATCCTACTATCGAAGAAGAGGGAAAGGACGAGACCGGAAACAAAGATATCAAGATCGAGGCTACCGCGAACGTCACCGACAACCCAGAAAGTCCAATGAAATCCGTCGAGCCGGAAGTCAATCCCGAGACGACCGATTCCCCTGCCATTGAATCGCCCCCGGAAGACGTCCCTGAACAAGAACCCGTTGACAAAGAGATGCTCAAGGCCGGAAACGAGGCTGATGACAACGTAGAAGTCACGGCCAATGTTGAGGCTGGCGAGAACGTCGAGGCCAAGGCGGAGGACAAGGAAGATCCGATCGATCGGAGTGACGAATTGTCAAGCAACAAAGTTGTGGTCATCAACGGAATGGATCACGATGTCGAAGACGACAACGGGGTTGAAGGGAAAGGAAAAACACTGGATCAGGAGATGTTCCACTTATTTCACGAACACGGTCACGATCAAACCGAGGTCGAGGCTAATCCAAAGATCGTCTTGGCTGCTGTCAAAACAGCTACAACAACGCCAGCTCCTGAACAAGAACCAGAAGAGGAAGATGAGGAAGAAGACAGTAAAAAGGAAACCAAGTCTGGAGTTGGATTCTTGTCCTTCATCGTCAGTCTCTTTTGAGTCCCCTCATTTTAGTCCCCTCATTTTAAATTGTAACATTAGCTCCCAATGAAGTTTTATTGAAAAACTGACGAACCTAAAATCAAAATGAAATGATCACAATTGTCAATAGCTGTGAAATACAATTCGTATGCGTAAATAAGATGCCTATCTACAAGAATTTCTTTTCATAAACCAAACCAAGGAACACGTTCACAATCCAATAGCAAACTTCGGCCAGTGTCAGCAGGCTCATTCCCGTGAATAATCCCAGCGTGCCACCTGTAAAATGAAAGTTGAAAGCCATTCTGCTAAAAGTCTTCATTAAACTTAAGGACCTAAGCTTGACAACTGGCCCATGAATGAAGTCCTTCTTTCCCGTATTGATCTCACAAATGACTTGGATGCTAATTCCACGGTGATTGTGGACAAGTCTTCCTCCACAATCTTTGCACACTGCTCGTCAAAGGACAAGATTGGATCACCAAACATGAGGTTCTTGTAGTCTTGCGTAGAATTGAACATGTCCTGAACCGAAATACCGAGTTTATTGTCTCGGAAAATGTTGGAAAACAATGATTACCACTAGATAAGATATCGCTTGATGTCGACACAGTTCATTAGGATTTAGTTTTTCATAGGTGGAATAAGTTGTCAAACTGATCCCTTGACAGTCGGCCTCACACGAGCAGTTTTCGGAATTTTGAAGCTGAAAGAAAGTCAAGTAATTAAAAGTGCTTAGGTATCTGCTTTAATTTCCTCAGGTTACCTTCTTCATTTCATTGTTGAAGCAAGCATTTCCAAACAGATCACAAAGATCTGACCTGTCAGCATCAGGTCTTGGGTAGTTCCAGGGAATACAGTGACATTTCTCTTGACTTCGTTTCAAAGCACATTCAAATTGGCAACCACTTAGGGTAAAGTCTTCCAAAACCTTCATGTGTTCATTTTCATCCTGAAATCTAAAGAAAGGAATTATGGCTAGCATAACTAAGTAAGTATTTTGAAAATCCGAGATCACACATATACCTGCATTTTCTTTCTTTAATGGACAAGGTTTTCAAAGAGCTGTCCGCCACGACTTCTGATTGAGCTACGTGGATCACCGTTTTGTATCCTGGTTTGACAACGACTGCTTGTCTTGCCACCGTGAATGCACCCACACTCGAACCAACAGACACGAGGTAATTTTTGCTCCTGGTCTTCAACACCCAATGTTCATCTCGTTGGCTTCCTTGATCATGATTTCGCGGCTCCAAGCGTCCTTTCCTATCCAATGTCAGGAATAGACCAGTCTTCGAACCTGGGCCCAGAGATTGCCAGGGTGCCTCCTCCTTGGGTCGATAAGTTTTCAAGAACAAATCCATGTAACTTGATTGCTGAAAGGTCTTCTTCTGGGCTTTGGCATTGAACGAGTGGCAAATTCCTGAATCCGTAATGTAGGGGGTGAACATTTGATAGCAGTCAATCTCCTTGAGATTGTAAGTCTCTAGGGTCTGCTTTTCTCCCTGAAAATAAGCCAATGACCTTTTGCTCAATAATCTAATCTAAATTTTTAAATAGGAAAGGTACCATTGCAAAAGAACAGAATGGCATTACATTCGTAGGTATCAAGTTCAGATCAGGCAGCTTGTTGAATTTGGTCATTTTGGCTTCCCTTGAGTTTAGTGGTTTCAAGATGTTTTCACGAAAAACATCAACGCCGCCACGGTATATTCGCCCCATTCCGAAGTGGCTGACCGACATGACCGTCATTATAAGCTCCAAGTGATTTGCGAACAATGTCTTGATCCAGGATCTGCATTTGTGGTTGAGAGCATTATCCAGACCCAGGTCATCGCTGATGTACCAGTCAAATCCATAGTCACTAAAGTCTGCCAGCAATGTGCAGTTTTGACTTTTGGACAAAGTGCTCGATGGTTGGTTCGCCCAGAATGATCCTTGCGAAATAGCCATTGCTTCTGGATCGCCAACGGAAAATAGGGACGCCAAATCCAGAATCGATACATTTTGAATTCTCCCCTCTGAAATTCTTGCCGTCCAATCCACAAAAAGTTGTTCCAGCATATGGTCAGACGTGGTCATCATATTACCAGACCTGAAATGAAATGGTGGTACTTTAGATTCTGTAGGAAAGAAAGCAAGCAATTGTTACTCAAACTTCTTGGGCCAACCGTCTATTTCTTGGAACAGGTAGCCTACTTCGGGGGATATGAAAGCAAACATTGCTCCCAGACCTAATGGAAGATCGTGACCGAAGAGACGAATTCTCTCGTGAAACACAGACTGAATTTGAAGGTATGCTTGGACAAAAGAAATTGCCTTAGTCAGGTCAGATTTACAACCAAGATAATTGTAGCAATCTGTGACATTCAAACTGGCGATGCCTAATATTTGGTTAGCCGTTTTGGATTTGAGAAAGACCGTTGCATGCTGGAAAGCTTCTTTGTACGTCCATATGGATTTGTTGATTGGATTCATTGCAGCCAGTAGCTCATTCCATACAGTTTGCTTAGTCTCATTTTCATTTTCGGCATTAAAATCGATAAAGGATTCAATGAAGTTACTAAAAATATCTGCAGTCATCCAAACAGACGCCTGCAAAATGTCGGGCTCTGAAGGGAGTTCGAATCTTGCCTCGGCATTCTTAACCAGTTTTTGGACAATGTCATTGACAATAGGCTTTATCATGTCAAGTGTATCTTGGCATCTTGTTTCATTCAGCCAGCAAGTCGATTCCAAGGCATCGATTATGCTTGACACCAGACCCCAGCGTTCAGCATTGGTCAAATTGGGATCCTATGCAAATCCAAATCATTACTGACTGTACTGACAATATAGAAATGTTTCAAGCAAACCTCTGGACAGACGGTCACTGACGGAAATGGCAGCTCGGTGATAGAGGCTGCTGGTGATTCAATCGAGGTCAAGATGGGGTTCCTCGTCCAGTCGTTGAAGGACAACTTGATCAGGTGGACTGCGATGCTGAAAAAGGCCACGATCAGGATCAGCCAGTAGGCCTTGGCAAACTTGCTGCTCCTGGAGCTGGACGAGACGTAATTGATGCCATGAATCGTGGTCAGCTCACAAAAGGAGTCTGCGACACTGCTCATTTTGAACCACAATTTTTGAATGAAGACTGGGTTTTAATCAATTTTAAGGGGGTTAGGTGTGGCGGTTGATTTTGAATAGCCACGATTTCTTTTCAATGGCGAAAGCTGTCATTTGCACCTGCTTTGTATGTTTAATGTTAATTTGAATGTCATTGGAGTTCCAACCCATCATGTTATTTACTTTTCTGAACATGAATGAAAAAACTCGATTTAGTACTTTAATATTCCAATTAATCGATTTTAACGAGTTTTTATTTAAAAAAATCTTTTTGTTTTGCTTTCAGGAACGCGACGTATGCGACGAGGTCGTTGCCAGCCTCGTACACGGGTACCTCGTCGACCAAGGACACCGTGAAATCGCCGACGGCCTCTCTCTCGAACGTGTATGTGATGTCGACCTCGGAGGACTCAGTTTCCGAACGTCTTGGACGCGTATGATCGGGATCGCCGAGACAAGAGGAAAATTAAAGGAGGACTCTCGGCTGAAATGCTGATCAAAGACATTGGCGAGCATGTGTCCATAAAAGAAGCTTTCGAAGAGAGAGTAAACGAAATCATCGAGAAGAATCCAAAATTGCCAAATGACGTGATAAAAGTGGTCAAGCACATCATTGGCCTTGACTTTAAAATCAAGAAGGTTGAATCAAAAATTTCATCCCTTCGAACTTTATGGTCATACTCTAGAGAAGTGAAAAAGGAGCGGCCTGAATTGAAGATTGGTCATTTCAGCAGAGAGTTGTCCGGAGAAGAATCTGACGATTTCAAGATTATCAAAGAGTGGGAGTCTTTGGCGAACATCGTCTCTGTGCCAGCGAAGGAAACTATGATGGGCTTTTCAAAATCAATATCCTGGTTTCAAGTTATTTTAGGATGTTATTTGGCTCAGGATTTGAAAGACATGAGGATTGGAATTGACGTGTTTTTTCGAGCCCATCGACTTTCACAAGATCGGATCACCATGTACAGCTTCAGTCCAGAAGAGAACGCCATCATGATAAATGCCATCAATTCTAGAGCAACTGAAGGAAGTCCGAGTCTCTGTCAAATCGCCATTAATTTGGCGTCAGTGCTAAACATATCAGAAAAACGCATTTACAATCGTCTCTACGTTTTGCAAAATGAATCAAAAGTTCTTACTCGTGGGCCCTTCAAGCTGGAAGAAGACGAGATCATTTTGGAATCTTTGTTTCGAGAAAAGTTTGAATGCACCGTCGAGGATATTCGTAAAATACGTCGGTCTGAATTTGTTCATCTTGCAGAATTGTTGGGGAGACGTGTCAAGGGCATTCACTATCATTGGTCAGCTTTCCTTGCTCCAACGTTGCTTGCTCATCACTTTGGCACTTTGAGGCAAGCTTGGAAGAAAGAAATTGCCAAGTATGTCATTGACAAAAAGAAGATCGCACTTCAAGACATCAACATGGATGAAATTAGCGAGCGTTGGCCGTTCTTGACCAGAGCGTCCGTAATTTATGCTCTCAATCCGTATTTCACGATTGCAAGAAAACGAGGACTAGAAAAGAGACCATTGTATGAAATTGTATCTGACCGCATTAACGAAGTGACTGACAACTCTTTTGGGCCAGCAAAAATGAAACATAAAGAAAAAGTGATCGAGATCTACACCAGGATCGCCGAAGAGAAAGCCAAACTGAAAGAGTCCTCGCAAAGTGCCGTCGTGGAACAGAGATCGTGAAGAGAAGAGACCAATGTCCCACGAGCATGAAACAAAAATCACGAAAATATACGTGCTGTCAAAATAGGGTTGTGAAACAAAAATGCTACTGTGATGATTATATTCTAAGAATATGCCAAAGAAATGTATCTTTTTCTATTTCTGCTTTTCCAGGGATTTGGGAAATGGAGGCCACTAATTCAGTCGAGAGCTTGAACAAAATAAATCACCTTATTGAAACAACGCTGGAGCGAGTCAAAGGTTCGTCTACAGTGAGTTTATTCAAGTCATCAGCCATACTTGATTTCACGATTTTTTCAGAAAGTTGCATAAACAACCAAACTCTGACGACAGAAATTCTTCTGGAGTTGGCTTCAGTCTTTGGAGGAACGGCGCAGACAGCTCTCGATCTTCTGGATCGCCGCAGCATCACGGAGGTCAAGTCGTCGACCTCGGAACGAGTCCTGTATCAAATCCGAGGCTCCACCGGCTTGACCTATACAATCTTGCCCGAGGTCAACCGATGCCCCTGCCCATTCTGGATGGAAAACGTATGGGAAAACAACGTCGAGATTACTTGCAAACACGTCCTCGCGACGAGGCTGGCAGTGAAATTGACCGAAAATGCCAGCCAAGAGGCTTCTGACCAACAACTTCAACCTAGTGCCAAGAAACCGCTCAAGATCCCGTGCTACTTGAACAACCGATCAGTCGACGAGGAAATATTTGTGCAAATGATTGCCAACATGGACTGAATTTTCTGTGATATTTCTATGTGTTCATTGTTGGTTCATGTAACGCTGAGTTGCACCCATACGCGATGGATCTTGAGAGGGGTAGTGGATGGCTCCAGGAGCCCCTGGCAAAGCTGTTGGTATGGCTGCAGTCGGGATCATCAATGGGGCAGCCGCCGCCGCCGCCAAAGGTGCCCCCGAGGTCGACGGTCCTTCGCCTGCGCCAAGGTTGAAAAAGTTGTTCCTAAGCTCCTCTGGAGGAGCTGGCAAAGCACCAGGAAGCCCAGGCACTTGTGGAACTGGAACTGCTGATGATCCTTGAGCAGCGGAAGCGGTTGTCTCTTGTTTTCCTTGCGATTTGCCCCAACGAATCGTCAACTTTTTCCCCTTCAACGTGAGCTTGTTGAAGGTCTTTTCAGCGGCAACCTCAGCTGCGCTTCGTCTCGTAAACTAAATACAAAGGATTTTAATCATCTCATTCAAGACTTGATTTATAGAATTTTTTACCTGAACAAATGCACAACCCTGCTTCTGGACAACTGTGATTTGGCGAATTTCTCCAAATTGGTAAAAGTTGTCTCTGAGGTCTGTTTCGGTGATGGGATCAGATTCAGACTCGTCGCCCAAGCCGCCAATGTACAAGGTCGTGATCAAAGGATCTTCTGGTGGCGTCAATGATGGTAGGGTTTCTGCTCGTTTCATAATCTTTTCTGCCACTGGGTCGTTTGTGCCATAGTAACGGTCCTTGATGTTCTGCTCATGCAGAGGATCATCAGGATCATTGGGCCTCTCATGGCGATAAGGACATTCCTCGCCTCGCTTACATTCTCCTTTTACCCAAAATGAGCAGATGTGTGGCCGATTACGTTTATAGTACGGCGCAGACCTAGCCAACTTTGTCAACATTTCACTTTTGTGTGAAGATATCTTGCCCACAGCTCCTGCAGGCCCGTGATAATCAGGATTTTCGGCCAGCTCTCGATCGATGTTTTGAATGTAATATTCCCTGAAAATTGATAGATCCAAACATTTGTTCTTTGACAGAAAATTTCATATTTCTACCTGTTCACGTCAGATTTCGGGAGGTCGTCTTTGACACGGAGAGCAGCGTCGCGAACCTGTACCGGTAAGCCATATTCCAAGTCCAGAATGCAGGTCTGGCAGACGTTTTTCAGCTTGGAGCAAGTTTGGCAAACCTCGGTCTTCTTGAACCTCATCTTGGCGCCGGGGTTCCATCTGAAAACGGTGAAGGGTCTGTCGCAGATCTTGCATTCTTTGCCGTACTTCTCCTTCATCATTCTGATGTAAGGATTGTCGCCTAGGCAAGTCTGGCACAGGATCGGGAACTCGGCATCTTCCCAGTTCATACGGTTGTAGGTATTAGTAGATTTCGAGGCCGCCATGGTGTCCTCGAAAGCTCAGAAAACTCGTCGCTCGTCCTCTTTTTT
>JAAUYL010003145.1_pt1 | contig 13956 bp, 13 predicted proteins | sample 7278011 | NCBI WGS metagenome assembly JAAUYL01 (sample SAMN14350225, study PRJNA611818) | marine sediment metagenome | isolation source: surface marine sediment (1.8m) | place: French Polynesia: Moorea | collected 2018-08 | reverse complement strand
TTCGAGAATCTGGGTAAACTGACCACCGTGGTGGCGGGCAGCGCCACCCTGGCCATGGCCGGCACGATTGTGGCCGAATTCATTGCCGCCAACGCCGGAATCGGCTATAGCATCCGCATCGCCCTCTACCAGAGTGATCTGGGCAAGATCCTGATCGCGCTGTTCTTGATCGGGATCTCCTTGTCCGTTTATCAGGGGCTGCTGGAGTGGGCCGGCGCCATTATTCGCAAGACCTGGGAAAGCCGGTAGGCCGCGCCCCGGGAGAACAAGGAGGATACCGTGATGTTACGACATTCCGGCTGGGCGGCAGGCCTCATCGTCATGCTGACGATTTTTTGGGCCGCACCGGCCGCCGACGCGGCGGATCCGATCAACTACCGCCTCAAATGGCTTTTCAACGCCAGCGTGGTGGGCGACCTGTATGCCGATGTCAATGGCCATTTCACCGAGGCCCGTCTGGCGGTCAAGGTCAAATCCGGCGGTCCCGAGCGCGATGCCATCAAAGAACTCGAACTGGGCCAGGCCCAGTTCGGCGTGGCCTCGGCCGACCAGGTGATCCGCGCCCTGGACAAGGGGGCCCCGGTGGTGGTGCTGGCCCAGATCTTCCAGGTCAACCCGCTGCAGTGGATCTACCGCCGTACCGATCCACCCATCAGGCAGCTGGCCGATTTGAAAGGCCGTGTTATCGGCATCACCTACGGCGGTAACGATGAAACCATCATGCGTACCCTGCTGGCCCAAGCCGGCCTGGCGGAACCGGAAGTGACCCTCTTCAACGTGCGCTATGACTATACCCCTTTTTACCGGCGCCAGGTCGATATCTGGCCGGTCTATCGCAATACCCAGGGCATAATCATCGGGCGCAAGATGCAGGCCGAAAACGAACCGGTGCGCTTCTTCATCCCCGGCGAATTCGGGGTTCGGTTTGTGGCCAACTCGGTGGTCACCTCGCGGCGCATGCTTCAAAACGAACCGGCAACCGTCAAACGTTTTATCCAGGCCCTGCTAGCGGGCTGGGAAGCGGCCCTTGATCCAGCCAACACGGTCCGCGCCCTCGACACCCTGCAGCAGTTCGACCGGGACACGCCCCGTGAACAATTGGCCGAACAGCTCGACATCACCCGGAGCCTGATTAAACCCACGACCGAGTTCAAGATCGGGACCATCGATACCACTGCCTGGAAACAGACGGAGCAGATCATGCTCACCCAGAAGCAGATCGAAAAACCTGTCCAGGTCGAAACCGTTCTGCATCCGGCTTTCGCCTTTTAGGCCGGCGGATGGGAAGTGAAAGCGCATTGCCGCGCGACCTGTTGGAAAAGATTCTGGAAGCCCACGGAGGACGCGCGCGCTGGGAGGCCGTCGATCAGCTGCGGTTTGAAGCCCGCTGCGGCGGGCTGGCCCTGACGGCCCGCTGGCAGAAGAACGCCTACCGGCACTATCGGGCCCGGGTGTCCACGCGCGCGCCGCAGGTAAGCTTCACGCCTTTTAAGAGCCAGCGGGGCGTTTTCACGGCTGACCGGGTCTGGATCGAATCACCCGGCGGTGGTATCCAGAAAGAACGCCGGTCGCCCCGCAGCCTTTTTCCGGGCGGCCGCCGCGCCCTGGTGTGGGATGCCCTCGATATTCTCTACTTTGGGGGCTATGCGATCTGGAATTATTTGTGTACGCCCTTTTTGCTGGCGCATCCGGACGTGCAACTGATCCGGGGGGCGGACTGGCCGGAGAACGGCGAAATCTGGCAGCGGCTCGTCGCCCGGTTTCCGGAAACCCTGCCCACCCATTGCCGTGATCAGGTTTTCTACGTCGATCACCGGGGGTTGATCCGGCGCCACGACTATACCGCCGAGGTGATCGGCCATTATGCCCGCGCAGTTCATTATTGCCGGCGGCACCGTCGCTTCGATGGGCTCGTGTTCCCCACCCGCCGCCGCGTCTTTCCCCGCAAGCGGGACAACCGGGCGTTATCTTTTCCAACCCTGGTCTGGATCGATATCGACCACATCGAATGCGGCCCGGACTGAATCTCCAGCAGTTGTCCGGCGCCCCACAGGATGGAGCGTGAATGGAACCTGTTTTCTGGGAATGGTGGCAGCACCTGCCGAGCCGTATCGATCCCGTGCTCTTCAGCCTGGGCGGTTTTCAACTCCGCTACTACGGCCTGATGTATATCGTCGCCTTTGCCATCACCTACGGCCTGTTGATCTACCGCACCCGCCGCGACGGTTTCGACTACACGCCTGAGATGGTTCAGGACCTGATGGTCTGGCTGATCGTGGGCACCATTCTGGGGGGGCGTCTGGGCTATGTGCTCTTCTACGACCCGGCCTATTTCATGCGCCACCCGTGGAAGATCTTTCTGCCGGTGGATTTCTCCCAGGGCTTCCGGTTCGTGGGCATCTCCGGCATGTCCTACCACGGCGGCATGCTGGGGGTGATCCTGGCGGCCATCTTGTTCGGTCGCCGGCGCCGGATCGCCTTCTGGGAGATCGCCGATTTCGTGGCGCCGGCCGTGCCGCTGGGCTATACTTTCGGGCGCATCGGGAACTTCGTCAACGGCGAGCTTTTCGGCCGCGCGACCACCGTTGCCTGGGGCATGTATTTCCCGCTGGATCCTTCCGGCCAACTGCGCCACCCCTCCCAGCTTTACGAAGCCTTCGGGGAGGGCCTGCTGTGCTTCCTTCTCCTGTGGTGTCTGCGCAATGGCCGGCTGCTGCGGGGCACCTTGCTCGGTCTCTATCTGGTGGGCTACGGTCTGGTGCGTTTTGGCATCGAATATTTCCGCCAGCCGGACGCCCACCTGATGTTCGTTCTGGGACCTTGGACGATGGGGCAGGTGTTGTGCGGGCTCATGGTCGTACTGGGTATCGTGGTGGCGCTTGTCGGAAGGCAGGCCCGCCGGCTATCGCCGGCCTGAACCAAAATCGACCATTAAGGGATGGACATTAGCGCAGACAGCTAATTGGCATCATCGCCGCAGCCGTTTTTCTTCCCAGACATTCATACGCATGGAGACCGATCAGCGTTTAACCAACCGGGCCTCATATCCGGCACTTTCCAACGCCGCCACGGTCGGTCTCGCCTCTTCGGGGCTTTTAAAACCACCCACCAGCACGTTGTGATCATCGTCGCCGGGCCGACGGTAGGGTAGAAAGCCGCTGGCCAAAAGCTGGTTTTCAATGGTTTCACCACGGGGGTCGTGATCCGGTGGTCGAATCACAATGGCATAGGGAATCATGGTGAGGACAGCCTCCGCGAAGCCGTCGTCGTTGAGCTCGGCGCGCATGTTTTCAGCTTTTGCGGGTGTGGGGAAGCACCCGACATAGACCCGATACCAGTTGCCGGTGGTTTCCCGGCGGCTGATGCCGATGAGCGCCTTGCGGCCCATGCTGATGAGTTCGACGCCCAACTGAAAGGCCTCGTTCTTTTCGCGGTATGACTTGATCTGATAGGCGTAAGGGTAGGTTGGGCGTATTTCTTCTTCCGTCTCCGGGACGAGGGGTGGTGCGGCGGCCGATGGCGCCGGCTGAGGCGGTGCGAGCGTCGCGGGCGACGTCGCCGTAGGGCGCAAGGCGTCGGGAATGCGGCGAATCAGCGCGCCTTGGAAACGGGCGGCATCGAGGTCGGCCAATCCCTGACGGGCTGCCGCCAGGGTGGGGTAGGCGTTGATGTGAACGCGGTACCAGATCCCCTTGCCCGGGATCTCGACGGGATGGCTGAAACACACGAATCCTTCCAGCCGCAGTTGGGCAACTTCCCGCGCGGCATCTTCCGCCTGGTGGTAGGATCGCACCTGGATCGCGTACTTGCTCTCCGGGGTCAAGCCCTCGGGAGGGCTCACCGTCGGCTGCGGCGAAGCGATTGACGGCACCGTCGCTTGCATGGGTGCGGGCGGGTCCTGCGTGGCGGGTGCCGTTTCCGCGGGTTTCATGGCGGCCGTACCGGGCGCCGGTTCGGCCGGCAGGCTCACGGATGGGGTCGGCATCGGATCGGCCTCGGGAGCCGGCGGCAGGTCGGTTGGCTTGGTGACCGGGGCGGGGTTGGCGGTGGGTGGTTGTCCGGCATCTGGGGCGTTCGCTACGGGATGCGCCCCCACGTTGATGACGACGGTGGCCAGACGTGATTGGGCCACCGCATTGCCGGCCCGGAAGGTGAATCGATCGGTGCCGGTGAATCCGGACCGCGGTGTGTAGATCAGGTGTGGCATGGTGCCACTCAGGGCGCCCTGATAGGGCACCGTCGCGATATCGAAGGTGATCGGAAGGCGGTCGGTGGATTCGGCTAGCAGCGTAATTTTGACCGGCTCCCCGGCGATGGTGAACACGGTTTGGTCCGTTACCGTGATTTCCCGGCCGGCGGCAGCTGACGGGGTCGGGGGCGGCGGTTCCGCCGCCTGCGGGGCTTTTTTGACCTCGGCGCGGGGTGCTTCGGTTTCCCGCGAGGGGGGAGCGGCATCCGGGCGCTTTTCGGGCTGAATCAGGCGGTCCAGGATTTCAAATTGGTGATCGAGGTCCGTCACGGCGCTCAGCGGTTTGATTTTGACGGGATCGCGGTAGGGGCGTTGTTCTTCAAACAAACTCATGCGCTCGACGTATGGGCCAAGTTCGTCGGCGGCGCCATTGGCCGCCAGCATGGAGATAACCCGATTTTCCATGGCCACGGCTTCATCGAAGCGGCCGGCTTCGGCATAGGCCGTTGCCAGCGTATCCATGAAATTGACATCGGGCGTATGGGCCGCCGCCTTCTCGGCCAGGGCCACCGCCCGGCGGCCGTCGCGCAGGCGTCGGTCCGGTGAAGTGGCCAGGATCCAGGCGATGTTGTTGTAGACTTCGATATAGTCCGGATTGACCGTCAGGGCCTGGATGTAGTCGCCCAGGGCACCGGCCGGGTCGCCCTGGCGATCGCGGGCAAAACCGCGGTTGTAGAGTGACTTGGCTGAACGCGGGTTTATCGCCAACGCCTGGCTGCAATCCGCGATGGCCCGGTCGTAATCCTCACGGCGGATCCAGGTCAGGCAGCGATTGCTGTAGGCGTCCACATAGCGGGGATTGATGGCGATGGCCCGATCGAAATCGGCGATGGCCGCTTCGTAGGATTCTTGGAAAATATAGGCGAAACCGCGGTTGTTGTAGGCTTTGGCCGAACCGGGATTAAACCGGATGGCCTTGGTGCAGTCGGCGATGGCACCGTCGTAATCCCCGGTATAGATGCGCGCAAAGCCGCGGTTGTTCAAAGCCTCGAAGTCATGCGGGACGGTTTCGATGGCGATGGTGAAGGCGTCCACGGCGCGCTGGTAATGACCCTGCCGGAGTTCGACCAGACCCCGTTCAAACCAATTTTCCGACGCCCCCACCGATCCGACGTCGAGCAGGACGACAACCAGTAAACTGGCCAGCCGCAAGTGTTTGCGCTTGATTGCGGCCTGTCGCCTCGTCATCTTGACCCCTTGTCCAATCAATCTGAATCCTTCCGGTTCGTGTTACCGGTCCGAGCCGTTGGCCGCGTGCCCGCCGTCGGTATCAGGCGGCGATCCCCTGGTCGGCGGTATCACGGCCACCCCGGCGTTCACCGGAAAGCTGGAAGCGCCGCATAAAGCGATCGTCGAGAAAATGCTTCAGCCAGAAGGCCGGGCGGTGTCCCAAGGTCAACCGGCCGCGGTTGAGGATGCCGGTACCGTCGCCCATGTTGAGGATCAGCAGATAGTCTTTCTGCGGTGTGAAGGCCTCCAGGGCGCGGTCTTCTCTGGTGGCGGGCAGATTGTGCAGCAGGACCGGGTTCTGGCGCACGGCATAAACCCCCACCCGCTGCAGGGGGCGGGGTTGAAAGGCAATACAGTCGCCGCCGCCGAAGACATTGGGGTGTGAAACCGATTGCAGATAGCGGTTGACCAGTAGGCCACCGTGTTCATCCGTGGCCAGACCAGCTGCCCCGATTAGGGATGAAGGGCGCGTTCCCACGGCGGGGAACAGGAAGTCGCAGGCCAGCCGTTCGTCGTTGGTCAGGCGCAGGGTTTGGTCTTCGACGGCGACCAGCCCCGTGTGCTCCATCACGCGGATGTCCAGCTGCCGCAGCTTGGCCAGCGCTTTGTGCCGCACAACCGGCGCAAAATGGCTCAGCAGTAATCCGCGGGTCAAAAGCGTGATGGCGGCCCGTCCGCGCTGGCGCCGCGCGAGGGCGCGCAGATTGGCGGCAATCTCGACACCGGCCGGCCCGCCGCCGGCCACGGCGATGGTCAGATCGCCATCGCGCAGCCGCTGGCTGATCGCAACCCGCGCGTCCCTGAAAATCGCGACGGGTTTGGCCGGGTAGATGCAAATCGAGGTGGTGGCCGGCCGTGGGAAAGGCACATCGCTGCCGGTGTTGAGGCTGAGGACGTCGTAGGTCAGCTCACGGCCGGTGGCCAGGGTCAGGCGCTGGAGCCGGGGATCGATCCGGGTGACCCGATCGTCCCGGAAATCACCTCCGCGCCGGGTGACCATGGTGGCCACATCAAAACGGACCTCGGCCGGTCGATAGCGGCCGGCGAGCAGGCCCGGTCCCATGCCGCTGTAGTACTGGAAACCACCGTCGCTGACGACCGTTACCCGGTGGCCCCGCGCAATGAGACCGGCGATTTCCTTCATGACGGTCAGGTGGGCATGTCCGGCACCCACAAGCACCAGGTGTTTGGGCATGGGCAACTTCCCCCGCAAGTTGGCTGCGTTGCTGCGCTACGGGATGACAATACACCAAAAACTAGGCCAACTCAATTCCACAGGCGAGGATTGGGCTGCCAGGGGTTGGTGCCGCCGCAAAGACCGCACGGCGACGCAAGCCAGGGGTTATCTCTAGCGATCAAAGGATCTTTTTGCGGGCATAGTCCTCGGCCAGATTGCCAACCCAGGGAAGTTTGTAGCGCTCCTTGAGGCCGGCCTTGATCATCAGGATGATCCACAGGGCCAGGCCGAGCAGCGACAGCAGCGCCCCGACCAACGGCCCTAAAAAAGGCAAGGCCTGGATGACGATGCTCAGTACGGTCAAGGCCCCGAAGGTGATGACCGACTGGGTCGCGTGAAAGCGCACAAAGTCGCTTTCTTTCTCGATCAGGTAGAAAATCAGGCCGCTGATCCAACCCAGCAGATAACACAGAATGCCGGCGATATGGGCGGGAAGTCCCGTGGAGGATTTTAACATGCTTGGCTCCATCTTCCTGGGTTTCTCGGTTGGCGTCGCCTTATGATCTCCAACGCGCTGCGGTTGGCGACGGCGCCGGATTCGTGCTGTCAATCCACGATGCCGATGGTCTCCGCTTCGTCATGATCAAAATCGACGGCCGGATCCAAACCGCGACCTAGCGCGGTCCCGGCCGAAAAGTATCCCGCACGAAGGCCGCAATCCCTGTGTTGACAACCGCGGGTTGTTCCAACGGGACCATGTGACCCGCCTCGGAAACGCTGATACGGTGCGCGTCAGCGATGTGCTCTTCCAGATAGTTGCTGTATTTGGGCGGTGTCAGCGGGTCGTCGCTGCCATTGATGATCAGCACGGGACGCTTGATTTCGGCTAACCGGCCCATCACGTCGAATCGGTCACAGGCGCGGAAATCTTGCTGACAGACCGCGGGCGGACAGGCCGCCGCCATCGCTTTGACAGCCCTGAGCCGGTCGGGGTCGGTTTGGGGGGAGGCGCCGCAGAACGCCGTACCATCGGCGAAATCGTGGTAGTTATTCTCGATGGCCTCGAAAATGGTGTGATGGACGCGCAGGCGCGCACCCGTGCCGATGAGGATCCCGCCGGCCAGGGCCTGCGGGTAGTCCAGCAGCATCTGCAAGGCGATTGCACCCCCCAAGCTGAGTCCGCAGGGAATGGGCTGCGGCACCCGCAGGACGTCGATCAGGCGCATGACGCGCGCCGCATAATCCTCGACGCGCTTGAATGCCGGCGGCTCGCTCGCACCGTGGCCAGGCAGATCCAGGGCCAGGGTGTTCACGTGCGCGGTCAAGGCATCGGTTTGATACTGCCAGAGCCCCTTGGCCAGCCCGGATCCGTGAATAAAGACAACGCTGGGCCGGCGCGGGTTCAGGGGCCAGCAGCCGGCCTGATAGGCAATGCCCTGATCCTTGCGGGCGATCATGCGGTCCTCCCGGTGAAATCGACGTCGAGTTGCTTGTATAATCCATACAGGGCCATTTTGCCAAGCCTGACAGCCACGGATGCCGGTTCGGCCAACGGAAGGTGTCGAATGGTATGGTCATGCCGAGCCGTGAGCAACCGATGTCCCATGCGACACACCCCCCAACGGGTGTGTTTGATATGCCTCCGGGGTATGCTATGAGATCATGGTCGGGAGTCATGACGCGGTTGACCTTCGGCATACACGCGGGAATTTTCCCCGGTAATGTTTCGGATGAGGCGGATATGAAAATCGAAGATCATTTCAAGATGCTGGCCTGGTTCCATGATTTGTTGGCGATGCCGCGCACTTCTGAAGGGAGGAACGATGCTTGATTTGCCCATCAGCAAACCAGCCGTGCTGGACGGTGGTATGGGACGTGAATTGCGCTTCCGGGGGGTCGATGTGCCGGAAACGATCTGGTCGGCGGGGGCCCTGATAACCGATCCCGAGGTCGTGCGCCAGATTCATGTCGATTATATCGCCGCCGGGGCCGATGTGATTACGACCAATACCTACGGCATTATCCGCAGCGACCTGTCCAATGTCGGCATTGCCGAGCGTTTTGCCGAGCTCAACCTTCTGGCCTGCCGTCTGGCTATCGAAGCGCGCGGCATGTCGCGGCGCAAGGTCGTGATCGCTGGATCGCTGCCGCCGCTGCGCGGAAGTTTCCGTCCCGATCTGGTGGGGCCCAGCGAAGAGATCGAAGCACTATACCGCGAGCAGGCCGACCTGCTGGCGCCGCATGTGGACCTGCTGCTGTGTGAGACCATGTCGAGTGCCGTTGAGGGCCTGGCGGCGGCCAGCGCCGCCTGCCGCACGGGCAAGCTGGTCTGGGTGTCCTGGACCTTGCACGAGGACCGCTCGGGGAACCTGCGCAGCGGCGAAACCGTCGAGGCGGCCGTGGCCGCCCTCCGGGGGCTGCCGGTCACGGGTTTCTTGGCCAATTGCTGCGCCCCGGAAAGCGTTACCCGGGCCATGTCCCGGTTGGCGGCGGCGGGGGCCGAATGGGTCGGCGGTTACGCCAATACCTTCACACCCATCCCCAAAGACTGGGCCCTGGACGGCGACAAGGACACCGACGGGCTTTTGACCCTGCGCGAGGATCTGGATCCCGATCAGTATGCCGCCCACGTGGCGCACTGGCTTGCGGCCGGGGCTACCGTCGTGGGCGGCTGCTGCGGCACCCGGCCGGCCCATATCGCCAAGTTACGAACGTTGATCGACGGCCGCGATCGCCAGGCCGAGTGAAAGGCGAAAGATCACGCGATCGGCAGGATTTGCGCGTACGGCGCACTTACGGAGCTTATGCGTCGTGATCGCTCACGACGCATTCGGCCTCGATTTCCACCAACCAAGCGGGGTCGATCAGACGGCTGACTTCCACAAAGGTGCAGGCCGGGCGGATGTCGCCGAATAGTTTGCCATGGGCGCTGGCGGCATCCTGCCAGCGTTCGGCATCCGTCAGGTAGACACGGGTGCGGATAACGTCCTCCAGCCGGCCGCCGGCTTTTTCGATGGCCTCCCGGATGATGTCGAGGCAGCGCAGGGCCTGCCCGTATACATCGCCGGGGTGGGCGGTGGTGCCGTCCGCGTCAATCGGCGCCGTGCCGGATACCGCAATGCGATCGCCGATGCGAACGGCCCGTGAGAAACCGATGGGTTTTTCATAAGGCGAGCCGGAAGAGATGTTCTGGCGCGACATGGGGCCTCCTTGGTTCAGTCGAATTTGACCACTGTTTCTCTACTTCTTTCCAGAAATGAATACTTCCCTTAATGTTGGTTAGGGTTATTTCAAGGTTTCAGGTTTCAGAGGTCAGGTGTCAGAAAACCTCGGATCCGACAGGCGAACCCTGAAACCTGAACACCGAAACCTGAATCCCTCCCTTACCCCGAAAAGGCCGGGGCCAACAGCACGATCCCGGCCATGAGCCCCATGGGCACCTCGCCGGGGTCGCTGTCGCGGGTGATCTTGTTGACCGGCCAGCCCACCGTGCGGGAGAGTTCGAAGAAATTGACCCCCAACCCGGAAATCGAAGGCCGTGCGGCGTCGGAGTGACGGCAATCCCCTTTCTGGGCCAGCACCCGGCAGTTTTTTTCTTCCGCACAGAAGATGCGTTTGCAGGAGCCGGCGGCCAATCCCCGGGCGTCGGCGTAACCGTTGGCTATAGCGCGACGCTCGAGATCCGCAGCGGTTTCGTGCACGATGCGGGCGACCTCGAAACGCCCGTCACCCAACAACACCTCCGTGGGTACGTCGAACTTGAAGACCAGCGCTTGCGGGTATTGCGGCAGCAATTCACGAAAAGCCGCCGGCTTCATGACATGCGGGGGGCAGTTGGCCCCCTGCCCGTAGCCGGGACAGCCCGGATCTTGGCAAATGCGGGCCAGTTTCTCTTCGACCTGGATGTGCGTGGAGGCGATCAAACGAGCATCGCTGGCGCCGAGGGACAAGGCGTGATGGATCAGAAGCGTATCGGGCGAGTTCACAGTGGTACAGCTCCACGGCTCCGTGACGAGGGGGCAATCGACCCGTTGATTTGGTCTACAGATATTCGTCCAGTGAAAACAACCCGAAGAACCAGGCCTGAAAGCGATGGCCAAAGGAACTCGGGGGCTCCGATTTCCTGATCTCGGCCCCGGAATGCCAAGTCAGGCGGTTATTTTCGTCTTTACGGACCTGCCAGCTGTTTTCAGGTGCCACCAGGTTTTCAAAAAGGATTGTGACGGCTTCGGCTAAATCGGCGCTATCGATCAAAAGGCCCATCTCCGTATTGACATAAATCGAACGGGGATCCAGGTTGAGCGATCCAACAAACACGGTGCGGCGATCGATGACGATGAATTTGGCGTGCAGCCCGAAAGCCTTGGCACTGACGGGCGCTGTGTTGGGTGAATCCGCCGGTGCGGCGTCGCGCCGGAATTCAAACAGGTCGATACCAGCCTCGAGTATTCGGGGTCGGTGCTTTTTGTAGCCGCTGTGCACGATCGGATGGTTGGTGGCCCCCAGTGAGTTGGTCAAAGCAGCTATCCGCACGCCCCGCGCCTTCAATTCCGGTGCGATCTGGTAGAGGTCGTCGTCGGGAATCAAGTAGGGGCTGGAAGCCAGAAGTTCGTCATGGGCCTTTGTCGTCAGTTGCCGCAGCGATTCGATCAACTGCCTGGGCGGCATCTCTTCGCCGACCAGGGGCTGGTCGTAGATGACATCGGCCCTGCCGGTGTAAAGTTCCGATTTGAGCGTTGCCAGCATGCGCTCCGCATTAATATCCTCATCCCCGAAGGCGACAAGCATTTCCCGGCTGTCTTCAAGTCTTTCCTCGAGCTTGTGACGCAATTCATCGAGAAGGGCCGGATCCGGATGGTTCTTGATAAGGCCTTCCCCGGGATAGGCCCAGTCACTGTTCCAGAAAAGGTCAAAGGAAAAAGAAATCCGGGGGACGATCTCGCCCACGGCCAGGACATCGAAATCCACGAAATTCTGCTTGCGGTTGAGACCGAAATATTCGTTGCCGATATTGCGGCCGCCGACAATCCCCAGACGGTTGTCGGCCACCATCAGCTTGTTGTGCATGCGATGGTTCAATTGTTTGATTTTGCCGGCAAACTCAAAACCGCGCAGAAGGGTCGACCGGTGGCGGCCCTCCACGGGGTTGAAGAGACGAATTTCGATCCGGGGATGGCGGCTCAGGGCCGCAACGCCTGCGTCTCTTCCCATGAGCGTGATGTCATCCACCATGAGGCGGATACGCACACCGCGGTCGGCGGCCTGGAGCACCCGCTCGAGCAGCAGGTTGGCGGTGGCATCGTTGTTCCACAAGTAGTACTGCATGTCGAGGGTTTCTTCCGCCAGATCGGCGAGCAGTAGCCGCCAGCGCAGGGCCGCGGCGTTGTTGTCGAGCATTAGAAAACCCGATTCGCCTTCTGGGTGGGCGGCCATCAACTGCTGGCTGAGGGCGTCCAGGCGGTTACCCGGTTGGGGTTCCTGGGCGAAGGAGACGGTTTTGGGGGGTGCTTCCGGCAGGACGTGGGGGACGGACAAGCAACCGCTGAGTGCCGTGGTGCAGATAATGAGCACGACCAAGAGGGCCCTCGGGCGTGGCGTCTGTACGGTCGTTATTCGGCTGTGAAGGCCGGAGGGCGAAGGGGTCGAACGAGCTGTCATGGGTCGGTCTGATTCCTCGACGGCTGTGATCCTGTTTGCGACAGGCGATCACCAGCGGCTTGCAGGTTGCTCTTTGCGCTGGAACGGTAATTGTCCGCAACCATAAGCAAAACCCCGCGGGTTGTCAAAAGCTCGGCGGCAAGCGGACTTATAACGTAAATTGTGTCTGCGGCGGAAAGTGCAGATCGAAAACTTTCTGGGTCTTGGTGGTCCGAAATCCGAGGCCGGCGTAAAACGATTGGGCCTTTTCGCGTTTGGCGTTGCAACGCACCCGCAGGCGCGTCATGCCACGGGATAGCACCCATTCGGTCCCAGCCCGGACCAGGGCCGCGCCGATGCCACGACCGCGCAATTCGGCGTCCACCACCAGGCTGGTAATCTCCCCACCGTCGCCTTCGGCCAGGCGGGAGCTGATGAGAGCCCCCAGGCAGCCAACGATCGCCCCTTCCGGGCGTTCCGCCACCAGAACGATCGTCTGCGGATCAGCGGCTGCGGCAGCGATATGCCGCACAAGCTCGGCAGGGCTGCGCGTGTAGCCCAGTTGCTTCAACAGAACGGCAAGACGTGCGGCGTCATCGGCGCGGGCGGGCCGAATGTGCATTTTAAACGGATCCTTTTTTCATGGGGCACGCGTCTCGGCGCCGACCGTCTAGATAATCATCTTCCAGGGAGCGGAAGACGCCGATGCGCATGTCCACATGGGCCTCGGTCACCAGTTCCCAGGCCCGGGCGATTCCGAAATCGATATCCTGGTTGGACGCCCGTGTTATCGTGTGTCGCATCAGATTTTCGTTTTCAACTCAGGATGGGTATCAGATCTTGAGTTTTTCCGACCGCAACGCATAGGCCACGGCCGTGCCCGCCAGGAATCCCGCCGCCAGATTCGTGGCCAGGGTGATGCCCATAATCAGCAGGCACACGAAAATCTCCTTGCGGGTCTGAAGGTCCATGATCGTCATGGCCAGCTGCGCCCCGGCGAAAATCAGCAGGACACCCAGCACGGCCATGGGCAGCAGATGAAGGAAGGCCAGGGCATGGCGACCGAATAAAAGGCCCAACAGGATGAACAGGGCCCCGATCATCAGATTGGAGCCGGCCGTGCGTGCGCCGAAGCGGTAATGGGCCGCCAGGCCACCAGCGCCGTGGCACAGGGGCATGCCGCCGACGGCGCTGCTGACGAGATTGGCCAACCCCATGCTGATGGTCAGGCCCCGGTAGGTCACCCGATGCGACTGCGCACCGAAATATTCGCGGGAAAGATCGGCGTTGGCCACCACCGCATTGCCCACGGTCATGGGCAGTTGCGGGACGACCAAAGCCAGGAGCGCAAAACTGAAATCCGCTCCTGTGGGCCAGCCGAATGGCAGCAGGGACGGCGGGTGGAAGCCGATTCGCACGCCACCCAGGCCTGTAAGGGGGCCCAGCATAAGGCCCGCCGCCATACCACCCAGCACGGTGATCAGACCGGCCGGAAAGGTTCGGTTCTCCAGGAGCCAAAGGGTCAGCAGGCCGCCTGCCAGCCCTAGGATGATTCCGATAGAGAGAGGTCCGATCTGCTGAACCCGCAGAAAAGGCTCGCTGGCCTGCTGGAGGACTTGGAACTGGGAGGTTCCCAGCATGAGCTTGACGCCCTGTCTCATCA
>JAAUYL010012360.1_pt1 | contig 13957 bp, 18 predicted proteins | sample 7278011 | NCBI WGS metagenome assembly JAAUYL01 (sample SAMN14350225, study PRJNA611818) | marine sediment metagenome | isolation source: surface marine sediment (1.8m) | place: French Polynesia: Moorea | collected 2018-08 | reverse complement strand
TGATCAAAGAGTGTACTTCCAAGAATTACATTACGTCATAATTCTTAGAATTACATTGCGTCACATTTCCAAGAATTACATTACATTATAATTCCTAGAATTACATTGCGTCACACGAGATAAACCACTCGCTGCAATGTAAATTGTCAAATCAAAATATGCTGCTTCTTTGTTTTTCATGTAATTTGCCATGCTACATACGAATATATTAAAAGTGTAGTCAATAGTCATTTCTATTTTCTGATAGACTGCAAATCAGTCAGTAATCATAGCCAACTTTGTGCAGTTATCAAAAAAATGATTCCAGCAAAGCGCTACTCTATGGATTTCTTTACAACTAGTTGTGATAGACAAGTGCATACAACATTGAATTGTTTTGTCGACGGAGAATCGCGTGTGCTGCACACTATTAGACCGTTTATTACAGAGCCAGGCAAGGCATTAAATTTTGCATATTCTGAAATGGAATTTCCTCATGTAAAGAAATTCTATGAAAATGTTATAAATTATACTGGTGCAAATGAACCGCCGGGTTATCCACAATTTAATTATTCTGGTGCAAATGAAACACCGGGGTTTTCAGAATTTGAAATATCAAAAATCATATATAAGGGATATTTGTCTAATCAAGCTATTGGATTGAAAGATGGGAAGGTGTATTTTATCCACTATACTCCTGGACAAGAAGAGAACGGTGTTGTACCATTTATATTAACTCTGGAGGAATTCAAAGCAATACCTATAGACATGATTGAACGACATATTGATTCTACTGCAGTAGCATGGACCAAACCTGGAGAATCAACGCATGGGGTCAATGCAAGAACTGCTCAAAAGGTAACGCGTGGGCAGAAGAATAGTGTGGACAATGGAGACACGGAAGAGGAGGAGGAGGAGGAGGAGGAGGGGATAAAATATTATGAAGATGATACAGGAAACATTGGTGCATGGCAAAAGGATAATAAGGCTAATGGATATGATGAATGTGATTGTGATTGCATGTACAAACAACAGACTGTGCCTGCAATAGAAAAAAGATAATACAGACAAGATGAATGAATCAGACTCGATTGACACCTCGTTTAGAGAAGCAATAAAATGATGACGTCATATTTATAAATACTAACAGTGTAATACTAACATTTTTCATTATAATAAAGATGTGTAGCAATATTTTGTTTAAAAATATGCGCAATGCTTTTTCAAATGTAAAGTATTGTGATATTGTACAAGCACCTGATTTTCGGTTTGTTATAAATTCCGAGGATTGGACATATGTAGAGTGTCGCGTGTTTAAATCAGCACAAGGTGTAATCACTATAGTAATTATGAAATTTTTATATCGTGGTGATGAATGGCCAATGCCAAAATTAACAACAGACAATTGTAAAAATTTTTATTTGAACGAAACGTCATTCTATACATTAGACGAATTTCAGAAATTATTTTACGCCAGCGCAGATATCATTCGATTGGCTAAAATCTGGAACAGATGACATGTAAGTACAATACTGTGAATATAAAAAATCATTTATATTATAATCATGTTCAAAAGAAGTCACGCTCAGACATTTTTCTGCAGATGGACAACAACAATACGAAATGGCAGACATCTCGTTGTTGAAGCCAGTGTTACTGGTATTAATGAAACTACAGAAGTAGGAATATATTTCGCAGATACAAATGTTGCAACTCAAAAATTATCTCTCACTTTGGAAGAGGCGCGAAATTTGGAATCATCCATACACGGTCTTATTACAAGTTTGGCAGGACATTCACGAATAGTCCATCAAAGTGAGGATAAACAGACACAACTATTGGCTGAAATTGAATACAGCACTAGTGGTGAAGAAAAAACGCGACTGATCAAACATTCTTTTACTGTGCCTACAAAAAGTTGGTCGTTCATATTACTAACAACTTGGGAATTGATTCGATTAGGTCTGGTATTACCGGAAATTGTAAAGTATCTAGAGTCAATCACAAGTATAACCACAAAGACAACATCAAAGTTTCATCACAATCAACAACACTCAAATGCAGTAGAGAAAGAAGAATCAATGGAAGTTGATTCATAGACAATATGACTATTGATATTGGTGATATAGAAGTAATCAATACAATTTTCCAATGCATTAACGTGCATCACGCTTTTGCGAACAATCCTATACGAAAGAATTATTTTCTTGCTGCATGTTGCATTTTCTTAAAGGAAGCTGACCCGGACGTAGGTTATTTTAATTTAACATGTCCGTACGGTGGACAAATTGGAATGGGAAACTCACCACTAGACAGTATTTTAAAACGATCAAAGGTACTTAGATTACATGCGATTTTACATGATGCCGCAGGATATATTAAATCATATTTTAATGCTGGACCAGGATATTTTTATGTTGGAAAACATTGTCCAATCAACAGTCCGTTTGTGGGTCACGTGACTGGAATATCATTTTGTTTGTATTTAAAGTTATTTTATCGCAGAGTGTTCGACAAGTTGGCTTGCTAGGAAATGACTACTACAAGTTGGAATAGCATGAACATTTGTAAGGACACACCAGTGGTTATTGACGTGGAGTGTTTTCGATACAGGAATCACGATTTTATAGTTAAAGAAATTGCTGTTTGCGCTGATTACTTAGACTCAATATCCTTGCAAGCACCATTCACCCTGTCAATTACAACTCAGGATATGAAAGAAGTGCATGGGTGGTACACAGACTATTTGCACCGTGTTCCCTGGTATTCTGGTCAATATCCATATGAGCAGTTATATTCTTTCCTTAAAGCAGTTATGCTGCGATATCCCGAAAGTGCATATTTTGCTAAAGGGACTGAAAAATGTCAATTTCTGGAACGTCTCACAAATCGAAAATTTATTGATATTGAGCGTCACGGATGTCCAAGAGTTGACCAATTAGATGTTGACAAAAGCATTATATGCAACAACTATCCAAGAATTCATAAGTTTAATCTGCATTGTGCGAAAAAGAAGGCTAAAGCATACCATACTTGGATTATTGATCACTTTTTTAATAATGAATCACATCATAATACGTTTGTCGACAGAGTTAACGATTTCATTGCAGCAAACAGAGGAGCAGACTCAGACATCGAGGATCGCGATGGTGCAATCTACGAAAATCCCTCCCCAGCATCAAATCTCAGCAATCCACAACAATAGCAAATGGCAAGTGATCATGTCAAAAGACGTGATTGTACCAACAAATGCGTGTTTGGCTGCAAACGATAATCAGCAGCCTTGTTTTCTTATGAAAAACCTTTCACGCATGGTACTAACACCAGAAGAATTTAAAGCTCTTGCAGAGACTGCAAATACTATAGACAGCTTTTTTATATCTTGCATGAATAACTAACAACTATTAAACTAATGTTTGATATAATTTACTCTTTTTTTGAAAAAAAACATAATTATTTTTAAAAGTGCTATGGAACAGTCTAAGACATGCAGTGGTAGTAGTAGTGTTAGTGCAACTGACACGGATATAAATATTGACAGTTGCGATATAATAGATGGATCTGTTGGCATAACAATGTCCTCACCCCCTCCCCCTACTGCGATAAATTTGCATGACATAGTATTTGATGAAAATAACGAGGAACGCAAGTCATGGATAATTTGTAACAAACGGTTGCCACGATCACTGGTGGTGTTTTGCATTCAAGTTTTGCTTATTTTCATTTTGATTGGTCTGTGCATTATAAAGATATATCAGTCCGATCGTTGCGAAGACACAACATTTTGGATTGCACTTCTCACTTTGCTGGTTGGTTATATGTTTCCAAGTCCTAAAATATGAACAAAATTATATTTACCAACGAAAGATTATTTATGGCAATGGTGGGTCCTAGCGGATCCGGAAAAACACAGCTTATATTCGACATGTTGCGTGGAGACACATTTTGGCCAAACATCAAAAAAGTGTACTTTTTCTATCAAGAATATCAACCTCTATACGACACCATGCAACACGATTTGCCGTTAGACATTCAGTTTGTGTCTGTCATAGACTTTGATATGATCGAACAAATCGAGAACGCCCTACTGATATTTGATGACTCATGCGAAGACATATACAATGAGAAACGATTTTTAAAACTTGCAGTGAGCGGCAGACATAAAAAAGTTGGAATTATATATGTCAAACATAATTTATTTCACCAATCAAAACAGTCGAAAACAATTGATTTACAGAACACTCATGTAATTTTATTCAAGTCACCACGTGACGAAAATCAAATTGCGTATTTGGGGAAGCAATTGGGCACACAGAACAATTTTCTTCTGGACTGTTATAAAAAGGCCACATCAGTATCGTATGGTCATTTATTAATTGACTTTGATCCTAAAACAAGTGATTGTTTACGATACTGTTCAAATATAGTTGGACCGTTGCCAACCATTTTCTTTTTACCATCCTCGAAAGCAGTTATCTCGTCAATTACAGATGAAAGAGAAAGAGCTGCGTACGCTAAAGTTTTTCGTGTCTTTTAAGAAGGCTGTACTTAGAAAATTTTTTATTCTCCACTGTGACGCTGATTTTATTACATTCTTAAGTGAATGTGTGACCAATATTTTAAATGGAAACGTAGTTATTCGGAAGAAAACAATTATGAAATATTACAATGAAATGCGCATACTAAATGACCCTAAAATACCAATGTCCAAGCGGCGAGAAATATTGTCCAGCGACAAAGGTTTACACCTAATACAAGATATGTCACGAGCTGTGTTTAATCATTTTAAATTATCGTAGAATCATGACAAGCGGCGCAACAGCAGAAGAATTTATATTGATTCCCCGACGTATGTACGTGCAATCTAGACCAGCTACAGAGCAAATTTTACGTGATCCTAGTATATCCAATAAATCTGCATATGTGTCACTAGTAAGTAATCGTCCAACATCAAAATCACCACGATCTCTGACACAACATGCAGCAAAATCATCAGAGACACAACAATTAACAGATTCTGTGAATGAGAATGTGACAAATGCTGTTTTTGAATCCCTTCAAGCATTGAGTGCAGCACAAAGTGCTAAATCAAGAAATATTTTTAATCGTATTATGCAGCATTCAAATGTGCATATTGACACTGATGGTAAAATAACATTACATGGTACTCCTACACGTATTCATGCAAGCTCTTTTCTATACAATTTACAACAACCTATGAAAAAGTTGACTGAAAGTGAGAGAAATGATTATAACTCTATTTTATCTGAACTTCAATTACCCGATCATTTAGTGCCTAATAAAATAGCAAAAGCATTGATACATGCCTCCTACCCTGCGCCCGCGGGTGACCCAGCCATCCAAACCCCGGAAAAGCCGTCAACTTCCAGGAGGGTATTTACAACACCAGCATGGGAACCGCATACAAAAAAACGAAAAATCAAAGACATACAAAAAAGTGCAGAAAAAGCACCACTCCCAGCTTGGCCAAAAGACGATGATGAAGACGACGGGGAACAGGCTGCCACTACATACAAATTCTCGTTACCGTTCTGGAGATAAGCATAAGCAAATAGGTCTTACTACAACAGAATATAACAAGTTGCATAAATTATATACAAATTACGGCCCAGCATCTTTTGGAAGTGTTGACAGTTTACAAAAAGAAAGTGGATTCCCAAAAGAGAAAATCATACAATATTTACATTCAAGTGATACATATACAAAATACAGTACAGCACGACGGAAATTCCAGCGATTAAAAACCATTGTATACAGGATTAATGAAATATGGTGTATTGACTTAGCATATGTTGATAAACTTGGGAAGAGTAATGATGGTGTTAATTACTTAATGGTCGCAGTGGACGTAATGTCTCGTTTTGTGCGTGTACAACCAATGAAAAATAAATATTCAACGTCTGCACGAGATGCATTCATGAAAATGTTGGATAACAATGCTGTTCCAGAAAAAGTGTGGACAGACAAAGGAAAAGAGTTCAAAGCAGAATTTGAAGCTTTTTGTAAACAATCGGGAATTCACACATATACAACAGAGAGTGAAACGAAAGCAACATTTGCAGAGAGAAATATCCGGTCAATAAAAAATTTAATTCAGAAATTCAGAGAAACAAATGATAGTGATCATTACTTGTCAGATCTTCAGTCACTCGTTGGTATAATAAATAAACGAGTTAATCGAGTAACAAAGCTTGCACCTAAAGATGTGAAAAAACATCATGAACCATACCTAATATCCCTGACGACAACTAAAGTACCTGCAAAACAACCCAAATACGAAATTGGTGACCTGGTGCGAATATCAAAAAGTTACGTATCACCTTACGCTAAAGGTTATTTTCCTCAATTCACTGACGAACTATATCGCGTATATGATATAGCAACTCTTAATCCTCCTACATACAATTTGGAATATTATGACGAAAAAACCAAAAAATGGGATAATGTTTTGGGTAAATTTTATGAATCAGAAATAATAAAAGTTATTCCACAAAACAGTTGGTCTACTGGGGAATAATGGGAACCGAAGCAAATAGTCCTTTTACAGTACATTTAGTATCAAATGCATCTGCAAACATTTTCAGTGATAATACATTATCATCATTCATAAATGTGTTACCACGTACTATTAACTTTAAAGGACAATGGGAAGTTGCACTGGCAGAAATGGTGCATAGTGGTATTTTAAACAATGTTACTGAAACAAAAGCTAAACTATATATCCCTATAACGAATACGGATGGAACATGGTCACCAAAGTATCGTTATCAAGTTGAGAGTTTTGATATCACACCTGGTGTGTACGAAAGTGTTGATGAACTATTGACTCATATTCGGGAAAGGTGTTATCTCGCCAAGAATGATTTTACGTGGACTGTGAATCAACAAAATGGAAAAATTAGTTTTGTCATGAAATGGGGACATTTCTTTTCATTTCCCACAGACAATATTCCCAATATTCTGGGATTCAAGTTAAACAAACATCCAAAACATGACGATCCTACTATACTGTCAGATTTATCAGAGTATAATATCGGGGATGTTGACCCAGATACAACCACTGATCCAGAACGATTTGACGAGGAGTCGCCTCTACCAGTTAGTGATCACGTTATAATCACAAGTGATTATCCAGTTGATTTATTAGCTGGTATAACGTCATTATTTGTGTACATTGATATAATATCATATCAAGTTGTTGGAGACATTGAGGCGCCATTGCTTGCTGTCCTTCCTTATGATGTTAAATTAACAAAAGATAAAAAGTTAAACTTAGATCGACCAACTAAATATTATAGTCGGAATTTACTGGATTACAAGGATCTGATTACCGGAGCTATTCACACCATCAGAACTGAAATTCGCACGGATACTGGTCAATTAGTACCATTTGCTAATTCAAGTGGTGGACGTACATTACTTAAATTACATTTTCGACCGAAGCCTAGTAACATCAAATAGTGGTGGTAAGCAGTGTGCGAACATTTCCTTCCTGTATTGGTCATTTTAATTTTTGTCTTTTTCGTGAATGGAAGCATATTATCGAAACCAAGCACGTAGTGCTATTCCTTATTTTAGTGGTCCTGCAAGACAACGTGGCAGTGGAATTGGAGCATTGGTTGCTGGTATTAGCCGATTTGCGTTACCTTTTGCAAAACAATACGTTGCTCCAGTAGCAAAACAACTCGGGAGAGAACTTTTTAGGCAGGCAGTGCCCGAACTATTGGATGTTGTTACGAAAAAGAAAGCACCAAGACAAGCAATTAAGCAAACTTTGGTAAAAACAGCAAGAAAACAACTTGGTAGAGGACGGTCCACTAGACGTCGTCGTCGACGACGACGTCAGCCCTCTGCTGTAAAAACAACCAATCAGAGGCCAAAGCGCAGAGGTCGAACTCGCAGTAATCGAAGAAAACGGGCTAGATCTAGTCATTCGATAAATCCTACAGCAAAACGCAGTCGGTTATCATTTTTCTCCAACGTTCGAGGAATATAATTTCTCACTATAACAACAAAAATGACTAGTGTTGTTGTGCGCACTTTACCAGTGGAAGCAACACACAGCTCATTGGATTTGTTTGAAAGACCTTCAATGTTGATAAACTTTGACAATGCTATTGAACATCAACATTTGCCTATTACAGCAAATAATGCACCCACTCTGGAGTTTAATATTGTGGGAGAAAAACGCACGTATATTGATTTGGACAAAATATATTTAGAACTTGCTGTAAAGTTTAACAAAGGTGATGGGAATCCCCAAACATGGGTTGCTGGCAGTCCAAACGATCCTGAACAAAGTGACAAATGTAGTTTCGTGAACAATTTGTTGCACAGCTTATTTAAAGAATGTGAAGTTTATGCCAACACAGTAAAAATATCGTCCACAAACGGTTTGTATGCACACAAAGCGTACGTGGAAACAGAGATGTCTTACACACAGGATGCTAAAGACACACTTTTAAAATGTCATGGCTATACTTATGAAGACACACCTCAAACTATTACATCAGAAGCATTTACGGATAGATCTGCTAGCTCTAGATCGTCGAATGTCATATACTTATTCGGAAAAGTAGCTGTTGATTTTTTTAATAACAAGAAACTACTATTACCACATGTGGATTTACGTGTGAAATTAGTACGATCATCAAATGACTTTGTAACAATATCTGACACTGATGCTAAATCATACCAAGTGGAAATCCAATCAGCTCAGCTACATGTTGTTAAAAATATTGTAAAAGAACAATGTGCGACAGCTATAGAACAAGCACTTACGGAAAGTCCTGCCCTGTATGCATATACGGAAATTGTTCCAAAAACATTTGTAATGACAGGTGGAATAACAACATGGAAGAAAGAAGATGTTTTCATGCAGGAGCCAATTAAAAGATTTGCTCTATGCATGAACACAAGTGCTGCTTTTGGAGGTAACAAAAGACAAAATCCATACAATTTTCAGAAATTGGATTTGCGAGAAATACGAATTACGCGCAATGGCTTACCTATTTGTGGAACACCATTATCTACAACAAACCTTACAAAAGCCTATTTCCTTACACACCGGTCTTTAGCATTTGGAAACAGTGGTCATGGTATTTCCCTTAGCGACTATCCAAATCATTTTATTCTTGTATTTGATTTAACAGCAACTTTGGAAGCATCTCACGATTACTTCGACAATGACAGTGGAGAACGGTCGATTAATATTGAATTGTACTTTAATACTGGATTAACAGAGGCAACCGAATTATTTTTAATCGGAGAAAAAAATTCAATCGTGTACATTGATTCCAAGCGAAACGTAACAAAAAACACTTTGTTCAATGGATAGTCTTGAACTTGCAAATCTTGCACACCAATTTTCGCTAATCAAACCACGATTTATCGGAGTATATGCAGCAGACAAATTTCCGAAACAATACCGTAATACGTGTCAATTTGTCAACACAGCTACTTCAAACAAACCTGGTTCACATTGGGTACTTCTAGCTAGACGTCGAGACAGTGCTACAAACGAAATAATATTTTGCGATCCGCTCGGATTTCCAGCAAACTATTACACAGCGATATATAGCAGACTCTCCGTAATGTATGACAAAATACGCGAATTGATAAAAATGCCATTTCAGCCGTATGACTCAGACTTATGTGGATTATATGTTATTTACCTATGTCATTGTGTATATAGTAGTACATTTCCATTAATTCCAATTACTAATGATTCAAATCTTAAACGATTTATAAGGGATAACATAGGTAAATAACATACAAATATGTTTTCTTAATTTTTTTAAAGAAAAAAGTTGTAAATTTGTACTAACCAACTAACAGTTTTTACTATTTTATGAAATACATTTTTTTAAAAAAAAGTGAATTTATTGGAGAGTTAGTTGTATTAATTTAAACATACAGTTTTACAAATTAAAATAAATCACAACATTCTGCGCAAAAGCACTGTGCTGGGGCAGCGTCTAGCGAAAATTTAACAAGCATCGAATGGTTCTGGTTTTCAACTCTACCATAACCAGACAGTAAACAATCTATTATTTGTGCAAATTCACCACCGTAAGGTCCATTAATAACTGTCTGATACCTATCCAGGGCTACTGAACTGAGGCAACTAGTACTTTGTGTTCCTACTGTCCGCACTCCACTCGTAAAGTGCCGAGGCAGTTTTCTCCGTAATACGGAATAGCGATTATCATATGTTTTCTGTTCATCGTTAAATTCAATTGCTTTCACAAGCTTTTCAAATTCATTTCCCTTGTAATATGGCGATGGCGTGTTATAGATTAGAAGTTTAAAGCACGCATAAATACAGCTAATCGGTATTGCAACCAACGAAGTAGCGGCGTTCCTTGGCAGAATACAGTGATAGTGTTTTGTAGTAATGTTACAGGCGTTTTCAAAGTAAGGCGAATGGAGTGCATATGCATAGCTCGAAAATTGAGAAATATTAGAAGGAATTTCATCGGTAATTATCAATTTGTGAGATTCAGAGAGCTTTTTGAAGTTCTTAGGATGATACTCATTCCACGCGTCCCCAGCCATTTTATAGAAAATTAACAAGCAAGCAGGAAACCAGGAATCCAATGTTAAAACTCTTGCGTTCAGTCCTGTGGTCTCAAATGTTAAAAATTATGAGTGCAAATGTTGTTGTTTAACCCTTAAACTCTTGTAAATCTTATCAGTCCAATCTTATCAGTCTCACACTGCTTGCTTGCTTGCTTAAATTTCCAAAATCGTTACTGTAAACACAAAAGTCTTTGATATTTTGACTACAAAGGTACCCGTGAAAGTCTTTAATCTTTTTGATGATTGCAAAGGCTAATGTATTGCATGGGTGTGGTTTGTGTTTACAGTAGTGAATAAATTATATCGTCATAAAGAGGTATGGAAAGATTACACAACCTGACTTTCGAAAAACTCTTCCTCGTCCATAATGGTGTCCTCTTCGCAGTCATCTATTGGAGAACCACCATTTGTAAGTCCGTTCATGCTGGTGTGCGTTGTTGAAGTAACCAGAGCTTTCGATCGCAATGGAAGCTGCTGCTGCTGCTTGCTCGCTGCAAACCGTGGTAGAGTCCGCTGTGCCCTCTTTGGAGCCATTGGCTGCAATCGTGATGCTGGCCGTTTTCGTGTTGGCGTAACAACTGGCGTTTGCGGGATATCATTCTCCAGTACTTGTGACTTGTTAAGAAGCATTTGAAACTCCTGCATTGTCAAGCCAATGTGCTGCGCTTGGAAAAACTCATTGTTTCGATTCTTCTTGTGAAGATTAATAAACACATAGGTGCCAGTTTCCGGATATTGTTTGATAAAAGCCTGTACCCAACGCTTCTCTCCTTTTGTATCCAGCAAAAACCCTTCTGCTAGTTGCTGTTGTTCCAACTCTTTCACCACGTTCTGTGTCATGATCGCGCAAGTAGACAAGGCAGGCCGGTCACTTGAATGTAGAGAGAGAGAGAGAGGGTGCGTGCAAAGACTGCAAGCAAGTGCTTAACTGGTTGTTACGAGAAAATAAGTGGTGCTGATTGTGGTAACCACCTTTCTGTAAATGCAAGTGAAATTAACTGTTAGTTTAAATCTGTTATCAGTGATAACCTCTGACACTGACCGTGTCTAATAACACAATAGTTTAGCGATAAACCAATCACGCAAATACAAATAATATTTAGTAACTGGGTGTCACAAAGTAGCGCGCGCTGTTATCAGTGGTAACCTTTCTGTAAACACAAGCAAAATTAACTGTTAATAAAAATCTCTTATCAGCAATAACATTTAACGTAATATGACGTAATTAACATTTGACGTAATATGACGTAATTTGATAACGCAAACAATCATGCAAATATAAATAACTGCTAAACACGCACGTAGCATGTTAATCTTCGTCGCCAACTGGTTCATGGCATACACTTGGTAAGCATGTAATATCAGGCAAATGGTCCATAAACTCAGTAAGGAAATGTTGGTCCAAGTATATGGATTCCGCCTTCCGGAAGTCCTTTGTGGCATGTAACCGGTATTCCACAATCTCGCAGCCTGCATTCCCCGTTGTGCAATCAAGGAAAAATCGCGTTAAACTGGGAAAAAACATTCCCATGCCAAGCTCCACGTAATAATGATACTTTTCATACTCCGGCTGTATTCCTGCCCATACACAGCTTTTTTCTGCAAGGCCCATGGCGGGATTGTTGCTCACTTCGTTTTCAAATAACACAGTTTCTATTTCTCCATGTGATAATATGACTGGAAAGGTACTGCCTGGCTTATCTTTCATGACGGTTTTTAAATGTGCGCACCTCTTTTGCGCAGAAGTAGACGGTTCGCCGGATTTCAGAGCAATATTAATCGCTTCGCTGAAAATCGCTAAGTAGCGCACATCGTCGCGATCAACATAAACGCAATTCGATTTGACCCACAGATTTTCCACTTTGTCGTAATGGTTGTACTGAACAATAGAAATACTGTTGTCTTTCAAAACGTAAATACGGATTATTTCTTCTCCCGTGCATTTAAGGGTAGAGAAGAATTTTGCTTTGTCTTCCTCAGGCTTTGTGAATGTATCATACCGAAGATCGGATGAATGATGCTGTTTCAAGTGGGCTATAACTGATTCTTTCTCATCAAAAGCAGCATGACAATAACTACAAAGTATGTCGAACAATGCTCGATCGTACATGACTTGTTGTAATAACTGTAGCAAGCAAAATTTGAAAATAAAATACTAAACGGTAGTAACTAATAAGAGGTGAAAGGTTAGCAGTGGTGTAACGTATGACACGGACTGATAAGACAGGGACGAAAGGAAAGGGTGTTAGGTTATACGACGGTAAAAGCGTGTTGGTACCTTACTGATAACACTAGAGATCATTACTGATAACATTTTGAATTTTACGTGCTAACCACACCTAGTTATAACTACGTTGATCAAAGAGTGTACTTCCAAGAATTACATTACGTCATAATTCTTAGAATTACATTGCGTCACATTTCCAAGAATTACATTACGTTATAATTCCTAGAATTACATTGCGTCACATTTCCAAGAATTGCATTACGGTCATATTAAGGCTATATATAATCGGCCATATCTCCTATAATCAGTCGGTAATTTTGATTTCAAAGACAACTGGCGGAAACCTGCGTTGCTATTTCTTTGGTAGCTCGCTACGTATTTATACAATGTCTAGCACAGACAGCTTGGAGGAGGAGGGCTTCTTTTGTGAGTCCCTCGCTACGTTTTATCCAAGCAGTATATCCGCAGACAGTGGATATGATACAAACAGAAGTTCCTTGTCAATCGAGCTCTCAGAGGCAGAGCATGAAGGAGCACGACGACGGGCTGCGTTCAAAGCGAGCGATGAAAGCATGGAACGCTTTCTAGAAGACTGCAGAGAATTTATGCTTGACTTTGAAAGTGACCCGGAATGCCATGGCGGGACAGAGCTGGACGACTACATACAGGAAGCAGAGGACTTGAGGGATCTCTCGATTAACCGGAAGAGAAGACCAGAAGTCACAATTGCTGATCTACATTCTGACTGTAGTGAAATGGACTCCTCACCAGCAGCGGGTGGCAGCAGTGGGAGCCTAAAGGCGATCTGTAAACAATAAAACTTTGTGTGGCATGGTGTTACACTAACAAAATGGTCCTGTAAATATTCTATTCTCCTTGTATCTAATTAAAAATTGCAGACACCATAAATTATTTTTCGCAAAAAAAAATGTTTTGTTCGATTTGATTCACCAGACCATGATAAAAAGTTGTTTTGGGCAATTTCCAGCATTTTTCAAAATACTTGTGTTTCCAGCATGGTGTGTTTATAGCATGGTGTGTTTTTAGCATGGTGTGTTTATAGCATGGTGTGTTTTCAGCAAGGTCTGTTTTCAGCATGGTCTGTTTTTGCACATTGGGTTTATAGCATGGTCTGTTTTTGCACATTGG
>JAAUYL010091456.1_pt1 | contig 13962 bp, 15 predicted proteins | sample 7278011 | NCBI WGS metagenome assembly JAAUYL01 (sample SAMN14350225, study PRJNA611818) | marine sediment metagenome | isolation source: surface marine sediment (1.8m) | place: French Polynesia: Moorea | collected 2018-08 | reverse complement strand
GGTGGTAAGTGTAGTTGACAATGATGAGTTTCTTCTACAGGATGCTAATGGTATTCAAATCTTAGTGGATACAGATTTACCAGATACTCAATTCTTAAATTTAGTACCAGGGGAACAAGTAAATGTGACGGGAATTTTTGATGATGATGATTTTGAAGCTTTCTCTGTCACTCGTTTAGACGGTTCCCCTGTGTTTACCCCTCCCCAAGGAAACCCTACTTTAGGTTTTTTCGACGATGATTTTGATGATGATTTTGATGATGATTTCGATGATGATGACTTTTTCTTTCTGACATGATATCGCGATAATAACAAAGTAGTCATTGCGACGATAGGAAGTAATCTAAGGGGTGGCGCGAGATTACTTTCTTCCACTCCTTTCCAGTCGCTGCGGACTTATAATAACTAATCATCTACAAAATAATTTTTATCGGTGCTGTACTAATGCTCCCCGAATACTATAAGGAAAATTGGAAAAATGACGATTGGTTTCAAAACTCTTAACAATTATTATATAGAATTAATCACCATATTTACCCCTCGCCCCATAACTAATGAAACTGAATTAATAGCTACTCAAAATCGGATTAATTCTATTTCTGTCATTGCAAGCGAAGCGAAGCAATCTCAAGGGTCTAGGAGATTGCTTCCTTCCACTCCGTTCCAGTCGCTGCGGACTTATAATAAATAATCAAATTATTTAATTGATTAATTCTATTTCTGTCATTGGGAGGGAAGCGAAGCAATCTTAAGGGTCTAGGAGATTGCTTCCTTCCACTCCGTTCCAGTCGCTGCGGACTTATAATAAATAATCAAATTATTTAATTTATTTAGTCTTTTGCCAATCTTCCAACGCTGCAATAACAAAGCTACTAGCAGGATGATTTAGTAATTGTTCAACGGCAGAAACTCCACCAGCTTTTATCGCACTGAATATTCTTTGTGCTTTAGTTGAATTATTATCAATTTGTGTAATTACTTCTGTAGCAATTTTCATTTTTCCTGCCGTTGTATCTGAGGGGTAAGTGTCATCAAGTTGCTCTAATAATTCTTGAATATCTTTTGCTGCTTGTGCTAAATTTTGTTCCTGAGATTCGTGAATTATTCGAGCAATTTTTGAGTTATTAATTTCTCCTTTGCTACTAGCTAAACCATAAATTTCTCCTTTGTTGCTAACTGCTCCATGAATTTCTCCTTCGTTATCAACTGCCCCATAATTTTCACCGATCTCTATTTTCTCTCTATTATTTTCTGACATAATGAAATCTCCTTCACTACTATTATTTTCTATATTAACACTAGGGCGATTAACTGCTGCACTTAATACACCTTTATACCATTCAATATCTTTTTCTCTCTGTGCCAATACTGCTCGAAGTTGTTCTGGTGAAAGTGCTTTTAACTCATTATAAGTATCGAAATATTCTTTATCTAAAACTGAATGGTCAGCTTCAGGTGTGGTATCAGCTCTAATCAATAATTTGTCGTTATTTTCGCCTCGAACCTCCATAGAACGCATTTTGATTTCTGCTTCTGGATGGTCTTTTTGTAGTTTCTCAAATGAATATGCAGCTATTCGGGGGTCTACTCCTTGATTATGATAAAGATCTAAGGTATTCACTAAAGGTTTGAGAAACTCTGCAAACTCCCCTTCTTCAAAATATTTATCTTCATCGGCAGGTTTTCGGCGCACACGCTCATCCAAACTTTCTTCTGGTGGAAGTTTGAGAAAGTCTGGTCGTTTATCTGGAGGCAGACGCATATAAACATAATCACATTTGATACCGTCTAGTTTAGTTGTGGTTGTTATTCCCCAGTCTTCAAGAAAAGCTCCGGTTAAAGTTGCGCCTGTGAGGTTAGCTTGGTCTAAAAATGTTCCTACTAATTTGGCACGAGAAAGGTTTGTATCTTGAAGGTTGGCAGAGCTGAGATTCGCTTCTATGAAACTGGCATTCGTTAGGTTTGCTCCCTGGAGATTGATTCCTTCTAGGGTTGAGCGATCTAAGTTGATGTTTCTATCTTGACCAGTTTTTACTAACTCTCTGACTTTTGCATCTTTTAGATAAGTTTTTCCTGGTCGTATGTGGTCTAGTTTTATGGTGTTTTTACAACAAGTATGAGTTATGTCAGCTCCTCTAAAATCTGTACTTTTGAGAGTAGCATTAGTGAAGTCAGCATTAGTTAAATTTGCATCTTTGAAAGATGTTCCACCTATGGCAGCAAAGGCAATGGCTGTATTACGGATAAGAGTGTGCTTTTCATCTCCTTTCATTGCTTTATAAGCAACGTAAGCACTTAACAGTGTTTGGAATAAGGCTACGGCAAAGGCTACCGCTAGGATTTCGATTTTGAGTTCAACTTCGAGTTCAAGTTCGCCGGAGGCGGAGGTGAAGGCAAAGCTGGAGAAAACGACGAAGGCTAGAACAAAGGCTACGAATACGGCGAAGGCGAAGGCGAAAGCTCCAGCTACAAATCTGGCTCCGGCGAAACCTACGGCGAAGATTCCGGCGTAGCTTCCGATGAAACCTACGGCAAAGGATATGGCGTAGGTTCCCATTAAACCTATGACGAAGACTCCCCATAAGGCTCCCCACAAGGCTCCGTACACAGCTCCTACTATGACCCCGAATATGGCTCCGAATCCGAATCCCCATCCCCATCCAGATACGGTTCCTACTATGACCCCGAATATGGCTCCGAATATGGCTCCGAGTATGGCCACAGCTACGATCACGTTGAAGGCGAAGACAACGGTTGAGTTTTCTATTCCTTTATCAACAAACGTTACCCAGAATATAATAATAAGAATTAACATTACAATTAGGATCGCCCAACCAATAACTGAAAGATCATTGATAGTGTTCGTTGTCAACAATGCAAACATCATTGGTAACATCACAATTGACATCAATGCACTCGACAAAGCGGATATACCAACTAAAACAAAAACACCAGCCAGCAAAAATACCACCCAACGTTTCTGTAACCCTGCCTTAGCTCCACAAAACTTAGCCCCCGTCAGATTTGCTCCACGAAAATTAGTACCCCGAATATCAGCAAAACTGAAATCTGCATCAGACAAATCTTTTCCCTTAAAAGACAAACCTCTAAGATTAGCTCCTTGGAAATCTCGTTCACCTTGTTGATATTGTTGCAATATTTCACGTTGACGGCGATTCATATTTTTTATCTATTAATAAGGATTACAAGACTTACGCATTAGGAAGGATTTTTGGGCGTTTGAGATTGCGTCGCTATCGCTTGCTATCGCAAAGCTGCGCTAACGCAATGACAGAATTGCGTTGTTTTGCGTAAGTCCTAGATTAAATAAAGGAAAATTGGCAAAATGACCACTGGTTTCAAAACTCCTAACAATATATTATATAAAATTGATGGTAGTCCTGCATGGTAATGGTGAGGATGTATATTTTTTAATTTCTCCCACACTCCCCATCTCCCCATCTCCCCATCCCCCCATCTCCCCATCTCCCCATCCCCCCATCTCCCCATCTCCCCATCTCCCCACACTCCTGGTGCTTCCTTTACCATTACTATGCACCACCACCAAATTGATTACTACATTTCCTCCTCATATCCTGTTTATTTTTCTTAGAAATTCCTACTTAATAACTTATTCAACTTCATCATCTAAAGGTTGACAAAATTGCCCCCAATATTCTAATGATTCAAAAGTATTATATCGACCGTAATTATCATCAATACTCATAAAACGTAAAAATTTACAAATGGCTTCTGATTGTTTCCTGGTAAAAAATTCTCTACGAGATAGATTAAAAGTGGATGGAATTAAAGAAAACATTGTAGAGTCAATAGAAGTGCTATTGGAGGTCTCATAATTATTGATTGTCCATAAAATATAAGCAGGTAGATAGAAACGATAGCCTTTTTCATCTAAAAAACTTAAAACATCAGATAAATTTTCAATTAACTTATCATTAGTATCCTGCCAATTATTGGGTAATAATTCTTCAACAGATAAATTTTTAACTAAATCTTGGGAAATATATACTCCTCCTTTCTTAGCTAGAATATTATGGTAAATTTGTTGTTGCCGTCGCTCGTACTTATCTTCTTTTTTTAGAGAAACATTAAACATATAATCATCAATCATCCGAGCTTCAATTAAAGTAATTCCATCCTCTAGTTTTACTCCAGCAAATGCTTCCTGAATAGCCTGAATAACTTGTTGTTTAAAAATCTCTAGTTTTTCGTCTAAAGTTTGCCAATTAGGCAGTCTAGCTTCACTTTCAGTCGGATTTCTTACCAAATATCCCCATTCTTTTTCACAAACTCCCCAACGATTAAAATTTTGCTGTGCTTGTCTCAAAGTACAATCATTTGTGCCCCATTCGTCAAAATTATTAGTATCTTCCCAAAAACAAACTGGGCAGATTTGATATGTTCCTGGTGGTGGTTTTTCTAGAGTTAAATAACCACAACAAGGGCAAGGATAAAATTTTGTTATTTTCGGTTTATTCATCAAACTTTATCGATTTTTATGATTAGATATTATGGTTAATTTTTCTATGTTAATCTTTAGGTATTGTTAATGGGGATAGGCGGTGCGTTAGCAAAGCGTAACGCACCCTACTGGACCGACACAGCTAAAATGGTGCATTAGATTTGTCATTGCGAACGACAGTGAAGCAATCTCAGACCAATTTGCTATTGCACCATTTAAGGTGAAACAGTCTACTACAAATTTTGCTTTTGAAACAAACTATCTAATTCACAATAATCAGGTAAAGTTGTATCAATAACTCGACCATTTCTCAATACCACTCTATCATGTTGAGACCGCGACAAAAGTAGTCCAGTAGGGTGCGTTAGGCGCTTACTACAAACTACAGTTGAACTGTCAAATATTACCTTGCGCCGTAACGCACCTTTGACTTGTAACTTGCTCAAGTTTGTAGTAGACTGAGACATATTAAATGGTGCGTTACGACGGATTTTTAAATCCTTTTCATAGTAGGAATTTTAGCGGTCTCACACACCCTACTAGACTATTTGTGTTGGGTTTCCTACGTCAACCCAACCTACATCTGTCAAAATTAAATTTTTGAACAGTGGGAGGATCTTGCTCCCGTAAATTTTTATCCTATTCAAATAAACTATCTAATTCACAATAATCAGGTAAATTTGTATCAATAACTACACCATTTCTAAATACCACTCTATCATGTTGAGACCGTGACAAAAGTTCGCTAAAATTCCTACCTTTAAACAGAATTAAATCGGCAGCCAACCCAACTTTAATTCTACCAATATTAGGCAAACCAATTAAATCGGCAGGAGTCTTAGTCACAGCATTCGGCCAATCCCCATAAGGCATATCTAAATGAGCAATTCTCACCGACATATTAAACACTTCCAAAACATCATGGTCGCCAAATCCAAAAAACGGGTCGCGACAATTATCACTGGCAATAGCAACAGAAATTCCTTGTTTTTTCAACTCATGTAATAAAGTCACACCCCGCCATCTCGGAGTATAATTATCTTGCCTATTTTGCAGATAAAGATTACACATTGGTAGACTCACAATACTAATACCAGCTTCCTTAACTAACTCCAGAGTTTCTGTTACTTTTTCAGGAGTTTGTACAGCCAAACTACAACAATGTCCGCAGATAATTTTGCCGGAAAATTGATGACTAATTGCCTTCTCAGCAACCTTGTGTAAAACCCTAGAATTAAGGTCTCCATTTTCATCAGTATGTAAGTCTAAATTTAATTGTCTTTCCTTCGCCAAACTAAATAATTTATCTAATTCATTATCTACATCTGAACTCATAAAAGGAACCGCCCCTAATATCCCACCAACATCAGCAATTTTATCCGCTAATTTTTCTCCAGCTTCAGTAAGATAATAATCCCCAGTCACCAAAGAAACAGGTTGTAATATTAATCTACCTTCCCACTCTTTTTGTAATGTTTGAAATACCTCCAAACTAATATTTGCCTGTTCTGCAAAACAGTCAAGATGAGTCCGAATAGCCTTTGTACCATGAGCATAACTGCATTTCAAACCAAATTCCATCCGACGATAAATGTCTTCAGCATTCCAATATTTTCCCGCATCCCTAGCACCTGCATCTATCGCACCATTAAAACTACCATCTGAATTAGGCGATCGCTCCCAAATATGTCCTTTATCCAAATGAGTGTGCATATCAACAAAACATGGCCACACCATACCACCTTTCAAGTCAACTGTAGGAATGTCCCCAGTTGCAGGTAAGTCTGCTGAGGAATGGACAATTTGTGTGATGACTCCCTCTCTAATTTCTATATCTACTAAAGACAAACCTTCCCTTGTTTGACTTGATATCTCTGATTCAGTTTCTATAAGACACACAGGTACATGAGCATTTTTTAGCCAATAGTTAGAAGTATCAGGGATTACTGAAAATAGTTGATTATTCATGTAGTTAATATTAAATTTATGAGTATTTATTGATAAGTTTCATTAAGACCTCTCCCCCAACCCCTCTCCTACAAGGAGAGGGAGAATATTCCCCCCAACGCTAGCAGGGAAGGGGGTTAGGAGGTTAGGTTTTTTTCACAATTTTAGTTTAGACACGCTACTAGGTCGTCTAGCTTAAAAATGTGGGTAAATTTCAGTATTCTGGAAGACCTCTCCCCAACCCCTCTCCTACAAGGAGAGGGGTAAATATTCCCCCCCAACGCTAGCACTTAAGGGGGCTGGGGGGTTAGGTTTTTTTACCCACAATTTTAGTCTAGACACGCTACTACAGGGACTATCTCCGTGGCACAATGATGTAGAGAAAATTATTGGCGAAAGGATTAAATTCAATGATTACTGAATCTAGATTACAGACTGCATTAAAAAATGGCCAAGCTCTAAAAGTGATTAGTGGTTTGACTAATTTTGATAAAGATAGAGTCGCAGCAACTGTTAAAGCTGCAACTTTAGGTGGAGCAACTTTCCTTGATATTGCTGCCGATCCTAGCTTAGTAGAAATGGCACGCAATTTAACCAACTTACCTATTTGTGTGTCTGCTATTGAAGCTGCTAAATTTGTACCAGCAGTAGAAGCGGGTGCTGACTTAATTGAAATTGGTAACTATGAAGCATTCTATGCTCAAGGAATGCGCTTTGAAGCAGAGGAAGTTTTGCAGTTAACTCAAGAAACTCGCCAACTTTTACCTAATATTACTCTTTCTGTAACTGTTCCCCATCTTTTAGAATTAGATCGCCAGGTACAACTAGCTACTGAATTAGTAACAGCGGGTGCTGATATTATTCAAACTGAAGGTGCTGTCATTGCTAAACCTACTCACCCCGGAACTTTGGGTTTAATTGAAAAAGCTGCTCCTACTATCGCAGCAGCTTATGAAATTTCTCGTGCTGTCAGTATACCTATATTGTGTGCTTCTGGTATTTCCAATGTTACTGCTCCATTAGCGATCGCTGCTGGTGCTGCTGGTGTTGGTGTGGGTTCTGCTATTAATAAACTGAATGATGAAGTGGCGATGGTTGCTGCTGTTCGTAGTTTAGTGGAAGCTTTGGCAACTGTTAGTCATGTAAAAGCAGATGCAATTTCTGTTTAATTTGCTTGACTTCGAGAGTTTTCAGGTTAATGAACTACATTAAAAAATGATAACCCTGTAGGGACGTTGCATACAACGTTCCTACTCGAATAAAAAAGTCTGTGAGGAATAGTTTATCCATAGATAGGAAAAAATTATGATAAATTTTAAAAAGAAAATAGTTACCGATGAAACCATCCGTCCTCTAGAAGTTTTGATTGACTATCAAGACTGGCAATAAATTGAAAAGTTATTGGCTGCTTCTAAGTTAAAAACAGAACTACAAAATGTAGATTTAGCTAAGTATGCAGGCACAATCAAACTTAGTATAGACCCTCTGATACCAATTCTCAAAAACTTTGCTATACTAGGAATTTATATTTATAAATACTATTTATTAACGTGATATAAGTATTCAATAATATTTGTTATTTTGATGGTTATTTGGGCAGTTTCCAAGTATAGCATTACTTTTGATAAATGGTATGAAATATCAACAACAAATTAGAGATGAATGGTAGTCACAAAAAATTTAATTGTGCTAGATACAGTCGCTCGCAATTACAGAAATACCTTATTTTGCATAAGTCCTAATAAATTTAAGTAATTAAGGTACTTTCTTCAACATTTATCATTCTTGCATAGAGAATTTGCTCATTAATTTCTAGATTATTGATTAAGCTTAAGCAAGTTACAATACCATTGCCTATTAATTCTCCTTCTATTTCTCCATACTCGACCTGCAAAATAATATTATCTGCTCGTGAATCATTAGATACACTATCCGGATCTTGCCAGGTGCCCAAACCACTAATTTCTGTTGTTGCCTTCATAAAATTTAATGATTCAGATTTGAACCTGGGTACAGTTAATGTTAATAATTCCTGTTCAATTCTAGTAAATTGAACATGATTACTTTCTTCTCCAAATAGTAGTGCAAAAAGTATATCTTTAGCTAGAATTAGTAATTCATTTCCCTGATTACTCCGATATTTTTCTGTTATTAAGTCAGTTCCTTTTTCGGGAGGATTATTAATTAAATAGCCATCTTCTATTAGTTGACTGCGATTTCTTTTATCATACTTTTTGAGAAAATCATTTAATTTTTCTCTATCCAGTGCCATGTCTTTGAGGCGTTCTATTCTTGAAAGTCGCTCTAGAGCTTTTTGTTCTTGAATAGCTTTAATATCTTTCTTTTTTATATAGAAAGAATCTAAAGTTAAACGTATAATTTCCTAATTTGCTCAATTAACCAGTCTCGATCTTGTTGTACTAAATAACTGCGTAATTTTTCCTCGAACTGGGGAGCTAGCTCTTCCTTAATAGAACTAACTACACCTTGAATATTCAGACTCATTTCTGTTCTCCTAAAAACTGGTAATTAAAACAAGGGTTAACAATCTGGAATTTATCCTACTATAATTTTGTCTTCTAGTTCAATTACTCTAATAGAAATTTTCTCTAATTGCTCGACTTAATTTGACTGCTATTTTATTCAACCAAAATCTATAATTATTAAATTACGTTAGAACTTTATATAACTCTAAACTAAAACCTAACATTTAACACATCCTTGCTAATTCAACAACCTAATTTGGGCCAAAACAAACACAGCAGGAATCACACGACCATAATTTGTAGCGATCGCTCTCCAACCCAAATCGGCCAAAAACCAAGTCCACAACATCGGCCCTAAAAATCCTAAAGCTGTCCGTACTGTCCCGTAACGAGCAGCACTAAGAGCCATCCCTCGATTAGCCATTTGCATAGTAACGTGACTTTGAAATTGAGTTGCTGCTGTTGCTCCACCTTTGACTAATGCTGCTTTCGCCACTTCATATTTAGCAAAATGAATGGCAAATTGACGGGCTAACTGCTTTAGTAATATTGGTTTCAATACCGAACTGACTGCAAAGGCGGTACTACCTTTAAATAGTAAACTTAATGGATTTTTTTGTATTGATATTGGTATAGGCTGAGGAAAGTTATACTCAGCTAGGGAATTTTGTATATTTTGGGCTAAGACATCTTGTTGGGATCTAGGTAAACGTTTCCAGGTTCGACCTAAAACATGGAGAAATACCTCTGCTTCTAAATCTGTGGTTGAAAGCTTTTGAGAATAGGGAATCTTTAGATAACTACAGACCTTAATTAAAGCTTGCCGATAACTTACTTTCTGGGTATGTCCCCGTAATACCGTCATGCCATCTGCTGCCAGATAACGAAATCTCTGGTCTAGTGCATCTAACCAGGCATCGCGATCGCGACTTTGTACATCTATTGGTAGAGGAGTCTGGAAATAATCCAAAGGATTGATCCCGCGCCCAAACAAAAGTCCTGTTAACTGTTGTAACTCCTCTTCTGTTGCCAATTCCAGTGCTGCTGTTAGTTCATCCAACTTACATTTCCTCCCCGCCCACAAAGCACTATTATTATACTTTAATTGAGTTTAACTAAGCTAACTTTAAAATTAACATTAACCAACTAATTATTATAACATAAAATATTTATTTTAATCTTAAAAATTATGAACAAGTCACAAAAATTTGATATTGCTGTTATTGGTGCAGGTATGGCTGGTTTAGTTTGCGCTCAAGAACTACACAAAGCTGGTTATTCGGTGGTGGTATTGGAAAAATCTAGGGGAGTGGGGGGTCGCATGGCAACTCGCCGAGTCTCAGGAAGTCGCGCCGATCATGGAGTACGTTACCTGGAACCGACAGGTAAATTTTTGCAACAATTAATTAATAATCTCAAAAGTCAAAAAAATAACCCCCATACCGAGCCAATTCTCCAACTTTGGACAGATAAGATTTATCAATTAACTCAACCCCAGAGACCGCTACTTCCCATTACCAAAAATTGTTATATTGCGCCCCAGGGAATGAACTCTGTCGGCAAATTTCTTGCCCAAGGTTTAGACATTTGGTTTAGTCGGCGAGTAGAAACGATGCAACCAATAGCCGAAAAAAATTGGTGTTTGACTCTGGAAATTACTAATGATGCTGCTACTGAAAAACCAACGGAAGTAATGGCGAAAGCTGTAGTCTTAGCTATCCCTGCACCGCAAGCTTTAATGATTTTGGAAAAACCTGTTGCGGAAATACAGCCAGAATTTCTGAAGCATCTGCGTTTTGTAGAATACGATCCTTGTATTTCTGTGATGGCAGGATATTCTCCAGAATTACAGGAAAAATTACCAGAATGGCGGGCGATCGCTTTCTCCAATGATGACTATCTCGACTGGGTGGGTATTGATAGTAGTAAAAGACTCCATCCTACTCAACCTGTATTTGTGATTCAAAGTAGCCCTAAGTTTGCTACTACTCACCTCGACACCCCAGACTTACAACCAATAGGGAAGGAATTACTAGAGTATACAGCACAACAGTTGTTACCGTGGTTAAGTAACCCAGAATGGTTGCAAGTTCACCGATGGCGTTATGCTTTTTGTCGTCAAGCTTTGAGTGTTTCTTGTTTGACTACAGAAATGCCATTGCCATTAGTGGATGCTGGTGACTGGTGTGGTGGGAATAATATTGAAGGTGCTTTTGCTTCTGGGTTAGCTGCAGCAAATTGGTTGAGTCACATGGGGGAGTAGCGTGTCTAGACTAAAATTGTGGGTTAGGAGCGAGCAACGAGTGAAGACCTCTCCCCCAACTCCTCTCCTGCAAGGAGAGGGGAGATCTACTCCCCCTTCCCTCCTCCCCCCCTTTCAAAGGGGGGCAAGGGGGGATAGGAAGGGGGTTGGGGGGTTAGGTTTTTTTAACCCACATTTTCAAGCTTGACGCGCCAGTAGAATGATTAATGAAGATATTAATAGCAATCTTCAGATAATTACAAAAAATTATCAATCCCAAATTTAACTATTCATCGGCATCTTTTAAGCTTATTAGTAAAGCTGCTACACTAGATGTAATAGTTACTCCATTTTCAAGAGCTTGACTAATTTCTTTGGCAGTTTGATTATTGCTGACTGATAGAATGCTGAAAATACCTCCAGCAAGGATTGAGATTAATAATATTTTGATTGATTTAGACATTTTATCCTCGTAATTTCTTTGGACTATAACTATTACCTTAAATGGCAAATTTAGGAATGCCTATAGAATAATCAGGAGTTAAATAGAAGTTTTATAAAAGTATAAATAATCAATAATAGTAGAAAAATATTGGTTTTGAATCAAAATAGAGGTATGTAGAGCCATGTAGAGTTATGTAGAATTGTGGTGGCGGGTTTGAATTTATCGGAATATAATCATAAGTTAACCTATCTAAAAGGAAGTATTGATGATGCTAGAGGCAAGTTACAAAGATAATGAGGCTAGTTTTCGGGAAAAAATAGCCGATAAATTGATACTTAAAGATAAAACCAGGCTTGTATTTATCGAACGGTTTAAAATAGATAATGATGATTTGAATAATCAACAACTGGCTGATGTTTTATCAAATAATTTATTACATAATGCTGGTAAAAAAGCAGTGCCAGAAATTATTCTCCGTGACTCTTTGAGTAAAACAATATTTAAAAAACTGGAGATTGAAGGTTGTGATTTTAATGGGGCGAAAAGAGATAAGGTTGAAATTGCTAAACACTGGTTGCGTCAAATAGTTTATCCTTGGCATCTATTGAAAAATATTGCTACCCTCACTGATAAAATGGGGCCTAAAGTGCAAGAAATTAGCACAATTGATATGTGGCGAAGTGATTCTAATTATCCTAATACTGTACCTTTAGGAAGTCACATTAAATTTGAAGTACAGTTGGAACGTTCGGGATATTTAACCCTATTGGAAAAAGGTACTTCTGGCAAATTTTATTGTTTGTCTCCTTCATTTTTGGCACCTGCTCCCAATTTTAATGATGCGGGTGTAATATCATTACCAATGGAGGGAGCATCCAGAAAATCTTTTAAACTGAGTGGTAAACCAGGGGTTGAGGAGATAATAGTGGCGATCGCTCCTGAACGTCCAAAGTTAGATTGGTTGCCGAAACCAGACCAACCACCTTTAAGCTTGAAGGGAGAGCATTTGCAGGAATTTTTGAAATATTTTGAGGCTGAGTCAGATTGTACTTTATGGTATATGGATTATCAGGTAGTGTAGATGTAGGGTGTGTTTAAGCGAAGCGTAACGCACCAGCAGAATTTATTGTAATTTCTGGTGATACTATACTATTGGGTTTGGAGACCAAACCCCTACAGATAATTCATTGGTTCATTAAAATCATCAGGAATTTTGATTTGCATTCCCCGTAATGGATAATTTTTTGTAGGAACATCTTCTGGAGCGTCTATTTCTATATTTTTCTCTCGGCTCAAATACAAATCTAAATTAGCAGCAAAATCTTCTGGACCTTCTATTTCTATACTTTTCAACTTCGACATAAATGTAGATTTTTTTTGAATCGGTTTTGCATCTGCAAACTTTTTAATTAACCAGTAGAGTTCCTCGAAATATTCTTCAGAAATACTCTCAATTTCTGCGTAAATTTTTTCTTTATTGGTCATCATTTTACTCCATTGAAAAAGCGATCGCCTCTATTTCCTAAAAAAGGAATTGAGGGAAAAAAATTGCCTTAGATGGGCATTATACCAGATTAAAGTTATCTTAGTAGAAGTTCAATAACTGTAGGTTGGGTTGAGAAACCCCCGAAACCCAACCTACAATAACCTTTTGTAACTATTTTTTTGTGCCACTTCTCATAATACTTTTCCAATAAAAGGAGCAAATTAATATGTACAAAGTTCTACAATCAATTTGTCAAAATGGCAATCTGATATTTAGCGAACAACTCAGTCCAGAATTAGAGGGAAAAAAACTTAAGGTGATTTTGTTAGAGGCAGATGTTATTCAGGATAACAAGGAAAGATTTTTGCAGTTAGTAGACGAACATTCTTTTGCTTTGCCGGATGACTATCAGTTTAACCGGGGAGACTTATATGAGAGAAGCTAGACAATAATTTGGCCACGAATGTAGGGATTTATTGATGTTTATTTCACGTTAATAAAATTAAAGTAGATAATTATGTTTAACACGATAAAAGCATTAATTTTTAGTAGTATAAAACTCACCTTCATTATTTTTGTTATTTTTATTTTCATTGCTTTCATTTATGGAATTGTTCAAGGCTTACGTTGGATACTTTTGATATATCGTGCAGATAGATTGGGCAAACTAGGTAAATATTGTCAAGCAATACCAATTACCGAACAAGCGGCGACATTAGCACTACAACTCTGGGGAGAAAGTCATGCCAATGTCGCAACTTCCCTCAACAACCTAGCAAATTTATATTCTTCTCAAGGGAGATACTCAGAAGCGGAACCATTGTACCAACAAGCCATCGAAATCCACAAAATTGCCCTACCCGAAAATCATCC
>JAAUYL010093720.1_pt1 | contig 13988 bp, 17 predicted proteins | sample 7278011 | NCBI WGS metagenome assembly JAAUYL01 (sample SAMN14350225, study PRJNA611818) | marine sediment metagenome | isolation source: surface marine sediment (1.8m) | place: French Polynesia: Moorea | collected 2018-08 | reverse complement strand
TTTCATAGATTTTTTATATGCGTTTTTCAGGTTGTCAAATATATCAGGGAGAGCGAATCGAGAGTTCGAGAAGATGTTCAGACAATTTACGGGGAAGAGCATCGGGTTTGGCAATGGATCCCGGATATACAATGGAGTCCGATCAGCCATCCTGGACCGAAGCCATATGTTGCCCGGCCACTGCACGTCATGCACCTGCACACCCCGACCTCGGTCCCCATGATGGCCTCGCAGGCCACCCCGGCCTCGGCGACCTCGACTCCCATCATGACCCCGTCGGCGATGCCCTCGATCTCCTTGACACCAGGACCCTCCACAAGCTCAATGGGCGGCAATTGGCAAGGATCGGCTTTCAACAGCTTGAGCAAAAACGTTGCCGCTCCCCTCTATGCACCTACCTCATGTCTGAAGGTATGAAACTGAAAATCTAACCAGATTGACCAATTTTCTAAAGGGATTCTCTTTCAGGTGAGACACATGTTCGACAAGAGCGTCTCGAACTCGGGTGGAAACTGGGTCTGGAATGTCAAGGAGGAGATTCTTCGGCGATGTGCCAACGCTGCCATCCTTCATATTGCCGTTGACACCGAGAGCAACGAGGGCTGTGTTTACATCAAGACTCGCGACACCGACGAGGCTTCCAAGGTGGCAAACAAACTATGACTGGTATGTTTTAATTGCAATTGATTTGTTGTTTGTTTAGGTTTTCAAAACCCTCCATGGCCAGTGGTACAGAGGCAACCTTGTCACCGTCAAGTACCTCAGGGACGAGCGCTATTTCGAACGATTTCCTGATGCCAAGCATCAAAAAGTCCCCATGAGAGCAAGTGATCGCCGATAGATTCCGATCCGTCAAGGATCAGAGAGACCAAATTAACAAGACTTTTCGAAAACAAAACGTGAGCTTTTCCAGGCCGAAAAAAATATAGAAGAACAAATGCATCGAAGATTATTTTATTGTCTAGAAGCCTCTATAAACAAAATTGCAAAATGTGTGAATATTAAATATCCGACTATATTTCGACATTATAGCTTATTTTTCCAATAAATTCTGAATAGTTTGTGTACCTGAAAATACGTTTGATTTCTTGGCTGTCCATTGAGATTTCACAATTACTGATGAGGTAAGATCATGCCATTTTCCGGTACTTGAAAGATGTGGTCGATTCTCGTGACCACTGGCTTCTCCATTTGCGGATCGTCTTCTTGTGGTTGGCGTCGCCGAAGCCTCCAGATTTTCCAGGCCACCAAGATTCCCAAGATGAAGCTGGAACTACCGTTGATCCAACGATGGCATTGCTCCGGGAGAGCATTGTCGCTGGTGTTCAGCTTGTCACTTTCTGGAGCGGGAGGCAACTCGGAGCAACAATTTGCTGCCTTGTTGAGGTAGGCCGCAAAACTGCCGATGGCAAATGCGATTCCCAAGCAGGCGACACTGACAACGATGATGTCTTTGGTTTTGTTGGAAATGGAAACGCCATTTCTTTTTCGCTTTTTCGGGCGGTGTCGGATGGGATGGATCACTATGGGCATCAAATCCTCATCGTTGACTTCGGCAGCGTCCATAATTGAAAGCTTTCTTGAAATCGATCTTTGTCCCAACAGCCGACAATCGACATTGAAATTGGAAATAATTTTCGTTTTGTTCAATTTCACAGATTTTTTTCGAAAATAAAATATTGAAAAAAATATTAAAAAAATATGGCGACGCAAGATCTAAGCCTTACTACTTTCTATGTTCTTTTGCTTGTTATTTTTAAGCATGCGGGCCCACTTGTGTTTATTTTCAGTCTTGTTTGTAAATTAAAGTTGCATTTGAAAAAGCTTTGACAAAATATCTAGCTAGTGGACAAACTTTTGAAAAAGCTTCAGACGTGTGATTGGCTCAAATTCTGACAAAATGTATTTTTCAAAAATTGTGCAACACACTAAATTTTTTACAGAAACTTTAGCGTGCAGCACTTTAATAGGAAACAAGACTGATTTTGACTTGCTTAGCCCGCTCGCAACCTTTAACAAAGGGGATAAAAAGAATAACAAAGTAATGTTCATGTCCTGCGCCGCAATTTGAATTTTGTTTGATTTTTGAAAACTTGAAAAGAAAGGTTTTCAAAAAATGGCGTCCCGAAGAAGCCATCCTTCGCCGCTTGTGTCGACCTTCAAGGACTCCGACTCCGTGAGCAGCTTGTCCACGTTGGACGAGATATTGCTCCAGCAGGAGAAGGCGGAGGAGGCCAGAGCAAAGGCCGCGAAAAACTTGCAAAGATTGAACGCGCAAAAGTCGCCGTCGGCCTACAAACCGAAAATGAAGAAACAAGTGTCGTTCTCCAAGAATCCATGGAACGGCGACGATCTGCTCAAGAAAAACGATGGCTACGAGGATGTCCACGACAGCATTGAGGACTCGCCGCCAAAAATCTTATCTTACAGCGGCACCGATTTGCTCGGTAAGTCAAAGTGATTCCAATCCCAAATTCACAGAATCACAAGCTTTGCTGTTTCCAGGTCAAGCAACCGCCAAGAGACTCAGCCAGTCTGGTTGCAGCAATAAGGACCTGTTGTATCCAGGTAACCGTCGTTCTTGGAGCTTCTCGGCCTCGCCAAACTCTATCGGCGAGTTTACTTCAAGCAGCTCGACTTCGAGCCAGACGACGCAGATCGAGAACTCGCCCTTGAACCAGCCTCCTCCGCCACCGCCTCCACCCGCATCGGCTCCGTCGACTCCCAAAGTTCCGATGCCAAAGTCTTGCCTGAACAAAAGCGGTATCCATTCTGGAGACTCCTCCGACAAGCGTTCGACGTTGACCGGGATGAGCAAGTGGACCTATCCGAGAAGGCCCAGCTTCGTCGTGGACATAAACAATCCACCCAAAGAGTGCGCCTTCCAACAGAAGCAAAATGAACCGATTTACGCGAACGTTCCCAAAAAGAAGACCACTGACGCGAATGACAAGGAAAACAAGACCAAGGAAACTGACAAGAAAGTTGCTTCGACTCCTGCAAAAGTGGACAAAGTGCCCGCGGCGGCCAACAGCGTTACGAACACGACAACAGAAATCTACTATCCGACAAGGTCTCCATTCAGGACCATGTCTCAAAGAATGGCCGAGGGTCGGGAGCGATCTTCTAGCCGTCGCAAGTTCCAGACGATCGTGTAAGTTCAAGCATATGGACCTGCTGGTTCAGATTCAAGCTTCAAGCTTTGTTTACTTTCTTTCAGGATGGCCTTGGTGGCCTTGGGAGTGGTCGTGGCCGTCATGCTCTACTTCGTCATGTACGCCAAGGTCGTCGAGCAAAACGACACCCTGGAGCGGATCGCGGACTTCCTCTCCAGCATCGGATTCAACAAGACTTCCAAGAGCAACGTGATCAAGTGCCTGGTCAAAAAGTCATCCTCCGATTCCTGAGTATTTCTCTAGTAAAATTACAAAACAAAAGCAAGGTCTCTAACCTTATTAACAAAAGGCCTCTCCCCATCGACCAAACTAATTTAAAGTCAAAACTGTCCCCCTGAAAGCAGCACAATTCCGTGATTTTTCCCACGCTGCTTGAATATGTACCGATCTCCCTTGAAAATTGCAAAATATGATTTGTTATTATAATGGCCAAAATATTATAAGCGAAATACAAAAGGACCTTAAATGAAGTCAACCTCGTCTGCCTTTTCATTCCAAGTTGACAGGCTTTTTCTAAACAAATGACCTATTTCACGAAACCGGACGAAAAGACTGATTTTAATATTTGTGCACCCAAGGGACTTGAGAAAGCTTTCTATTTTGGTCAAACCTCATGTCTGAAGTCAAGATGATAACGATAAGGCTTCCATTCTGTAGAGTGCCTGGAAAATGTTCCAAGTACAAGGACTAAAATTATGATTGGCTGCGAGCACAAACACACAAGACTTCTTAATTCGAAAGCAGTTTGCTCGCGTGTTCGTGATTACTTTGCCTTCTACGGTCCCATGCATGGTTATTGTGATGTAATGTTGGTGAAGAAATTAGAAAGCATTTATACTTATACGACAATAACAATAATAATACCAGAGAGCTTGGCCATGAAAAAAATGTCGCCAAGACCAAAGAAGCATGTGAAAAGTAGAACAAACTCATGGTACTACATATACCTAGGTAGCAGAAATTCATTAACCTACTTTAAACAATTCCTGTAGCTGTAGGTCCCTTGGGAAGTTCTTGAGATTTCTTGTGAAATCGGAATCTTTGACACATACCAACCTAACCAAACCATATACTTGCTTATTAGTGGCTTAAATACTACTCTTTTCAAACAAAGAAAAACTGCCATAACCACATATATTTACTTCAGAACTATGCGGGCCTCATTGGCAGGAGATCTTGAAGGATGATAAGGTTAGGCTTGCCAGCATTGTTTCCAGTTTTCAGAAGGCATTCTCCTTGGAAGGGTGAGTTTTTTCGAGAATTTTTTTACGTAAATGGTGCCTATATTTGCCCAAATCAGCATGAAATCAATACATTGCACTAAATATTATTGGTCGCAAGTACAACCTTCAACGCCCTTATGGTACACAAAAATACAACAAACAAGAGTAAGAATGCTAACCAAATAGGCTCTCCTCATCTGAAATATAGAAAACTCGTGAAATTCGTCTGTTTGTTTTCACAGATTTTTTTGGATATTTTGAATCACCTCCCCGAAAAATCCGTGAAACCACGACGTAACGATTTCGTTTTGGAGGCCGCGACCTCGGCGGCCTCTGGGAAAAAATGGAGGCCGAGGCTGACGACGACGAAAAGCGCGGTCGGTGGAGCAACAGAGGGGGAGGTAAGCTAACCTACACAAAACCATAGTTCCACCCAAAAACCGTGCACTCGTTCCAAAATGGGGCTGACTTTAAGTTTGCTTTTCCTATGGCAGGAGGAGGAGAAATGGGCACGAACGGCGACACGGCCGCCATTGCCGAGAAGCAAGAGCTCTGGACCAGAACTATCGAAGAAGGTTAAAACTATTTTTGATTGATTTCGAAAAACTGAATCCATTTTTCAAATTTCAAATCAGGTCACAATTTTGAAGACGCTCCCAACGCAAAGAAATCTACTCTAATGGCTCATGCAAACGCTCTGCAACATCGGGGTGGCCTCGATTTCTTCGCCCTTGCCAGAGGTGGAGAACGCAGTTATTCCACGTCTTTTCTCATCAATTTAGGCAAGAATTACAAAATAAATAAGATCCGGATTGATTTCACAAGTTTTTTACAGATCCCGATCTGCTCACCCTATGCGCCGCCGAAGATCAGGCAGCATTTGACCTCTATGTCAACGGATTGGCCAATCACACGAGGCGAATTTTCAAGATGGTCACTCATAGATCGAAACGTGAGATTAACCAGGTTAGAATAACCAGGAACCAGGATCTATGACTCAAACTGTTGCTATAATTGTTGTTTGTCATTGTCAGTTTTGCTTCGGGTCGACGTTTGTCCAGCTGAATCCGAATTACCGGAAGTTTGACAGGATGGATCCCATGACTTGGAAGAAGGAGGGCATTGCTTCGCATTGGACTGGAGTCAGAGGCTACAGAAAAAAGTGTTGCAAGGTAAAAATATAGATACTTTCGGTTTTGATTTTGGCCATTTTCACGAGAAATTCAGGTTTGCTGCATGGACACGACCTGCAATGGGTGCGGGGTGTGCCGGGGGTGCACGGGGTCCCCTATTCGGGGTAACTATGATGGCCTCGTCGTCCTGGCCGCGATCACGAGGGAGTCGTTGCCCAACTACCACACCGTGATCACGGGCGCCACGTCGCAGGTACAATTTTAAATTAATTTTTAACCACCAAAAAATCCGTGAAACTGGACTGTCTATATTTCTCAGGGCAAAAATAAGGAAGTGAAGGTGTAAGAATCAATCCTTGTAACGGAATTATGTTGATACAAATATGGTTAAAAATTGGAGCAGAACTTGTACATGAGTATACCGAAAATAACCAGTAACTTGCTTCTGTAATATTTAAAATCAAGACAACCAAAAATATGCTCACAATTAAAACAAGACAACACACTCACATGAATCATACATGACTATAAGACCTATAGTTGAAAACTTTTTTGACATGTTTGTATGCTTTCAGGTCAGGAAAAATCAGGAGAAACACCTGGATCACGAAAATTTTGCCTTCAACTTGGAGACGACCCTGACCTCACAATTCATGTATGGTGGAACGGAGATGACTGAGTTGCAGTTGAAGTGCGTCCCGTCCGCAAGGCAGGCAATCGTCTTGGGCGATTCGATTGACGAAATCAGGTATAACCTCAGTATAAGTTTTCGAGGTTGCGAGCGGGTTAATGGGGTCGACCCTGGGGGCGTTGCAGGAAGCAGAAGAAGTTCTCCTCCTACGTGGTCTACGTGGCCTACCGCCTGGACACCAGCATTTCGTACACTCACAATCAGAAAATCAGCCGTGCAATCTCCAGTTCCCAAGCTCCTCACCAACAGCAACTGGAGGCTCTGCCGGAGAAGAATCAAATGTAAGTTGAGGTTAGGATTGTGTTGCCCAACTTGGATTGCATGATTTCATGATTTTATAAAGGACAATCTGCATGCTGCAAGATTCTTTTCAGGAGAAATGGAGGCGATGTTAGAGCCTCTGGAGGAGGAGCTGCTGCTGTCGGAGGTGCTGCGGCAACCTCTGGCGGTAGAGTTGATTCTGGCGGCGTAAAAAACGCCGGACAAAGGGTGACTTCCGGCGGAAAAACCGCCGGAGCAGCCGGTGGCGGTGGTGTGAGGTACACACAAAGTCGCCCAAAATCAGATTTTTCATAGAAATCACGGTTCAGAAAAAATAATTGATTGTTTTGACGAAAAAAATGTGAAAACACACCAACTAAAAAGGCTCCGCGGTTTTGAAATCCCTGTACATACCGTCTAAAATATGATAACTAGTAGAAACAGAAATATCTAAAAATAATTTTGATCATGATCAGGCAAACATTGATTGTGGTGATTTGTTTTCAGATCCAGAGACTCGTCGGCTGGGTTTAAATCAAATGGCTTTGCTGCTGGCGGAGGATCGGGTGCTTATGACATCGAAGATATTGACGATCTGGAATTTGGAAAGACTCATGGTAATTAAATATTTTGGCTATAATTTAATCAGTTAATCAAGTTGAATTTTGCAGGAGCTGCTAGCGGAGCCTACGATGATCTGGAAGCTGATGGTTTTGGCGGTTTCGCTGGTTTTGACGATGGGCCGGAGGACGAAGAGGACGAGAAACTTCTGGAAGATCTTGAGGACAAGCAGCTTCGGGAGCGGATCTCAAACTTGGAATCCGAAAACTCCAATATTAAAGAACAAGTATGTGATGTCTTGTGGTTGACTTTGTTGTTATTTTTGTTGTTGGTCAGGTTTGGAAACTTGAGCATGGCCGGACCTGGGTGGAGAACAGGTTGACCGCGTTGGAGACTGACCTGCAGGCGCTCAAGACGGGCATGCCGGCCAACGCACGCGACACCCCCGCGGCCGAGTCCGAGGCCGCGGGCAAACCGTCCTCCTGACTTCCGGTTTCCGGTCAAGTGAGTCATTTCCGGTTCCGGTTTATGGTCATGTGAGTTTGTTTACATTTTTACAGGACCCCGACCTCAACTTGCCCAACATCCCGGACGTCGTCATGACCTCGGCCTCGGCGGCCTCCAAGAGGGAGGAGAAGCTCGCGCAGACGGAGGCCGACTTCAAGTCCGAGGAGAAGCTGGTCGGGATGGCGGAGAACAACACGAAGATGGTCGGCGAGGTCGGGGACTTTTTGGACAGCCTCATCAAGAAGGTGGACAAGAAATAGAAAACAATCATAAGCACACATTAAAAAAATTGTAGATCTTAAAATCATCGTTGAAATATAAATATTGAGGTCAAATAATGGCGATCTCTGTAAAGGTTAAAATAACAATTTTAAGTGGCAATTGACGTTTCTTTGCTTTTCCATCAGAAAATTACAGATAACAATTAGATGCTCATCGTAGGCAATTCAAATAATTAAAGATTTCTTGACCGTTTTTTCAGCTGACAAGGACCTGTGACATTAAATGCTTGAATGATAATTAAAATTGCCATTAACCTTCACTGCCTCTCTGCACTTTTAAATATTCGGTCAGCATGAAGGTCTTGATTTTGCTCTTCTTGGCCATTGTGGCATTGGCTGCTGGTAAATAAAACCTAAAAGTGGTTGCCTATCTTTTGAAAATATGCATTTGTAGCCAGAGGCCCACCCCCGTTCTACAGCTACGACCTGCCCAATGTCAGGCATATGGACCTCAAGGCCAAGTTTAACAAGAGGAAGGTCAACGATGGCAAGATCGTCGGTGGCGATGACGTCGCGGAGAAGGAGATCCCGTGGCAGACTTCTTACAGGTACAAAAACCCGATGATGTTTTTTTTAAATACTTAACCATTTATTCCAGGCAAATCGCAGCCGTAGGACTGACTCATTTTTGCGGTGGATCGGTGTACGATAAGAAATGGGTCATCACTGCCGCCCATTGTTGTGGAGGTGAGTTGGAGTTCTTTTAGTTTCTCGAAGATTCGCCAGGAACATTTTTTCTTGCAGCTGGATCCATGGTCGCCGGTGGGATCAAACTTTATGCTGACGAGGGAGTTGAACAAAGGATGCAAGTCAACCGGACATTCATCCACCCTGCCTATCAAGGTTTGGACAGTGACATCTGTCTTGTCGAGGTGGATATTTCAAGTCTTTTTGTCCTAATGCAATAAAAAAACTTGTGAAATTTCAGCTGAAAGATAGCTTGGAATTTAATGATTACGTCAAGCCCATTGGACTCCCCACTCCGGGTGGCATTGAAGAGCAGACTGGCACTGTGGCCACTGTCACTGGTTGGGGTGTGACTCAGGTTTGGCTACAAAAATTTTGAATTTGACGACAGTATCAGAGATTGTTGTAATGATAGGAAGGAGGAATCCTGTTGCCAAGGAATCTGAAGAAAGTCAATGTTCACATCACTGATCAGGATGAATGCAATGCTGCCTACTCTGGAGATGTCACTGAGAATATGATTTGTGGTGGTGAGCCCCAGGGCGGTGCTGATTCCTGCCAGGGCGACAGTGGTGGACCCTTCTTTGCCGAGAACGAGGCGGGAGAGGATGTAACTTAGAGAAAATATTATAGATGGTTGGATGGTTTCTTATGTCATCCGCAAATTACAGGTCCTTGTTGGCATTGTCAGCTGGGGACGAGGTTGCGCAGAGGCAGGATATCCTGGAGTGTACACTCGAGTTTCCAAGTTTGTTGATTGGATTAAGAAGACTGTTGAAGCCAATCCTTGAGTTTGATGATGGTTTTCAGTTCATCTGGTTGAAAGCATGAAATAAATACACTATCAATTGGCAAATAGATTCGAAGATACTGTAAACAATTCACATACCTATTTATTTATCTATGGAGTGGTGGATTAAAAGCTAAAATCAGATTGGACTTTGGACTTGAAGGCATTTGACAACGCTGAGAGCTATTTCATACTTTACAAAAACAATCAAGGATGATGAAGCTCATTTTATGCTTTTACCTGGTCTTGGTGGCCAATGTTGGTGTCCATCATTGTCACCAAGAAGACAAGATCGTTGGTGGTGAAGATGTCTCTCCAGGAGAGATCCCATTTCAAACATCATTGAGGTAAATTGTCAACATGCTTGATAGGATTTTGCAAAAGTTGTATATTTAGAATGTTGGGCGCTTTGGGCGCCACTCATATTTGTGGAGGCTCTGTCTTTCTCAAAAATTGGGTGATCACAGCTGCTCATTGCTGCGAGGCAATGCCATTTGGTAAGTGACAAGACTGGTTCCTTGGATGGGCCTTTGACTGATCCTGGATTTCTTTTGTATGTGGTCAAATGGTGGTTGGAGGAGTTGAGCTCTACATCAATGAGGGAGTTGAGCAGCATATGGCCATTGAAGACACATTCATACATCCAGACCATGGCGACTTGGACAATGACATTTGTCTTGTCAAGGTAAAAATTTGGAATCAAATGATTCATTCGGGACATTTATCTTTAATAAATAATTGTTTTTTCACACATTTCAATAGCTGAAGAACAACTTGGAGTTTAATGACAACGTGCAACCAGTCAAGCTGCCAGCAGCTGACGGCTCTGATGAAATGGTTGGTAGAACTGTCACCACTTCCGGTTGGGGAATGACGACTGTAAGCTCAAATTAAAAATGAAATTAATAATGTAAATATATTAATTTCATTCGTAAAATCTTAGGAGGATGGAGCAGAGTTGCCGGGCCACCTGAAAAAGACTTCAATCCCAATCCTTGACCAGGAGGTTTGCAAGGACGCCTACTACCCTGACAATACTGTTACAGACGGTATGATTTGTGCTGGAGACTTGGAAAATGGAGGCCATGATCACTGCTACGGTGACAGTGGTGGTCCAGTGTTTGTTACAAATGATGATGGAGGAGCAGTAAGATTGGAACAAGATTGGAACTTTCAACCATTGATGTTGTTGTAGGTTTTGGTTGGAATTGTTAGCTGGGCCAGGGGATGTGCTAGGCCAGGATATCCAGGAGTGAATGTCAGGGTGTCCCATTACCTGAACTGGATTCAGGAGATTCTGGATCAATACAATTGATTACAGTCATTGAAAAGGTCATAAGATATTTCTGTATATCCTGTTTTGTTTGCTTTGCTGACAATCAAGAATAATGATGATATGAACACTCTCAAAGTTAAAAATGAAATTACTGATACCACTTGTAGCTTTGTTCCACTTCACTTTTGCAAGTAAGTATAGTTTCACGGTTAATGTAACAATTTTAAGATGTCTATGTAGGGAACTTGGCCAATGAGAACAATGATGTTGGACTAGGCAAAATTGTTGGGGGTGAGCCTGTGGCCAGAGGAGAAATACCTTGGCAGTTGTCATACAGAACCTACCCTGATCTAGGTACGAACCATATCTGTGGAGGATCCATTTACAACAAGGTGAGAACAACCATTGCTCAAAACAATGCTCAAAAATTTTTGTTCAAGGATTGGATCATCACTGCAGCCCATTGCTGCAGAGCTGGCGGTCACAAGATTGTTGCTGGTGGGGTCGATCTCTATGCCAATGAGAATATTGAGCAGAAGATTCTAATCCAGGACAAGTTCATCCATGTTGGCTACGATTCTGGCACCTTTGACTTTGACATTTGCTTGTGCAAGGTAAACATCTTGACAAGTAAAGGAATGTCCATAATATCTATTTATTTTCAGTTGGAACAAAGCCTCCAGTTCAATGATGAGATCAAACCTGTCAAGCTGGTCCAACCAGGATCTTCAGCTGGTGAAGCTGGATCCAGATGCACCGTTTCCGGTTGGGGAGTGGAAGTGGTAAGAATGTCATTGCCAATTTGTGTATGGATATTTTTAGGCTCTGTTCTTTTGCAGGAAGGTGGTCTGGCACCAGCTCAAAAGCTACAAAAAGTCAATGTCCCAATCGTTGATCAAGAAGACTGCAATGAAGCTTATGATGGCAAAGTTACTGACAACATGATTTGCGCGGGTGGTGAGGATGGTCAAGGATCTTGCCAAGGAGACAGTGGTGGACCGCTGTTTTGCCAGGATGAGCAGGGTGATATGGTGAGGAAGTGGGGAAAAGTCACAATGGGTGGAAGGAAAGTTGGCCATCGTGATGGTTTTTTCAGGTCCTTGTTGGAGCAGTGAGCTGGGGTCGTGGATGCGCGAGACCGGGTTATCCTGCAGTTTTCACGAGGATTTCACAGTTTCTCGATTGGATAGAGGAGACTGTAACCAACAAATAAATAAGCAAACAAGACTGGAAAATCCAGCCATAACCACAATCATCAAGTCAAATCATTTATTTGGCCAAACGAATATTTTTTTATAAAATAAGAATCAAATTCCAGTATAAGTGTAATCGAAAAGAAAAAAGTCCATTGCAATTTGCAAATGAATAATTAATCATTTTTTTGTTAAAAAAACTGTAAAGGCAAAAATCATATAAAATATAGAAGTATTTAATTCCTGTATCACTTTTCAGTATAGTCCTTATTGTCATTGTAAACCATGATCATCTATTCTATCTAAGTCAAAAATATATTATTGAGTTCCTGCATCATTTGTTTTCAATCTTGTTGTCCTTGTCAAGGTGCATGTCCAGTTCCATGTCCAGTTCCATGTAGTCCATGGTTTTGGTACTGCCAGCCACCTCCTTCGTGATAACTCCCCGGATGACCCCAATGATCATCACCCCAGCCACCCCATTGATCGCCAACCATCCACCATGGCTTAGGATTTGGTTTTCCAAAGGCCAAGGCCAAAGTGGTCAAAACAAAGGCCAGTACGATGACAAAGTTCTTCACGATAAGTTCTATAAGTGGTGGTACGTGTTCACGAAACAGGCTTCAAATCAATTCTGATTCCAAAAAATGAACCCTACTTGTTAAAGATAAGCACAACATCAAACGTTGCGAGGCTATCGCACAATTGCACATCTTTATGTCGAGATCAAATATACAAGTTCCTTTTTTCTGGCCTAAAAATTGGACCAACTTTGCTTTGATCTGAATTTATTACGACGAAAAAACACACAGGTGTAAACTTTTTTGCCTATTGTTTTATTTCAAGTAATTTAATTTCTGTAGGAATTTGAGTAAGGTTTTATTCACTGTCGTACTTAGTATTGCCATCATTTAGGTATCTAAATATGTAGAATAATGTATGATTCAAGCATTTGTTAAAACCGTGCATTGATGATATTTTGATATTAAAACCGGTGATTATTTCCTTTGAAGGCAGTCGGGTAAATTACTATTAATTCATTAATGTAATCTAGGAAGATTATTCTTGGTTTCTGTTCGTTTCTAAGGCCCATAAATGTCATGCAGTGATTTTGTTTTTGTTTCGGTATAAGAGGTTTTACGCGGTTCTGTTGATTTATCCCATCTCCATGATGGGAATTATTATCGAAAACAATTGTTCCAAATCTGCCAGAGATCATGTAGTTTTTCAAACTACTTTTTTTGAGAATTTAAGCCGAAATGTTGGCACCATCAGGGAAGTTTCTTCTCGTCTGGAGCTTTTTCACATGGCTGAACACTTTAAGAGCAGGTCCCAATTTGAGACCGAGACTTGACGTGACATCACCTCGCTGGAGCAAAAGCAGCGATCGCCCATCAATTTCCTGCAAATAAACACCATATAATAATATCAAAATGTAAACAAAGCTTGTAAGAAAGCTACGTACCTGATCAAGGAACACATCGCTTATGGCTGAGTCGAAGCCCTTGCCAGCAAAGTAGTCCCTGATCTGGATGGGCTGCCACTCGGTGATGTCCGGAATTTCGGGATCTTCATCATAATCCTCCCAATTGTCTGGAAGCATTCCTGTATGAGGGTGGAAGTGTGGCGGCAACACTGGCAAGAACCTGGCGGCAATTTCAGTCGTCGAAGAGTTTTCCCTGAAAGATTCGACAACAATCACAGTTGATGCAAATCCGACCACAATCGGATGGAGTAAATTGAGCTCACCTTTGCAACCCGTTGGAATTGCCGTAGTTGTTGCGCTTGTTCACAGCCTTGGAGTTGACGTTGTTGTGGTTAGTGGGGGTCGGGGTCCGGGCGGGGTTGAGATAGGTGGCGCAGCAATCGGAACACTCCCATTTTCCCGCGGGTTTTTCAAGCACTTCCGGATGGTGACAGGCCATATGATATCCCAGATCGCATGAATCACAGAAGAGCATGCAGTCCTAAGAAAGCAGTTGATATTATTCCCCCTAAAGTTGATAACATTACAAATAGACTTACATCATCGTTGGCTTCATTGCAGACTGTGCAGGTCTTGCAATTCGTGCACTGCCAAGGGTTGTTGACAATCTTCCGAATCAGCTCATCACTGTAGTCCATGCAGCTGGGATGCACTGTAAAAAGGGTATTTACGTCAACTTTTCAAAGGAATATCATCAACTGTTTTCTTACCTATGGTTGGACA
>JAAUYL010005584.1_pt1 | contig 13989 bp, 10 predicted proteins | sample 7278011 | NCBI WGS metagenome assembly JAAUYL01 (sample SAMN14350225, study PRJNA611818) | marine sediment metagenome | isolation source: surface marine sediment (1.8m) | place: French Polynesia: Moorea | collected 2018-08 | reverse complement strand
GGTACTCCTACCGCAGCAGGCAATTATACTATTACGGTGACTGTATCAGATAGTCAATCAACTCCAGCACAAGCACAAGATACCTTTGATATTGAAGTTCATGAAGAAGTTCTCAATGCAGATGATTACGCAGCTTTGAAAGCCCTCTACGAAGATACAGATGGGGCTAATTGGAGGAATAATAATGGCTGGAGTGAATGGGATTTCAGCAGTTCCACCCCTCCTAATGCTTCTGTTGTTAATAATTGGCATGGAGTGACAGTAGTAGGCGATCGGGTAACGAGTCTCGAACTAGATAGTAACCAACTCACAGGTGAGATTCCATCAGAATTAGGCAATCTCTCTGATTTACAGTTTCTCTACCTATATAATAACGAACTCACAGGAGAGATTCCTGAACAATTAGGCAATCTCTCTAATTTAGAGAGACTCTGGCTATTTAATAACGAACTCACAGGAGAGATTCCATCAGAATTAGGCAATCTCTCTAATTTAAGGTTTCTCGAACTATTTAATAACGAACTCACAGGAGAGATTCCATCAGAATTAGGCAATCTCTCTAATTTACAGTTGCTCTACCTATTTAATAACGAACTCACAGGTGAGATTCCTGAACAATTAGGCAATCTCTCTAATTTATGGCATCTCTACCTAAATAATAACCAACTCACAGGTGAGATTCCTCAGAGTGTAAATGATTTATCAGCAAACAAACGTTTAGATAACCCCCCTTATGTAGCAACTGACATTCCTGACCAGACTACAACTACGGATACAGTCTTTAACCTGGATATTAGCAGTAACTTCAGTGACATCAATCAAGACATTAGCAGTTACAGCGCAGAAGGTTTACCAGATGGCTTAAGTATCAAGGAAACTACTGGTGTTATTAGTGGTACTCCTACCGCAGCAGGCAATTATACTATTACGGTGACTGTATCAGATGGTCAATCAATTCCAGCACAAGCACAAGATACCTTTGATATTGAAGTTGAACAACTCAATCAGGCTCCCACAGATATCTCCATCGCTCCGACAACCATTGACGAAAACGTAGCAGCTAACACAGTAGTCGGTACATTGTCAACTGTTGACCCCGATACAGGGGATACCTTTACTTACGCATTAGTAGCAGGTGTGGGAGATACGGATAACGCAGCCTTCACCATTGATGGAGACCAACTGAAAATCAATAGTTCTCCCGACTATGAAACTCAGCCTAGTTACAATATCCGAGTGCGGACTACTGATGCAGCAGGAGCAACTTATGAGGAAGAGTTGACTATTAATATTAACGATCTTAATGACCTCAACACAGATGATTACGCAGCTTTGAAAGCCCTCTACGAAGGTACAGATGGGGCTAATTGGAGTAATAAGACTGGCTGGAGTGAATGGGATTTCAGCAGTTCCACCCCTCCTAATGCTTCTGTTGTTAATAATTGGCATGGAGTGACAGTAGTAGGCGATCAGGTAACGAGTCTCGAACTAAATAATAACCAACTCACAGGAGAGATTCCTGAAGAATTAGGCAATCTCTCTAATTTAGAGAATCTTTGGCTATTTAATAACGAACTCACAGGAGAGATTCCTGAACAATTAGGCAATCTCACTAATTTACAGTATCTCTTCCTAGATGGTAACCAACTCACAGGTGAGATTCCTGAAGAATTAGGCAATCTCTCTAATTTACAGTATCTCTACCTATTTAATAACCAACTCACAGGAGAGATTCCTGAAGAATTAGGCAATCTCTCTAATTTACAGTATCTCTACCTATTTAATAACCAACTCACAGGAGAGATTCCTCAGAGTGTAAATGATTTATCAGCAGACAAACGTTTAGACAACCCCCCTTATGTAGCAACTGACATTCCTGACCAGACTACAACTACGGATACAGACTTTAACCTGGATATTAGCAGTAACTTCGCTGACATAAATCAAGACATTAGCAGTTATAGCGCAGAAGGTTTACCTGATGGCTTAAGTATCAACGAAACTACTGGTGTTATTAGTGGTACTCCTACCGCAGCAGGCAATTATACTATTACGGTGACTGTATCAGATAATCAATCAACTCCAGCACAAGCACAAGATACCTTTGATATTGAAGTTGAACAAGTTAGCGATCCAGTCCGTTTTGATTTCAATGCCGATGGAATAGCAGATATTCTCTGGCGTAATAATAATGGAGTGAACAGCATCTGGTTAATGAATAATGACGGGACAAGGAACAGTAGTGTTAATCCTGGAGGAATAGGTACGGCTTGGAATGTGGCTGGAGTTGACGACTTTAATGCCGATGGAGTAGCAGATATATTGTGGCGTAATGATAATGGAACTAACAACATTTGGTTGATGAATAATGACGGCACAAGGAACAGTAGTGTTAATCCTGGAGGAATAGGTACGGCTTGGGATGTGGCTGGAGTTGACGACTTTAATGCCGATGGAGTAGCAGATATATTGTGGCGTAATGATAATGGAACTAACAACATTTGGTTGATGAATAATGACGGCACAAGAAATAGTAGTGTTAATCCTGGAGGACTAGGTACGGCTTGGAATGTGGCTGGAGTTGACGACTTTAATGCCGATGGAGTAGCAGATATATTGTGGCGTAATGATAATGGAGTTAATAGCATTTGGTTGATGAATAATGACGGCACACGGAACAGTAGTGTTAATCCTGGAGGAATAGGTACGGCTTGGGATGTGGTAGGTATGTAATTTATCTCATGAGAATTACACTATAACAGAGAGGCTAGCAGTCAACTAAAAGTTGACTGCTAGCCTCTAGTTTAAGTATTAAATTTATCTTATCGCTTCACATAAATAGAAGTCACAAAACACCGAGAAACTAATTTATAACCTTTCGATGTCAGAAACAAATACGTTAGATCTAAATCTAATTGGTGAAGTTGTAAACTATGCTGCTCAACGAGAATAACTCTAGGCTGATATATTTCCCAATTATTTGATTTCAATACTTTTAAGTCAAATCCCTCTGCATCAACAGACAATACATCAATATTGACAAATCGATCGCTATATTGATTGAAAATATCATCCAACCTCTGGGTTGTTACCGATAAAACTTCCTTAACCTCAAACGGAGCTTTTCCTTCCTGTTTCTCACGCAGACTCTTGTCAAGTGTATTAATTGCTGGATGATTAAAAATAGAAAACTCAAGCTCTTCAATAACATCACTTATTGCTGCAACAAGATTTATATCATTAGGTCTTGCTGATTTAAATAGCTCTATTGATGCAGGATTAGCATCAATATTAATCCCTTTCCAACCAAAAAAATTATGCAGCAAGGCTGTATTTGAATACTTCCAGGGATTAAATGCACCAATGTCTACATAAAAACCGTTCTCTCGCTTTTTTACGATAGATTCTAAAATTTGTAGTAAAACCAAATCCTCCCCAAATTGTGAATAAGATATTCGCATATCTTGAAGTTGTATAAGATCGGAAGAATCTTTGTTCCTGAAGAAAGATGATAAACGCATAGCAAATAAATATAACCGTTTCAGAAATGAACTAAACTAAACCTTTCACAATCTTCATATATATCACCCAGTAATCAGGGATATTCCATAGTAATCCTAGATTTAACCACAGTCATCCTTCGCAATAATTGTTGCCACTCCTGATAACTATTCAAACGACGCACCGTAAATCTTTCTCCCTTCTGTTGAGAAAATTCACTCCAACTTTTTACCCAATTAGACACAGTTTTAGTGCGCGATAAAGACGTATATTTCAGAGACTTCTGCAAACAATCAACCATCTCATTAATATCCCCTTTCCGATAAGCATACCAAGCATCCCATACCAAATGCTTATATTCCCTTTCTTTCTCCGAAATAGTCTGAGAAGCGATCGCCTCTCTATACCTATATCTATCCAACTCACCCTGAGTCTGATGCAATGCTGACTTAGTTTGCGCTAACTCTCTCTGGGTATTCTCCAAATCGGATTTAATTTGCTCCATTTCTACTTGCATCTGTTTTCTAAGTAACTCAGACTCTTTAAATTCCGTCTGCATCTGAGATAATTGAGCGTGAGACTGCTCCAACTCCATCAAAAGCTGATAAAACTGAGCATCAGACTGCTCCAATTCCTCTTTCACATCTTCCATACCCATAACCTCTAAAACCTATTCCTAAAATAACTAACCATCTGCTGCCAAGGTTTTGATTGACTCAGACTCAAAGCATCCAACTCATAACCAAACTCGGCACTATATCTACCAAAAGTTTTTACCCAATCTGATATTGTTTTCGTCAAGGAATATGGAGAATAACTCAAAGATTTCTCCAAATATTCCACCATTTCCCCAAGATACCCAGTACAATACAACCGCCAAGCAACCCAAACCAGAGTGCGATAACGACAGTCTCTTTCCAAATAGCGCAACCCCACTGGTAAATCAGAGCGGGCAAAAAACTTATCTCTGACTTGCCATGACTCCAGTGCTTGTAGTGGGGTATTCAGGGAATCATTCCGATCGTGTTCCCGATAACAGACTGTCACCTCCTGCACCCAAACTGTTTCGCAACCCATCAGCGCCAAACGTTGCACCAAATCCAAATCTGATGCTTGTTTAAATTCTGTATCCAACCCTCCCACTTTCTCCAACCACTGTCGCCGAAACATCATTGCACTAAAAAGTATTGGCATCCAACGCACCCAATTTTCCAAATCCAAAACGGGTATCTGATGCCAAGGTTTCACATCCTGAATATATTCCCCGTTTTGATTTACCCTGCGCCAACCAGTGTGAATCATTCCCACTTGCGGTTGAGCATCAAAACAACTAACTTGGAGCGCGAGTTTATATGGGAGAAAAAAATCATCATGGTCTAAAAATGCCACAAATTCCCCTTGCGCCATCTCTATTCCACGATTACGAGCTGCTGCTACTCCCTGATTTTCTTGGTAAACATAACGAATATGCTCGCGGTAGGGTTGCAACTTTAAGCGCGTCTCTTGTCGCGAACCATCGTCTATTACTATTAATTCATAGTTAGAGTAAGTTTGATTCAACACACTTTCTACAGCTTGCCCAATATAATCTGGACAATTGTAGACTGGTATAATTACACTAACCCTTGGTTTATCTGTCGTCAATCAAGTCAAACTCCCATGCTTAGAGAATCTCAATTTATGGTTGAGCTTGATTAATTATTAAGCTCTATTTTAAATAGCTACTATGCTCTGAAAAAATCCGGAAATTATCCCAATATAGATATTAGAATCTGCCAAAAAAATGTAGAGAGTTTCCATGGAAACTCTCTTAAATGTTTAGAAAATGCTTATGTATTGACCAGTTAGTTTGTTAACTATATAATACACAAGCGATCGCTTGTGTATTCCTCTGTACTTTCCCTTTTTCAGCTATGGTTAATTTCTACAGTGATTTTCAGATAAATTAAACACTTGTAGGGACTTTGAATGCAAGGTCTCTTAATATATATGGCAAAATAGCAATATGATAGGGTAGTCCTAACATATTAAGGATAAAGAATATCATAACTATTTACTAACTCCTGTGTTTCTCATTGCCTATTCCCCACTCCCTACTCCCTACTCCCTAATTCAAATATGAACAACTTAAACTTTTTCAAATCTCCTTATTTCTGGTGTTTCTGTTTTACCATAATTTTCTTACTTTCCCTAGACTTTTGGTCTTGGAAACAAACAATTTCTTTCTCATTTCTCCATCTCCCACCCTGGGTTTTCTATTTTATCGGTTTGCAAATTATCCTCGCCTGTGCTATTTTTATTTTCTCTCAAACTTTCTGGAAATCTGAAACTGAAGAAGAAAATTAATTATGCTAGAAAAACTAATTCCCTACTTATTTATTGGTGCATATTTACTCTCTACTTTAATAGTTGGAATTATTGGTTATCGTAGCCAACAAAATACACCAGAAGATTACTTTCTAGCAGATAGAAAAATAGGCTCTATAGTTCTATTTTTTACTCTCATTGCTACAAACTTTAGCGCCTTTGCTTTTCTCGGACTTTCTGGTGCTGGTTATCGCATTGGCATAAGTTATTATCCGATGATAGGATTTGGTACTGCCCTCGTCGGAATTACATTTTATTTTATTGGTTATAAAGTTTGGCTTTTCGGTAAAGAACAAGGTTTAATTACCCCCTCAGAATTAATCGAAAATCGCCTCCCCAGTCAACCACTTAAACTGCTATTTTTAGCGGTGATGGTAATTTTTACCATGCCTTATTTAACCCTACAACCAATCGGTGGCGGTTATATGATAGAAAATTTAACTAATGGGCAAATTCCCTATTTTTGGGGAGCCGCTTTTTTGACTTTCATCATTGTTTTATATGTGTTTGTCGGCGGAATGAAAAGTGTAGCCTTAACCGATGTTTTGCAAGGGATATTAATGTTTATTTTAATGATAGTTGCAGTAATAGCTATCTCCCAAAGTATTGGTGGCATTACTGAAGCGAATCAAACTGTTTATCAAATCAATCCAGAGCTTTTTTCTCGTTCTGGTACGAATAATTTTTTCACTCCCCACAAATGGTTTAGTTATATGTTGCTTTGGGGTTTAAGTGTACCGATGTTTCCCCAAATGTTTATGCGATTTTATACTCCAAAAACTGCTAATTCTCTCAAACTTTCTGCTAGTTTATATCCATTAATTACTTGCACAATGTTTATTTGTCCCGTCTTAATTGGAATGTGGGGTCATATTAATTTTCCTGATTTAGTCGCAAAAGAAGCAGATAGAATTTTTCCCATGATGTTAGGTGAATATACCTCAAATGGCATTTCTTCATTAGTAATGGTGGGAGCCTTGGCAGCCTTCATGTCAACCCTTGATTCTCAACTTTTAGCATTAAGTACCATGATAACTAGGGATATTTATATTGTTTATATTCGCCCCCAAGCTTCCCTAAAAGAACAAACTTTTGTCGGCAAAATTTTAATCGTTATTTTAGCAATAATTGGTCTAATTTTAGCAGCAAATCCTCCGGCAACAATTGCAGCGATCGCTACTCAAGCTTTTACTGGTTTAGCAGTATTATTTCCTACAGTTATTGCTGCTTTGTATGGAAAAAATATTTCACCTCTGAGTTGTATAATTTCGATTATTTTTGGTGAAATGGCAGTTATTGGTTTTCAGGTAGGGATTATTCCTAAAAGTTTGGCTTTAGGATTTCTGCCAGTAGTACCGATAGTGGTAATTTGTAGTTTAATTATTGTCATAACATCAGGCATCACTAAATTACCTGAACAGTAGAAAAAGTAGGAAAGTTCCATGGACTCCCCTACAATTAGATTAAATTGATAGGATTATTAAAGTATAATATTATTTAAGCATCAAACCGATCTGTGCTGGCATTTTTTTAGCATAAAAAAGGATCAAACCTTCATCTATAAAATGCTTTTAGAATTAATCAGCAAACCCTATATTAATTTAATCATAAAAATTCGGTAAGTGGGAAATCAGCTTGTTTCCATCCTACCGTGGAAACAACAGGACCGAAAACGTATGGAAATCAGTTTTTCATACCTATTTCCTACTCCCTATACCCTTATTCAATTTGATATCAAATCCGCTTAATTCAGTATAAAAAAATGTTTTATCTTCAGCTATTGCAAAATATGCTCACTTATCTCCCCATCTCCCCACCCTCCCCACACGGACCACACTCTTTATCTAATTATACCAATGCTACCGGATTTAATTTGACATCAGATTTTTGGGCAATCACTGCTACTGTGGCGTAATAAATAGCCGATGTATTGGGGTCATCTGCAAATAAATAAAAGTTTTCAATGTCAGACTGGGTTGCTTTACTAGTTGCAATATATTTTTGTGCAAGCTGCATTGTAGACATTTTCATCATTTTGGCTATTCCCGATCCTCCAGCAGAAACAGGAGTATCATTTTCTAGGGATAACTTTTGCCAATCATACTTCTGAAATATCCCTAGCAACTTCCCTCCTAAAGCGTAATCCATTCCTTTATCTGCGAACATCTGCTGAATAGCAAGATTAACTCTCTGGAAAGATTGACACATTCTATTCTCTCCCACAATAGCTTTAGCTACAGAAAAATCTGGTTCCTCAATCACTATCCATCCACCAGGTTTGAGCAAATCTAACATCTTTGATAAGGCAACTTCAAAGTCTAGGATATGGATAAGTAGGTAACGTGCATGAATTAAGTCAAAGGATTGATTTTCCAGGGCAAGATGGCGAACATCTGCTTGTAAAACCTCAAGATTAGATGATTGAACATTCGCTGAAAAACGAGTATCTATATCCACTGCAACCACTTTTCCACTTTCTCCAACAATTGTTGCTAACCATTGGGCGATCGATCCTGCTCCTGCTCCCACTTCCAAACATTGCCATTTGTTCGTAATTCCGGTTGTTAAAATTCGTTGGCGAGTTTTGGGGTCAAAAATTTGTTCGATCGCCTGTAGTCGCTCTAATTCTTTAAGATTTTGAGCATCACTAAAAATATACTCTGAGATAGGTGTTGACATCTATAAATTTTCCTTTCTTGTTTTGTTACTTAGTTAGACATTAGTAATTAATAGGGTAACAGAATCCCTTTCCGTTCCCAAATGCTCCGCAAACGCGCACCTTTAATGCTGAGTGCTGAGTGCCGAGTGCTGATTGCTTTTTTAACTTTTGAGTTTTAAAGTTTTAACTTGCGCGTAACGCTATCTATACCTTCTATTAGCTCGATCTTAGATTTCAAAGCTTCGGCAATAAAATCTACAAAAATACTTATTCTAGCCACATGACGAATATCTGGATGAGTAAGTATCCACAAATCTTTGGCTAATTCAGGAATTATCGGATAAACACTTTGTAGATTGGGTTCGCTATTGCCCATATAACAAAACAACAAACCAATTCCCATATCATTAAGCAGTGCATATAATATTCCCATCAGAGTATTAACTTGATATTGAAATTCAAATTGAGGCAATAATTGTCTTAATTTATTACCATACATAATCCTCGCCAAACTTTCTTCTAGACCAATCCAAGTATGTTCGGTAATGTTATCAATTTTCTCATTAGCAACTAAATAATTTTTAGAAGCATAAATAGCGATCGCCGCCTTACCAATTTTACGTCCTACTAAATGTTCTGGTGGGTTATTAGTAGTACGAATAGCAATATCTGCATCTCGTTTCGTCAGATTATACTGCTGATTCGATTCTAAAATCTCTAACTCAATTTCTGGATATTCTCTAATGAAAGCTGCAAAACAAGGAGTTAACAGGTAACGTAGCAAACTTGCGGTAGTTGTCACCCTGATCGATCCTTTAAGTCGTCTATCTTGTCCGCTAATGTGTCGCTCGACAGTTGCAATTTTTTCCTCAATCTCTACTGCATTTTGATACATTTGTTCCCCTGCCAGAGTTAGAACATATTCTGTTGATAACCTCTCAAATACTCTAACACCCAAGCTTTCCTCTAAAGCATTTAACCTACGGAATACAGTTGTGTGATGTACTTTTAGTTGCCGTGCTGCACCTGCAATACTTTTGGCACGAGCAATGGCCAGTATGTAACGTAAATTATCCCATTCCATTGATTTAGTTTTTTATTTGCATTTTTGCAAAAATAGTTTGTACTTTTAGTCATTGTAATTGCAATAAATAGCAGGTAACGTCAAGATGTAAAGGGATTTCAAAGAGCAAAAATTTGAAGTTTTAATAGACTGCTATTTCCTTAAAAAGGATAAAATCATACCAAAACTCACAAACTATTAAAATGAAGAATATAAGAAGGTTCCTATTACTCGTACTTACACTCTTTGTAACTATCTGGGGTAGTCTGCAGTTCACATCCCAAAGTATATCTCCGACACAAGCAACCGAGCCAACCTCCAAGGTTGTCTTGATATCCGAAGTTGAGTGGGGGTTTCTCAACCCCGCCCGTGGCGACCGAGGCCCTAGGGCTGGTAATCTTTGGGGCGATCGAACCACCCCCGGGCCATCAGGCTTTCTTGTAGAGTTTGTGGACGGCTTCTCATCGCCACCTCACATTCACAATGTCACCTACCGTGGAATGGTCATTAGTGGCACTGTTCACAACGACGATCCTAATGCCGAGGAGATGTGGTTGCCGAAGGGTTCCTTCTGGACGCAGCCAGCCGGGGGAGTGCATATTACCTCTGCTCAGAGCAACAAAAACATGGCGTACATAGAGATTGAGGATGGACCGTATCTCGTCCTTCCTCCTGAGGAGGCGTTTGATAATGGAGAAAGGCCAATCAACGTCGATAAATCAAACTTTGTTTGGCTGGACGCATCAAACATTGTTTGGCTCGATCAGCCCGGAATGCCACCCTCTGCTAATGGACCAAAGGTAGCTTTTCTTTGGGGCAAGCCGCAGGAGGGTGAGTTAAATGGGACTCTTGTCAAGCTACCGACTGGGTTTACCGGAAATATCCATAGCCAGGGCTCGACATTCCGTGCTGTAGTTATCGAGGGTAAACCTAAGTACCGAGTGCCGGGCGAGACTGACGTCAAGACCATGGAGCCGGGCAGTTATTTCGGCTCGAACGGAGAGTCGATGCATCAGGTATCGTGCGAAGCGGGAGAGGATTGCATCATCTATGTGCGCATGGAGGGCAAGTTTGACGTCGTTCCAGCATAGTCCAAGAAGTAACCGCGCCCGATTTTCGATAGCAGGTGCAAAGGAAGAAGGAGGTTGTCTAAGCATAAGCTAATAATATTTAAAATTTGGAGGTGAAAACTATGAAGGCAGTAGGTTTAACTCAATATTTACCCATTGACAACGAAAATAGTTTATTAGACGTTGAAATCCCTAAACCCACAGCCAAAGGCAAAGATTTACTGGTACAGGTTAAAGCTATTTCTGTTAACCCAGTAGATACTAAAATCCGTGCACCAAAAGAAAAGATTGAATCCGAACCCCGTATTCTTGGTTGGGATGCAACTGGTATAGTGGTAGAAGTTGGACCAGAAGTAACAGAATTTCAAGCTGGAGACGAGGTTTATTATGCAGGAGATATTACTCGTCCTGGTAGCAACAGCGAATTTCATCTAGTGGATGCCAGAATTGTTGCTCGCAAACCTCAGAATTTAGATTTTGCCCATGCAGCAGCTTTTCCTCTTACTGGTATCACTGCTTGGGAAGCTCTGTTTGAAAGATTAAATATCAATCGAAAAGGAGCAGATGCAGGCAAATCAATTTTAATTATTAATGGTGCAGGAGGAGTTGGCTCTATTGCCATTCAACTAGGGAAACTAGCCAAACTTAATGTTATTGCTACAGCTTCTCGTCCAGAAACTATCGCTTGGTGTCAAAAACTTGGTGCTGATGAAGTGGTTAATCATCGAAATAATCTAGCAGAAGAGATTGAGAAAGTTGGTTATCAAAATGTCAATTATATTCTTTGTTTGAACGATACTGATGGTCACTGGCAAGCTATGAATGAAGCGATCGCCCCCCAAGGTACGATCTGTTCGATTGTGGAAAATGAAGGCGCGCTAGATATGGATACTTTAAAGAGTAAGAGTGCTGGCTTTGTTTGGGAATTTATGTTTACTCGTTCGATGTATCAAACAGAAGATATGGCAGAGCAAGGTAATTTACTTAATCAGTTGAGTAAACTGATCGAAGATGGTGTAATTATTACAACTTGCAATGAGGTAGTCAAACCGATCGACGCTAAAAACTTACGGGATGTTCATCAACGTATCGAGAAGGGTAGAACTATTGGAAAAATTGTTCTAGCTGAATGGAATTAATCTTTAAAGAAGCGGTCAGTGCTAAGTAGTAATCAGTCGGATTATTTTTTTAAACGTTTAGAAAGGAATTTTAACCTAGTAGGGGCGAATGGCTATTCACCCCTAGCTGATAGCTAGTTAACAACTTAGAAAAAAAGGAGAAAATCATGTCTAAACTAACTATTGTTGCGAATGTTAAAGCCAAATCAGACAAAATAGATCTTGTCAAAGCAGAACTTCTCAAGCTTATTGATATTACACGTGCTGAAAAGGGCTGTCTGCAATACGATTTACATCAGGACAATGAAAATCCTGCTCATTTCTTATTTTACGAAAACTGGGAATCTCGCGAACTTTGGCAGACGCATATGAACAATCAGCACTTGAAGGATTATATGGCTGCGACTGAGGGAGCTGTTGAAGAGTTTACCCTCAATGAAATGACCTATATTGCCTAAAATATTTAAAGCAAAGTGTGGGGAGTGTGGGAAGTGTGGCGAGGTTGGGGAGATTGAATCTTGTCTGCTCATGCATACCAACTTTTTGCAGCTCTAGTAATTGAAAAACTTGTACTTTTTTGACTCCATAAAGGCTTTATACCATGTCCGGATAATTAGTGATAAAAAAACTTCTTTCTCCTGATACATTCTTTTCTCCTGTCTCCTGTCTCCTGACTCCTGTCTCCTCCCGAATTATTTATAACTGTTCATCCGGACATGATATTAGCCTCTATTTTTAATTGCTTTGAGGCTTCATTAGCTAGCCATAAACAAATTAGAAAATTGACTTTGGGTATGATAACAAAACTAAATTCGTCTTGTTATCTCCCAAACTCTTTAAAGGGCTTCACTAAAGTATTGTTTTTGAGAATTTGACATCCTCCCGACGCTGCACTTGCGTGACAGCGCGGAATTCCCTAACATCGCTGATAGGGGCTTTCTGCTTCTAACGCACCTGCCTCCAAGGCCGAACCTCTTTCCGGTCTAAAGGCGCGCTCCACAGACTGACACTGCTAGCCCAGCAGCCTTATTTTTCTACCATAGCATACTATTGTAAATACCGCATGGGTTGATTGGTTTTCATCCCGACGCTCCCGTTCCGGAGAGCGCGAGTCTTCAACCAACGTTGAGATAAATTATGTCAAAAAAAATCGCTATTGGTGTTACCAATCTATCTTTCCATCGTGTTACGGCTTCCTTAGTTGCTAACGTTTTAAACATTATGGGGTTTGAGGTAAACCGAATTTACTCACCTCATCAAGACAACTTTAAAAAACTGAAAGCAGGAGAAGTAGATGCATTAGCCTCAGCTTGGTTGCCATCCAGCCATGGTGTTTATAAAACTGATGTTGAATAAGTTGCACCTCTTATTGAGTTGGGGCTTCATTATGAGCCTTACGCATTATGGGGTGTACCCGATTGTGTACCTTTTGAAGAAGTGGCAGATGTCTCTGACCTACTGAAACCTAATGTTGTTCAAAAAATGAAATCGAATATTCAAGGGATTAATGCAGGAGCTGGAATCACTCGTTTTTCGATTGCTATGATGGAAGAATATGGTCTAACCGCAGCAGGCTATAGGTTTCTTACTGGTACTCAAGAGGATTGTTTCGGCGCATTTGAACATGCAGTAGAAAATAAAGAATGGATTGTTGTTCCTTTGTGGAAACCCCAGTTTTTACACTATAATTATAACATTCGCGAATTAACAGAACCTAAAGGACTTCTTGGAACTATTGACAGAGCTGTTCTTCTCTTAAGACAAGATAAAGCATCGTTGTTCACAAAAGAAGAACTCCACACTTTAGATAAACTCGGCTTTTCAAATGACATCATTGCAGAACTTGACTACAAGGTTAGTCGATGTAATGAGTCACTAGATGAAGTAACCCTAAATTGGTTAACGTCACATGGAGCAAAAAAGGGCTTTCTTCCATGAAGTTTGCGAATCGCAGATTACTCCCATGAAAGGGGGAAATTAGACGTGTAGTTGATAACTCTTGGACTTACCATTCTGTATTATCGGATATCAAATTATTCAGATATGCAACTAAGATATCCAAAAGCTTAGAGTTATTTTAAACTTTCACCTGTAATAGAATAGACATAGGCGTGAAAAAGATATAGATTTTTTGTGGCTAGTAGGGAACACTTAACACTTAACACTTAACAGGGTATATATTTTCACGAAAAAGATACGAAAAATGATTTC
>JAAUYL010047948.1_pt1 | contig 13990 bp, 8 predicted proteins | sample 7278011 | NCBI WGS metagenome assembly JAAUYL01 (sample SAMN14350225, study PRJNA611818) | marine sediment metagenome | isolation source: surface marine sediment (1.8m) | place: French Polynesia: Moorea | collected 2018-08 | reverse complement strand
GAAGATTATCAGGGAGCACTTGATGATTTTACTGCTGCGATTAAAATTGATTCTACTAATCCTAAAGCTTGTCATAACAGAGGACGTCTTTACCATGTGATGAAAAATTATCAACTTGCCATTACAGATTTTACTGTAGTTATAGAAGCTAATCCTAAAGATGCAGATGCCTATAATAATCGAGGTATTTGTCTCTATGAAATTCAGGAATTTTATGGAGCGATAGCTGATTTTACGGAAGCTATCAAGATTAATCCTACAGATGCAGATGCTTATCATAATCGAGGTATTTCTAATTATGAAATAGGGGATCATCAGCAAGCAATAGATGATTATACAGAGGCAATTAAACTGGAACCTAATGATGCTAAAACTTATTATAATCGGGGTATGATTCGTTATTTCATTAAAGATTATGAGGGAGGGATAAATGACTTTCAAAAAGCTGCTGATATCCATCAGAAAAAAGGACAAAATGAGGATTATCTGGAAGTGATGAAAATGATGAGAAAATTAAATAAATAATCAGATTATTAGTTGAATCTCTATTATTTAAATAGAGTTAGATTTAGCAATAAAAATTAATATTGTTAATGAAAACTTTGTACAAAATATGTCCCTGACAAAGTAATACTCCTAATGTCAATATTAGAGTTTGAAACCAATATTTTTCTGGTTATAATCAGGTCATAAAAAAATGAATCGTAAATTTATATCATAATTTGGTTAAACAGTTTGCCCTTCCCAAAATTGGTGCTCCAATTACAATCAAACAACTAGATAAAAATTATTCTGAATAAGAATTTACTCTGGCATGATATGATTTCAGTTTTATCCTTAATTTCAGAAACAAATTGCATCTAGATTATTAGGACAAACTTGTTTTGCAACTGGGTTATTGTGAATGTAAATCTCAGTTAAATTTGGCAAAGATAACAAAGCATTGCCATTAGAAACTTTGTTGGAATTAAGATTTATCTCAGTTAGTTTTTTCAAAGAAGCAAGTGCTGTAATGTCAGATATTTGGTTGTTACTGAGGTTAAGTTCAGTTAAATTAGTTAGTGAAGCAAGAGGGTTAATATCAGAAATTTGGTTGCGACTTAAATTAAGTTCTGTCAAATTAGTTAATGAACTGAGAGGAGTTATATTTGATATTTTATTATTTAATAGGAATAGTTTATTCAAATTGGTTAGTGAACTTAGGGGAAGGATGTTAGAAGCTTGATTGTTTGAAAGAATTAGTTCTTGTAATTTTGTCAGTGACTTTATCGGAGTAATATCGGATATTTTGTTCTGAGCAAGGTAGAGTCTTTCTAAGTTTGTTAATGATGCTAAAGGAGTTAGATTTGATATTTGATTATTGTGTAAAACCAGTCGAGTTAAATTAGGCAAAGAAGCTATAGGTTTAACATCTGAAATTTGTCTGCTCATCAGGTTTAATCTAGTAGTAAGAGATGCTATTTGAGTAGCTTGAGAACAATCATTAGTACCAAATTTTACTAAAATTGCTTCTACAGTACGTTTAGCTTCTGGTGAAATATTATCTTTTTGATTACACCAATCAAAAAAATTATCAAAATTGGTAACTTGAGCTTGGGTATTAGACTTAGGAATACTAGATATTGCAATAGTTAGAGTTATTCCTAGAATAGAATTTAAAACACAATTCATAATACTTTTGATGGTCATTTTTTGATTTTTTCCACTTGAGCAAAGACCAAAAGATTATACACTAGACTTGTCGCTTGATAACGTAAAAAATTGCAAATACCCCTGCTGTGTAAAGCTTGTAGAAATTGAGGAGTAAAAATACTTGAAATAATTGCTATATCTAGGTTTTAGCAATTAATGTAAAGCGTGGTAAATTTTGTGCGTTATGTATCAAACAGAATATTTTCTATGTAGTTGTGTAGCTGTATTATTATCCAATGCAACAATATTTTAATTGTATAAAATATTACGATAAAAAATTTTAGCAAATCAAGATAGTTTGTGGACTTATAGCGGTTTTCACAAAGGTAGACTGCAAAACTTCTGCCTTTACACCGCTTTTCAGATTGATGACCTCACCTCACAACCAAAACCTTGTAGGGACGTTCCATGGAAAGTCCCTACTGTGGTCTACCCATCTGAAAACTGCTGTAAGCCAAAATCTCTATATTCTATGTTAATTAAAACTGCTATAATCGACTTGATAAACTTTATAGCAATAGGCATTGAGGGTAAGAAGATTTTCTAACTTTTAATTTTTAATTTTGAACTTTTGACTTGCGCGTAGTGCTATAGAAGCGATCGCTCACCTAAGCTAAAACTACAATTGCTATTCCACACAAAATACTCTCATCTATGCTTAAAAATTCCGGAATTTTCTCTACTAAAAATTGATTCAACCTTTTTTGAGAGTTTTAATCACAATTAAATCCATATACCACTGAATTATTGGAGCTAATAAACTATGCAATTTATCTAACAAAGTCATTTCTAAACCAGGAGCAATTACAAAACTTTTTTTCCTCACTCCCCGCAATATTTCAACTGCCATATCTGCTGCACTCCATAATCCAGAAGTAGCAGTAATATACTTAGTTTCTAAAGGTTTAGTTTTATTCTCTTCCTCTAATTGTGGGGTATCTGTATCTGGTGGATAAACTACAGAAACAGAAATTCCAGATAACTTCAACTCTCCCCGCAAAGATTCTGCTAAACCTCGAATAGCAAACTTACTAGGACAATAGGGAGTATAACCATAAATTCCAATCAAACCAGCACCAGAAGAAATCATAACTATGTTCCCTTTTTTTTGTTGTTCCATTACTGGCAAAATAGCACGCACAGAATAGAGGGAACCAAAATAATTAATTGCCATTGTTTGTTCAAATATTTCTATTGGTAACTCCCGAAAATAACCAGGATAAGAAATACCCGCAGCAGTAATTAATAAATCTGGAACACCTATTTCTTTAGTAGCTTGGTAAATCGCATTTTCTACTTCTAATCTATTAGCAACATTAGTGGAAATAGTAATAATTTTCTGCTCTAGATTAACCACATTGGCAGTTATTTCGACTTTTGCAGCTTCTAGTTTCTGATAATTACGAGCGATAATTGATATATTGGTTCCTTGACTAGCTAATAGTTTAGCGATTTCTTTACCAATACCACTAGAACCACCTGTAATTATTGCGTGTTGCCACATAAATTCCCAATATATATTAACAGTAAGCTAGCGAGGATAATTGCTCAAGTTCCCTGAGTCAGTGACTGGTGTATATGGATGAAGCCATAACTGACAATATAGAAGACTATTTTTTTTTAGTCCAATACAGTTCCGTTAAGGATTTTTTTTGGCAGTTCTATAATCTGAAGAGCTACTCTAATAGTTTCATACCTTATGAATTTTAGTCTTATCTGTTTGCGCAGCATTCCGCAGGAAAGGAAACCGTATTTTTTAGTCTAGTGGCGATCGCTCTTTTTGTAACAAATTTAGGTACACTTCTGTATTATATCCTCAGAGCTCATTAATAAACTTAGATGTTTGAACAGTATTCCCCAGGAAAACTTTTATCTCACCTAGCTCTGAGGAATTTAGGCTTACTGAACTATGAGGATCTAAACCCAGGTCTAACAGGATTTTCAGACTCTTAATATTTACTTGATAAATCAGCTCTAAGAATCCCTTTCTTTGCTATAGATAAAGTTCATCATGTCACTGATTTTATTTTATTATAGTTTAAGTTACGTAGTATAGGAATCCAGTCTGCTTGTTCAACCAGGGGTTAAAACACCCTGGCTAACTTCAGGTCGCCCGTTATTAAGTTTAGACGACCAGTGAATTAAAGGTACTTTTCTAGAGTGTTAGCCAATGTAGTCTTGGGAACAGCACCCACGACCATATCAACTCTTTGGCCTCCCTTAAAAATCATCAAGGTAGGAATACTGCGAATCCCATACTGGCTTGCTACATTTGGATTTTCGTCCGTGTTCAGTTTAACTACTGTTACTTTTCCCTTATATTGCTCTGCTATTTCTTCAACTACAGGAGTCACCATCCTGCATGGCCCGCACCACGGTGCCCAGAAATCTACTAAAACTGGAAGCTCGCTCTCAAGGACTTGTTGATTAAAACTACTATCAGTTACTGGTACTGCTGACATTCCTTAGTAATCCCTTAATATTGACTTTTCTTCTGTATAAATACAGAGATTGACACTCCACGGGATAAATCCGCATGGATTCTTCAGAGGAGCTGTAAATCTGGCTCAAGCCACGATTTTCACATTGCTCGAAACAACCACATTACCAGTACCGTACCGTGGTACGTATACAGCAGCAGTCCACTAGGCGGTGCCAATTGCCACTACTCTCTCCGGTCAAAGACCATTGAGGCTACTTTTTAAGTTATTAGTTCATTGTATACATTTTTTTGACTACGGATTAAAATCCGTCTAGTCGCTTCCATTCAGCCGTTAAAACTGGCACTTTTCCCGCTTACCGAAATTTTACGATGATTTAAAAACTTTCTACATAATTCGTTTGAAAATTTGTCAACTCATTCATTCATTCAGTTGGTTTTAGCTGCTTCTCTAAAGTTTGAGCCAATGTAGTCTTGGGAACAGCACCGACCACCATATCAACTCTTTGGCCTCCCTTAAAAATCATCAAGGTAGGAATACTGCGAATCCCATACTGGCTTGCTACATTTGGATTTTCGTCCGTGTTTAATTTAACTACTTTTATTTGTCCTTCATATTGTGATGCAATTTCCTCAACTACAGGACCAACCATCCTGCATGGCCCGCACCACGGTGCCCAGAAATCTACTAAAACTGGAAGCTCGCTATTAAGCACTTCTTCCTGGAAACTACTATCGGTTACTGGTTGTGCTGCTGACATTCCTTAATAATCCTTAAATATCTATTTTGACTCAATTAAATTATCCTATCATCTGATACAGAAGTCGATCAAATTTTTGAGATACCACAGTTTTCTGAATTATATAGATTTTGAAAAATATGCTAAATATCTATTTTACAATATGTCGATCAATAATGTATTATCTTCAACAAACTATCATATCTTGTACTCAATGAGGGTATTCATTATTGCGAAAACAGTTTTTTCTTATCCTCTCCTCATATAGACACACTCGATAAATTAAATTTTGTGGGACTCGTTTAGCCCAAATTAAAGCTACAAAAATCTAAGGTACAGCGAACTTAGTCCATATTATTTGGACTATGAAAAATCACTATTAGGTGTCAAATAGGGATCTAATTATCAACTACAGTTGCTGGTTCATAGAGGTATTCAAACCAGTTACCGTCTAAATCTCTTCCATAGAAAGAAGCTGTGCCATCTCGGTGTTCGTGGACTGGAGAGACTTGTACTTCTTGGGCTTGGAGCTGTTTGTAGGCCATTTCCATTTCTGAGCGATCGCTAAACACAAACCCAAAATGTGGCCCTGCTTGATCGTATCCAGGACTCAAAAGTGCCAGTCCATCATCTCCTGCTTTGAGATATGCCCAGTCAGGATCTTTCCAGGCTATTTCCATGCCCAGATTTTTATAGAATTCTACTGCTTTGTCAATGTCTTGGACGCAGATAGCTACATGGCCTAATCTTTTTAATTTCATAGTTAACAATTATTAAATTTTATCTATTTCTAATTGTATTGTGACTACTGTAGATAATATAGTAATTATATTTTATTTTCTGTTATAGGGCATAGGAATCAGGAGTCATAAATTAGGATTAATGGTGGCTTCATAGAATTTTTCTATTATTTAACTTGTGAGAATCTATTGAGAATTGCTATAGCTTTTCTCAAATTTTGTGATCTATACCTATTTTTCTTAATTTTCTTTTCCTTGTTAAGGTATTCTCTACAACCTAGAACTTTGTACCTCACTCAAAGCTGAGAATTGCTATATGTATAAACTTAAATAAATATTAGACCTCTGGGAAAATTAATCTCGAACCTTTGTAATTCCTAGGCTAAAACTTAGTTGATGGAGATGTCTATTACATCAATAATCAGGAAAGAAATATCTGTGGCAATCCTATTTTATTCGTATCAAAAATTTTACTGCTTTTTAGGGAACAGGCAACAGATAAGAGTTTCAGTTTTTTTATTTACTTTTTGATTACCCGCAAACTATGCGCGGATTGCTATACTTATTAAGTAATTGCCCTAATTGCTAAGTTGTCAAAGTTTAGTCGTTTGACAATTAATTTAGGTAAATATTAGGAAGAATGAAGGAAAGTAGAAAAAATTTACTTCTTGACCCTGAACTTGAGAATATGCTATTCAATTTTGCTAACTTACCTTACTGGATACTCCTCGGTGCAGGAATCTTAATGTTCCTGTTCGTAATTTCTACAGGTTTAGGAGAGGAAAACATAGATATTGACAGTGATAATGGTGTTGAATCTTTAGAAACTTTAGGGTGGTTAGGTATTGGTCAAGTTCCACTGATTTTGTTATTAGCAACTGACCTAAGTTTTTGGGGTTTGATTGGTTGGACTCTGAATATTTTGTTTAGTATTCCTAATGGGTTTTTCGGGGTAATTGTATTTATTGCTTCAATGATTTTGAGTTTAATTTTAGGTGGTTTTATTGCTAGACCTATCGGAAAAATTTTCTTTCAATCTTTTGGAGAAGATGTAAGTAGTGATCGTCTTCTAGGATGTATTGGTACTGTTACTTCTACATTAGTCCCTAAAGAAAATCAAGGAAAAATTGCACAAGTAGATGTAATTGATACAGCTAAAAACCTAGTAACTATTAATGCTAATTTACCATCATGGGCAACTAAAATTCCTCATCGAGGAGAAAAAATTATAGTGATAGATCGTCACGCTAAAAGTTACTTAGTTATAGGTAAAGATAGTGTAGATCGAGATAGATGGTTATCTAATTCTAGTAAAAATAAAGATTAGAGTTCTGGCAGAAGTTAAGTCAGAAGTTAAAAGTCATTTCAGTTATCAGTATAGCAATTTCCAAAAAGCGTGAGGTACAAAATTTTAGGCTTTAGGCAACAGGTAACAGGCAACAGGCAACAGGGAAGAAAGGAAAGATAAAAGTGTACCTCACACTTACTAAAAAACGCTATACCTCCTTTCAATAATTAATAATTAATAATTACCTCTTATTATAAAGAAGAGGATTGACTAAAAGGATTTTTTTTCTTTATTTCTCCATTCATGGAGAGGCTTTATACCTTAATTTTTCAGTAATCAGGATACTTTAAATACGGAATATTCTTTTTTTATCCCCTTAAAAGAGGAGGCTATTCACCCAAATTTATCGGTAAAAAGTAAGAATAATAGGTGATTTCTGTATTGTAGTTTATTTAATATGAAATACCAAAATTTTGGCTACAAATACTTAGTTTTTTTTAAGGGATCAGGAGTCAGTAGGAATAGCCTATAGAACCCATTTGGGATCTATGAATGTGAGTGTGGGGGAAGAGGGGGAAGAGGGGGGAGACAGGAGACAGGAGACAGGAGACAGGAGAAAAGGGAATTTAGAGGAGGTAGGAGTAAAAATTGTCCCTTGATTTTTCTGCCCAACTCTTGCCTAAAGTACTAACTTTTTGAGCGTGAATAGCTGAAAACTAGGCACTTTTTAAAGGCCCCAAAAAGGCTAAAACCTTTATCTGTAAATACTTTTAGATTTAATCAGCAAACCCTAATTAATCCCCAAAGGTTTAAAGCCTCTCCTAATAATTAATAATTAATAATTTCTAATTGATAATTAGAGAGAGTTTGCGTTATCCATTATCAATTAATGAACTTCGTATTATCAAAATTATTTATGATTTTTTGCATAACTTACTTCCACGCAGAACTATACATTATTGTATAGCGCTACTTGAATCTGGAATAGGGAATAGGGAATAGTAGACTAATAAAGGGTTTCAGGATTTAGAAATGTCAAACACCTTAATGCGTAGGGCTATATCTGAAAGCTCTTGGTCTTGGTCATTTCAGTTATCAGTTATTAGTCCCTCCTCTAATAGGGAGGCAAAAAAATCCGAAATTTCCTTTTTTATCCCCTTGAAAGGGGAAACTTGAGACCTTATTTATTAGTCATAAATAAAACTCAAAAATCAGAGATTTTTGCGCCTGGTTAATTTTCAAAAATAAAACATTGAGAGGAAAAAAAATTATGTTATTTTGGCTAACATTTATTGAATCATTACCATCAATTTCTAGCCATGAAATTATCACAAAGGAAGTACAAGCTAAACCCAAAGAAATTGTTTTATCTGAAAATATATGTATACAGCCGACACTCGCTCAGTTTTCCCAAAATAATAGCACTTTTCTCTTAGGAGGAACTGCTGCCGGAATTGTCGGAATTATCTTCTTCTTACTATTAGGATTTTGGGCTTATACAAGAGTCTATCAAATTACTCCTAACAATGAAGCTTTTGTCAGAACAGGTGGCTTTTTAGCAAAAAAGAATTCTGTAATTTTATATGGTGGCTGTATCGTACTACCGGGTTTTCACGAACTTACCAGAGTTCCAATGCGAGAAATTTCTATTGACGTAGAACGTACCGGAAACTTAGCAGTAAGAACCCAAGATTATCTTCGGGCAAATATGCGAGTTACTTTTTATGTCTGTATAAACGCCGATCAACAAGATGTAAAAACTGCTGCTTCTAGATTATCAAAGCAAGGAAGAATTTCTCCAGAAGATATTAAAGATGCTCTAGAAAAACGTGCTGATGATGCAATTCGAGCAGCAGCTAAAAAGAAAACCTTAGCAGAAATTGATTCTGATAAATTAGGGTTTGCAGATGAAGTTTTCAATCTGATTCAACCAGACCTAAAAAAAGTTGGTTTAACACTAAATAATATTGCTATTTCTGAAATCGAAGAAAGTGATACTTATGATACTAATAACTTCTTTGATGCTCAAGGTGTCAAACTGCGCACCGAAACAATTCAAAAATCAATCAAACAAAAACAAGAAGTAGAACTAATAACACAACAAGAACGAAGAGAGTTGGAATTAAATACCCAAATAGCAATTAGACAAAAAGAATTAACCGCCAGAAAACAAGCTCTCGAAATTGAAAAAGAACAAGAAACTGCTCTACTAGAACAACAACTAGAATTAGAATCCTTAAGAGCACAAAGAGCCAGGGAAATTCAAGAAGCAAAAGATATTGAAGCTGCCAACGAACAACGAAACCAAATATTGCAAACAAAGGCAATTGAAGAAGAAGAAATCAAGAAAAAGCTAGCAGTTCAACAAAGTCAAATTGAAGCAGATATTGCCCTAGAAGAACAACATAAAAAACTCAAAGTTACTCAAGCATTACAAAAACAAGAATCAGAAATGGCAGAAATAACTCGCCAACAAATGGTTGATTCAAATCGCCTCAAAGCTCAAGTCGAAGTAGCAGAAGCAGAAAGATTATCAAAAATTGCTCAACAAGAAGCAGCCATAGCTATAGCCGAAAAAGAACAACAACGTTTAATATCAGAAGCAGAAAAAGCTAAAGCAGAATCAGGAGTAACTACTGCAGCAGAAATAGAAAAAGCCGAACGACAACAAAAGTTATCAATTATAGTAGCTGAACAAGAAGCAGAAAAACATCGTATTTCTGAACAAAACGTTGTAGAAATTGATGTTTTCCGACGCAAAAGACAAGCAGAAATTGCTAGAGAAGCAGCAGATTTAGAAGCAGAATCTTTGAAAACTTTAGCAGCAGCTAACCGTGATAAAGATTTGGCTGAAGCTGAAGGTATTGAAGCCAAAGTAGAGGCTGAAAATGCAATGAGTGATGCCAACAGAATCGCACAAATTTTCACAGAATTAGGTCCTAGCTTCATAGACCGATTACCAGAAATAGTTAAAGCACTAGCACCACAACCAGGAATTTTAGGAGATGCAAAAATTTATGCTTTTCCTAGTGCCAATAGCAATAATGGTAATGCTGCTCAAGATATTAGTAAATTAATGTTATCTACCAGTGGTTTAACATTGATAAATTCTCTATTAGATGAAGGCAAATTAGAGAATTTAATTACAAAAGTAACTCAACTAATTATTAGTAGTAATGGGTCGATTTCAGAACCTTTAGAAAGTTCAGTATATGCCGTTCAACCTACTACTAAAAAATCAGAAATAGAAACAGCGATCGCTCCGCAAAATCCACCTTTAAACAATTAATAATTAATCATTAATAATTCCCGAAAAATTAATAATTAATAATTAAATAATTCGCGCCTTGAAGCCGACCCTTGGATAGGGGAAAACAAAGACAATATTCCTTATATTCAATTCCCGAACAGTTTTAACCTTCTTCTAATTATCAATTATCCATTATCCATTAATGAACTCTTCTTATAACGGATAGGATTGACTAATACCATTTCTCAAAAAGAATGCTATATCTGCCAAATGTAGGGAAGTGTGGGACCCACCCCTAACCCCTCCGGTGGAGGGGAAGTGTAGTGCGTGTGGGGAGGAGTAAACATAAGAATAATAAACATTAACTGGGCTATTATTCGCCAAAAAATGATTGATCTTGTGTTAATTACTTAATAACTGAAGTGCCATCTAAGTATAGCAATGCTTTTGGGAATTGGTATAAAAGGATTTTTTTTCTTCTTAGGGAGGTGGGGAGATGGGAGGGTGGGGAGGTGGTTATAGAGAATTTTGAAAAAGGTGCTTTTAATAACCGTATTTGGTATAACAGATACATCTTGGTGTTGACTTTCCTGACTATAACGTAGGTTGGGTTGAGCTGGCGAAACCCAACATATACAAGGTTGTTGTTGGGTTTCTTTAAGGTGATCTTAGGAAAGTTGTTCATGGGGAAACTCCTTAATACCGGGACTTTAGAAAAAAATAGGTTAAAAATCAGCTCAAAACCTTATACAGTAATGTTTTTACCTTAAATCAAGTATTTTCTTGATATATCTAGGTTTTCCTGCGGAATGCTACGCAAACAGGCATTTTTAGCACTGTGAGGTATTTCCCTTGCTAATACTGGGTTTGAAGTCATTTTCGGTGTCAAAAATCTCAAAGTACCGATACAAGACTTTCGGGCAACCCAACAGATATATCTTGGTGTTGGGTTTCCTTTCGTCAACCCAACCTACAAACTAGAAAATCAGCGTTTGCTCTCGCACAACGGATGTTAGAACCCTACTTTTTTCAAAAAGAAATTCTCAAACCTTTATCTGTAAATACTTTTAGATTGAATTAGCCAGCCCTAACTATTGTCCAATAGATGAATCAAACATCAATAAGCGTGAAAATCAGCGTTTGCTCTCGCACAACGGATGTTAGAACCCTACTTTTTTCAAAAAAAAATCCTCAAACCTTTATCTGTAAATACTTTTAGATTGAATTAGTCAGCCCTAACTATTGTCCAATAGATGAATCAAACATCAATAAGCGTGAAAATCAGTTGAGTAGTAGACTGACACAGCTAAAACTGTGCAGAGCACTTTTGTCGTCTCGCACCCCATCACCCCATCACCCCATTTAAGGTGTGTCGGTCCACTACTCCAAGCTCCGAAGATCGACCGCTTTTTATCCCCTATCCAAGGGGAGGCTAGTGACCACAATTTTTCGGTAAAGCATAACTATGTACTGGAGGTACTGATAACTGTTTCCCTACGGGACATGAAAAAGGCAGTTAGAACCCAGGAGACTAACTGATAACTGAAATGACCAATGCTCCTCTTAATTTGATACCCTAACTAAAATGGTCTTGGGAGTTGGTAAAAGCAGTGGATATAATTATTGGACGTGGAAAAACAGCTCGTAGAGCTTATGGAATCGATGAAATTGCCTTAGTTCCTGGGCAACGTACACTCGATCCAAATTTAGCAGATACTAGATGGAGCATTGGTGGTATTGAAAAAGAAATTCCCATCATTGCTAGTGCAATGGACGGAGTAGTTGATGTCCAAATGGCTATTCTCCTATCAAACTTAGGGGCCATGGGAGTTCTCAACCTAGAAGGTATTCAAACTCGTTATGCTGACCCAGAGCCAATCTTAGAAAAAATTAGGTCTGTTGGCAAAGATGAATTTGTGACTCTGATGCAGGAACTTTATGCAACCTCAATCCAACCAGAATTAATTTCTCAGAGAATTAAGGAAATAAAAAGCCAAGGTGCTATTGCAGCAGTAAGTTTAACTCCTGCGGGAGCAATGAAATATGGGAAAGTAGTTGCTGATGCTGGTGCAGACTTATTTTTTGTCCAGGCAACAGTTGTTTCAACTGCATTTCTCTCATCTGAATCAGTGCCAACTCTTGACTTGGTTCAATTTTGTCAAGAAATGCCTATGCCTGTAATTTTGGGCAATTGTGTTACTTATGAAGTAGCTTTAAATTTGATGAAAGCAGGAGCAGCGGGAGTACTAGTAGGTATTGGCCCAGGTGCAGCTTGCACATCTCGCGGTGTTTTAGGTGTTGGAGTTCCCCAAGCAACAGCAGTAGCAGACTGTGCCGCAGCACGAGATGATTATTATCAACAAACAGGAAATTATGTGCCAGTTATTGCTGATGGGGGTTTGATTACTGGTGGTGATATTTGTAAATGTATTGCTTGTGGTGCTGATAGTGTGATGATTGGTTCGCCCATCGCCAGGGCAGCTGAAGCTCCTGGACGTGGTTATCATTGGGGCATGGCTACTCCTAGTCCAGTATTGCCTCGTGGCACTCGGATTCAGGTAGGTACAACTGGAACCATAAAGCAAATTATGTGTGGCCCAGCACAATTAGATGATGGGACTCATAATTTGTTAGGTGCTCTTAAGACTAGCATGGGAACTTTGGGTGCTAAGGATTTGAAGGAAATGCAGCAGGTTGAGGTGGTAATTGCTCCTTCCTTATTAACCGAGGGTAAAGTTTATCAAAAAGCCCAAAAATTGGGAATGGGTAAGTAGATTTACTTACTTAAGAAAGCTCAAGATATCTCATACCCTTGACAAAATTTGTGAAGTAGTTTTGAAATTTATCAATTATCCTGGAATTATCTGAAAGGAAATGTCACAATAGAGATAGCGGAGATATTATGTTTCCGTTCACTCCTCACACCACAATCCGCCCGGGCTTTTTAAGTTCGGGCGGTTCCTTTGGTAACTTAAGTTTAAGGACTTCCAAATAAAAAATTATCGGTTGTGCATCAACAAAGTGTGGGATAAGTAAGTAGGGTAGGCCGATCTAATCTAAAAGCACTTATATCTAAAGGTTGAGCGCCCAGATGAGAAAAAAGTCCAAAGAATTCAGCCTTTAAGACCAAAAAGTTAGGATAAAAGGCAGACTTGCACAATAGAGTTACGCATTACAATTATTCCTTCTATTTTCGGACGTCTTCCCAGGCTTCCTTGACGCACTACCAAATTATCCCATTAGCTATGAAAATAAGGGAGTAGTGAGTAGGCAAGAAATTGAAAAAGTAAGGGAGTAGGGAGTAACCAGTTAACGCGATTAGTACAAAAATTGGGATAATTTATTTTCTGCTATTCCCTTAATTAGAACTTGCTGATTAAATATCAAAGCTTTGAGAAATAAAGGTTATAGCCTTTTAGGCTCGAAAAAAGTTCCTGGTTTTTAGCTGTTTTAGTCTCAAAATGGTAAAGTTTTGACCCTGACAAGGCTGAAAATTTTGCTGTAGTAGATAGTCTAAACTGTTCCCTGTTCCCTGTTCCCTTCCTTCACTAATAGACTTCCATGAGCAAACCCTAATTAGGTTTTTGAGTTTGTGGCGGTCTTTATTAACAGGTTTCTCCTGATATAGATGCTGAGTAGGCTGGAAGTTAGGAGTCAGAAGTCAAAACTCATAAGTCAAGAGTAATTTTTGGGCTTTGGACATGACTACTGGCTTGAACCCTGTATAGGGTCAAACATCCAAACCGTCATTTCAGTTATCAGTTATTCAGTTGTTAAATAAACAGGGCTTACCTAAAGTTACTATGTATAGAGTTTAAAAACTATAACGTTATAGTTTTT
>JAAUYL010102038.1_pt1 | contig 14004 bp, 6 predicted proteins | sample 7278011 | NCBI WGS metagenome assembly JAAUYL01 (sample SAMN14350225, study PRJNA611818) | marine sediment metagenome | isolation source: surface marine sediment (1.8m) | place: French Polynesia: Moorea | collected 2018-08 | reverse complement strand
TTCTGGTTTGAAAGAGGTATCTTGGCAGAGAATTTGAGCAAAACCAATCACACTATTGAGTGGAGTGCGTAGTTCATGGCTCATGTTAGCCAGAAATTCACTTTTCGCTTTATTAGCCGTTTCTGCATTTTCCTTTGCTATTTGAAGTTTGACTTGAGTGGTTTTTAGCTGCTCTAGAATTTCCCGTAATTCTTGGTTACTTTTTTCTAAGTCTTTCTTAGCTTTAACCCAATCACTAATATCAGTAATAAAGCCTTCAATAAATTTTACCTCTCCGTTCTGGTTAAAAATCCCCCGTCCTTGTTCCCAAACCCATTTTTCTACCCCTTGTTCAGAAAGTAGGCGATAAGTTACTCGAAATGATCTTTTTTCAGCGATCGCCTGTTGTACCTGTTGCCAGAGTCTGTCTCGCTCTTCGGGATGAATTAATTGAGCATATTGAGAGGTATTTGTTAAATCTTTAGGTAAATAACCAGTCAAACTATAGCATCCTTGACTAACAAAAATCATAGTCCAATTGGAGTCATTCCGGCAACGATACGCCATACCAGGTAGATTACTCATCAAAGTAGTCAAAGTTCTTTGGCTTTCTAGTAGAGAAACTGTCCGTCGTGCTACTTCTTTCTCCAATTCTTGATTAGCTTTTTCTAGGGCTTTTTCTGCTTGCTTTCGAGGAGTAATATCATGCACCATGACTAATACTTCGTCTTTCTCCAAAACCATAATCCGTACCTGTTCATACCGGATTTGATCGTTGAGTATAATTTGATGCTCGTAGACTTGCAGTTTACCTGTCCCTAAGGCTTCCTGAATATAGTGCATTCGCTGTTCTGCCAACTCAAGTGGTAATGATTCCTTAACAGTGTTCCCTTCTTTAAATGCTTTTACCTCATAAACACCTGGTGGCTCACTGCTACCAATAATATCTATATAACTCCCGTCACTTCTAGCGCGAATCATCAAATCGGGAATGGTGTTAACAATTGCACGATTGGTCATCTCACTGTGACGCAAGGCATCAAATAATTCCTCAAGTTGCCTTGCCATTTTATTAAAAGACTCTGCCAGGATGTTAGTTTCAATAAATAAACTCGGTTCTACCTGCTGCTTGAGATTACTTTGAGCCAATTTATCTGCAGCTTGGGATATCTTTCTCAAAGGAGCAGTAATCCAATTGGCAGTTAAGAAACCTGCGATTGTAGCCAGACCAAATGCCAGGAAACAAAGTAGAATAGTATGACGATTATTAGCATAGATTTGTTCCATAAAATCTGCTTCTGGTACAACGATCGCCACTAACCAATTCAAACCTTTATCATCGCTAAACGGTAAAACTTGTAAAAAGTAATTTTTATTCTCAATCTCAAAACGAATTTGCTGAGAACTTGTGATTTCATTGAAATCTCTAAATTTTCCTAGTAAGTATTGACTGGTTGCTCGTGTAATTGAATTGCTACTATCTGTGGCTTGAATTCGTTTTATGGAACTATCTGTCTGAAGGAAAGGGGTTTCTCCTGTTGATGTCGCCACCAAGAGTCCATTTGATTCCATGATAAAACTCTGTCCTGTTTTACCAATTTTTATACTTTCGAGAAAATCCCCAATTTCAGAAAGGTGCGTCAGGATATAGAAAACTCCTTTTAAATCACCTTGTTCGCTGTAGATGGGATGTACTGCACTAATTGCTAAGACAGACTGTGTTAAACGGGGAAAAATTCCACTCCAGACTGGTTTCCCCGCCTTGACTGCATCTTGATACCAAGGACGCTGGAATGTGTTAAATGGTGTAACTTTGATTAATGTTGTTGGTTCCCCTGACTGATCGACAGCGTATGTTTCCATTTTCTCATCTGTTGTTGCATTTAATACTCTGACTACACCTGTGACATTTTCAACAGAGCTAACTGCAACAATTTCCCCTTGAGCATTGCCAATTCCAATATCAGTGACTGACTTAAAGATATGTAGCTGCTGCCAAAAATAGCGTCTTAATCCTGTTAAATCTCGAACATTTATATGCTCGCGAGCAATTGCTGCTTCATTATTCTGATGGATTAAGTGAGGGATACTTAAAAAAGTATGTAACTGCTGGTCAATGCGATTACCAATTTCTGTACATAACTGTAATGCAAAAGAATTCACAGTCTTTTGTCCGTTACGAAATGAGAGCCATCCGGTCAACCCAACCGCTGCAACAATTTGTATGACAAACAACACCACAAGGGTAGTGCGAATGCTCAATTTTGGGATGGAGGTAGTTTTTTTACGGTTCATTTTATAGACAATGGAGTCAAAGTTTCTCCTTCTTGGGGTCATTTCAGTTATCATTTATTAGTTAGCCTCCTATCGGAGGAACTGCGTTAACAGTACCTCAATGGAATAGGGAGGCTTAATACTGAATTTGATTTTTTTCATCCCCTTAAAAGGGGCAGGGATACCCTATTTTTTGGTCAGAGTTGCTTTATTTGTATAGATCAATTTAGGTTAAGTTTAAGTTAAGTTTAGGTTAAGTTGGCAATAAACCAAAGAGCATTCTCGGAGATTACCTTAAAAAAAAATAAGGACTTTCACCAAAACTAAGGAAAAAGATAAATCCTGTGAGAACGTGTTATTAATAATAGCAAGAATTTAGGAATGCTAGGATACTGAATTTATAGTATTTTAAACACTAAGTTGATATTCATATTAAAAGGGTTTTACTACCATGAGCAATTTTGAAGAACTTTTAGTATTTATTGAAGAATTAATAGAACAAAAAATGGGTAATTGTTTGAGTGATTTACAGCGTACTGTATTACTTACTACTCTACAAGGAAATAGAAAGACTTATGACCAAATTGCAGAAGAATGTGGCTACTCTCCTAAATATTTGAAGCAAGACCTTGCACCTAAACTTTGGCAACTTCTTTCTGAAGCTTTGGACCAAAAAATTACTAAGTCTAATATTAAAAGTATACTAGAGAAAAAACTAGAGAAAAAAATACCCGATCGGCCACAGGTAGCTGAATCGTCTTTGTCTGTGTCTTTTTCACCGGTTCCCTCGTCCCCAGTTCCCTCGTCCCCAGTGCCCTCGTCTCCAGTTCTCTCAGTTTCTGAGAAGGGTAATATTCTATTAGTGGACGATCAGCCAGAAAATCTAAGACTGTTGTCTGATTTGCTTGAAGAACAAGGATATGAAATACAACAAGCGATTAATGGTGTCATTGCATTACAAGCGATTGCTGTAGGATCTCCTGATGTGGTATTATTAGATATTCATATGCCACAACTAGATGGCTATACTGTCTGTCAAAAACTGAAAGCAAATCCTAAAACCCAAGATATTCCAGTAATTTTTGTTAGTGCTCTTGATGAAGCGTGGGATAAAGTTAAAGCTTTTTCTGTAGGTGGTAGTGACTACATTACCAAGCCTTTTAAAACAGTTGAGGTATTAGCTAGAGTTGAAAATCAATTAAAAGTTAGACATCTGCAACTAGAAGTTAAATGTCTGCAACAAGAGTTAAAAAAGAAAAACTACCAGTTACAACAAGCTCTAAAAAAATTACAAAACATTGAGCATCAAGGGTTTTCAGCATCCTAAAACTCATTGTTGAATAATGTTTAACATCCTCCTAGTGGTCATTAAGTCTGGAGATTATTACCGATCCTTAGCTCCTTGATGAGTTGACTGCGGGTTAGGACTCAAATTTTCAACTTCAATTCATCAAGCTTAGGGTGGGTCTATCTTCAAACTAGATCGATCTACTTAGGGTTTGCTGAAAAAGTCTTATGGGTGAGGGTAGGAGTTAGTCCTCAGTCCTCAGTCCTCAGGAGGAATCGAGAATTTAGAGGAGGCAGGAGGAAGAATTATCCCTCCATCTCAGGTATTGAGCAATGTTGACATCCTCCCGACGTTGCGCTTGAGCGACAACGCGGGATTCCCTAACATCGCTGATAGGGGCTTTCTGCTGCCTCTTGCCTCCTTCGGAGGAGCTACGCTAACAGAGGAGCTGCGCTAACATAGCACCTACCTCCGAGGCCGAACCTCTTTCCGGTCTAAAGGCGCGCTCCACAGTACGTCGCCAATCCGACGGCTCCCCTAGACACTGCTAGCCCAGCAGCCTTATTTTTCTACAATAGCACACTATTGTAGATACCGCAATATTGATTGGTTTTCCCATACGACGCTCCCGTTCCGGAGAGCGCGGGTCTTCAACCAACGTTGAGATAAAAATTATAGCCAGACAGTAAGACCTTTAATATAAATTGGTCAAGCAGTCGTGAAAACTTGTCTTAACAGCAATATCTTTTTTCGGCATCAACCACTTACCAAACCTAGCATATAGTGCAGGAATCACCAACAAAGTTAAGGCAGTAGAGGTAAACAGACCACCCAAAACTACAATTGCCAATGGTTGTAGAATTTCATTTCCAGCACCACTAGCGATCGCCAGTGGCAACATCCCTAATGCTGAGGTGAGGGCAGTCATTAAGATGGCATTCACTCGGTCTAGAGAACCCTTGACAATTACATCCTTAATGTGCATTCCTTGAGCAAACTTGTTGTTGTAGTTATCTACCAATAATAAACCATTGCGGACGGCAACTCCAAACAGAGTAATAAATCCAATCAAAGAAGCAATTGAAATCACGCCCCCCGTCAAAGCAATCGAAACAATGCCTCCTACTAACGCCAAGGGGAGGTTGAGCATAATAGCGATCGTAGCAGGAAGGGATTTTACGGAAAAGAACATCAAGATAGCAATAACGATCGCTGCTAGGATACTGTACAGCAAAATGCTACTAATAACCTTTTGCTCTGCTTCAAACTGTCCTCCATATTGGATAAAGTAGCCATTAGGCAATTGCACATTTTGGCGAATAGTCTCTTGAATATCTTCTACTACACTACCTAAGTCACGCTCGGCAACGTTAGCAGAAACAACAATTAAGCGAGAAACATCTTCCCGGTTAACCACATTAGCTCCCATACCATACTCTATTTTGGCTACTTCACTGAGGGAAATTATTTCTCCAGTAGGAGTAGAAATAGGAATGGCGCGAATAGCATCTAAATTATTACGAGCTGATTCCTGTAACCCAACGGTAATGTCGATAAGTTGTTGATTTTCCGGTACTTGTGCTACAATCTGACCATTAAGTGCTGTTTCTACCACATCTGAAATTGCCTCCATAGTTAAACCATAGTAGGCTGCTTCTTCTCGGTCATAATTAATTTGTACTTGACGGATAGGTAACTGGGGTTCAAGCTGCAAGTCTACAACTCCAGGAATAGGTTTAATAGCATCGCGCACCTGTTCTCCCACTTTTCGCAATTCTATTAAATCCGAGCCAAAGATTTTGACAGCGATGGCGCTTCTTACTCCAGACAATACTTCATCCATGCGGTGAGAAATAAACCCACCAATATTCGGCGCAACACCGGGCAACTTGAGAAATGCCTCCCGCAGTAGTTTAACGCTTGCTTCCCGGTCTTTTAGCGCCTCATCACTCAGTTCCACATCCACATGAGCCATACTAACACCTGCTCCATCGGCATCTCCTGGAGCGCGTCCAGCTCTTACCTGCACCCATTCATAGAGGGGATTATCCTTGAGGGATGTATAAAGTACCATTCCCGCTCTATTAGTCATATCCAGAGAAACACCAGGAAACAACACCATTGAATTTACCATTGATTTTTCCTGGAATTCTGGTAGAAACACCCGCCCCAACGAAGGAACGATGGCAACAGTAGCCACCAAAGTTGCCAGTGCCAATGCCAGAATTATTTCGGGTACTCGCAGCGATAGGTTGAGCATTGGACGATAAAGGTGTTCTGCCAAACGGGAAATAAATGTGCCTTCTTGGGGTAGAGTTTGATTTGCTAAAAGAATCGCACAGAGAGCGGGGGAAAGAGTCATTGCTACCAGGGTTGAAGCAGTAATTGAGAGCAAATAAGCTAAACCCATCGGTGCAAAAATACGTCCTTCTACTCCCGTCAAACTAAAAATCGGTGCAAAAACGACAATGATAATTACCGTAGAGAAAATCACAGCTAAACGCACTTGCACCGAGGTATCATACACGACTTGAAACGGGTGTTTAGGGTTGTCCTCTGCCTGATTGCTGCGGAGTCCCCGATAGCAGTTTTCCATATCCACTATTGCATCGTCCACCACCGAACCAATAGCAACGACTAATCCCCCCAAAGTCATAGTGTTAATTCCCAAACCGAAAGCTTTCATAAATAATAACCCAATCAACAAAGACATGGGAATCGCGCTCAGACTAATTGCTGCCGTCCGCCAATTCATCAAAAATATGAGCATAATTGCCGAAACAATAATGATGCCTTGAACCAGGGAACCGCTAACATTGCGAATTGCAGAATCAATGAAGTTAGACTGGCGAAACGTTCGGGCAATTTGCACGTCTGCTGGAAATGTCGGTTGCAAGGATGCCATTACAGTTTCAACCGCTTTTGTCACCCTCGGAGTATCCACATCTGGCTGTTTATTAATCATCATTACTACGGCTGGTTTACCGTTAAAACTGGCATCACCGCGTTTGAGTGCTGTACCCGTTTTTACCTCTGCCACATCTTGTAGCAAAATCGGGATACCATTTTCCACTTTCACAACAGACTGCTGTAAATCTTCAATAGATTGCATTTGCCCAATACCACGCACTAATAATTCTTGACCCCCACCAATCAGGAATCCTCCGGGAGCATTGGAACTAGCATTTCTGGCTGCATCTGTTACCTCAGTTAGGGAAACATTGAGGAAACGCAACTTTTCCGGATCGACTAACACTTGTTCTTGCCGTTCGTCTCCCCCATAAACTGTGACTTGAGAAACTCCAGGAACAGAGAGAATCTGATTGCTGAGGGTGACTTCTACTAGGCGACGCAAATCCATCATAGAGGTTTTTGCCTGACTATTGACGGTGAAAGCGTACTGCAAAATTGTTCCCAGGGGAGAAACTAAGGGTGAAATCTCTGGTGGATGAGCGCCTTCTGGAAGTTGATTTGTCACCTGTTGCAGCCGTTCCGTAACTGATTGTCTGGCTTTATAAATATCTGCATTTTGGTCGAATACTACCTGCACCATCGACAACCCGACTTTGGAGGAAGAGCGTACTGTTGTGACTCCAGGTAAGCCATTTACGGCACTTTCAATTGGTACAGTAATTTGGGATTCCACTTCTTCTGGAGCTAATCCAGTGGCTTCAGTCTGAATATCAACTTGGGGAGGAGCAAATTCGGGAAATACATCTAGTGGCATCTGAGTAACGGTGAAAATTCCCCACACTGTTATTAAAATAGCAGCGATAACAATAATCCACCTTTGGGCGATTGAGGTTTTGAGGGTTTGATTAAGAATTGAGTTAAACATTTTAATATTATAGCGCTAGGGAATAGGGAATAGGGAACAGGGAACTATCAAATGGTTTCAATATTTACAGGATTTACGCATAAACGCCATTAGTAGGGTGTGTTAGCGCTAGCGTAACACACCGATTATAGTGCTATAAATATCCTAACTTTTGCTTCGAGGCTATATTTAGATTTTGCAATTAAGCAGAACTTACACAAATTATGAAATAATAGGCTATCTGTAGAGGGCAAATGGCATTTTCCCCTACCATAATGATGAAAATTGTTCAGGACTTACGCAAAGGCAATAGACATCTTCAGAAAAGAGGGAATAGGGAATAAGGAATAGGGAATAGGGAAGAATAATTGATGATTTATGTACGGTAATTGATTTTATTTGTGATTTTTGGAGATGTCTAATACATATAGAGTCTTGGTGCGTTACGCTCCGCTAACACACCCTACTAGACTGTTTCAACTAAAATGATGCAATAGGAAGTTTACTAGATATTGCTTCACTATCGTTCGCAATGACAAATAATCATGCACTATTTAAGATGAAACAGTCCACTACCAATAGCGTTCATGCGTAAGTCCTATTGTTATAAACTACAAGCGTTAATCAGTGCTTTTAGTACGATTTCCCATCACAGCGGCTCCTACTAATACGGCAGCTCCCCCGCCGACTGCTGCTAAAATTGCCATTATTGGAATCCCACTAGATTCTTGAGTTGTTTCCGCAGAAAGCTCTTCAGACTTTTGCACTACATTCTCATCTGCTTGAGCTTGAGCTTCAGTTTCATTGGTTTGAGGAGACGCGATCGCTTCTGGAGTTGCTGCTGTATCAGCAGTTTTGGTTTTGCGTGATTCCGCATAAAGGGAGAGACTACCCTGGGTGACAAGCTGTTCCCCAATAGATAACCCTTGGGTAATTTCTAGCATTTCGCCTTGAGTTGCTCCAGTTTCCACTTCAACTGGTTCATAAAAATTTTCGTATTTGACAAAAACAAGCTGTTTGCCGTCTGCATCTACTAATGCTGTGACAGGTATCATAACGGCGGGACTATTTTCGACTGGGGCGATGGGTGTCACCACAATACCTAACAAGGAATCGGTTTCGGGATTTACCTGCACTCGCTCAATTCCACCCGTTGCTTGAAACTCATCACCATGTCCAACGTGAGATAATGCCACAGTAGGAACACTAAGGGTTAAACTTAGTGTTAGAATACTAATGAGTGAAAAATTTTTCATAATAACTCCTCACATTAACAAAAATAAAGATTAAACAGAATTGTTTAATAGTTTGTCACAGGGTAGATGAAATTTAGATGAAATTCAGTAAGTATTTTTTGATGTAAAATTTTTAGGGATTTTAATTTACACTTAGGTATAATGAATATTTAAGTCTAATAGATATCTCCAGAAAAGAGGGAATAGGGAACAGGGGGGAGTAATTGAGAATTTATGGATAAGAATTAAAGATATTATTAATATCATGTCCAGATAATCAGTGATAAAAAAAATTATCCCTTGTTAGTCTTTTCTTTCCTCCTGCCTTCTGCCCTCTGCCTTCCTTTCTCCAAAGTGTAAGTACCCCAAGATTTGATATAACTCCCATGACTCAAGAAAAATTTTCTCTACCTAAATACTTTCAACTTTTTCAGTCTTATCCAGAAGCATTTGCAGCAGCGACCTGTGCTTTACTGGTTATTTTTAGTTGGTTTTTTTTACAACTAAATTCGATTGGTTTAGCACTATTTATTCTAGCAGCAGCTTATGTCATTGGTGGTTATGAAAGTGCTAAAGAAGGTTTAACTACTCTCTGGTCAGAAAAAGAATTAGATGTTGATTTGTTGATGATTGTTGCTGCTTTGGGAGCTGCTAGTTTAGGTTTATGGCAGCGAGAATATCACTTAATAATTGATGGAGCAGTGCTAATTTTAATTTTTGCTATTAGTGGCGCTCTAGAAACTTTTGCAATGGAGCGAACAGAACGTAACATTCGCAAGTTAATGGCTATTACTCCCGATACTGCCAGAGTCATCATTAATAATCAAGAAAAACAAGTTCCCATCAATGAGTTAAAAATTGGAGATTTAGTATTAGTAAAACCAGGAGAACTTATCCCAACAGATAGTATTATTTTTGAAGGGAATAGTACCGTCAATCAAGCTCCAATTACAGGAGAGTCTTTACCAGTCGATAAAACCGTAGGAGATGAAGTTTTTGCAGGTACATTAAATGGGAATGGTGTATTAAGATTAGAAGTAAATAAGTCTCCAGAAAGTAGTTTGATTCAGCGCGTAATTCGTTTAGTTGAACAAGCTCAAACAGAAACCCCACCGTCTCAGAGATTTATTGAAAAATTTGAAAAGACCTATGCCAAAATTATCGTTATCTCTGGAATATTGTTGGGAATTTTACCGCCATTTTTGTTAGGTTGGAGTTGGGAAACGACAATTTATCGCGCTCTAATTTTTTTAGTAGTAGCTTCTCCTTGTGCTTTAATGGCATCAATAATGCCTACTTTATTATCAGGTATTGCTACAGGAGCGCGTCAGGGAATTTTATTTAAAAATGGCGCTCAATTAGAAATGATTGGAGAAATAAAAGCGATCGCTTTTGATAAGACTGGAACTTTGACTACTGGAAAACTCCAAGTTGTTGATATTATCCCTGCCAAAGATAAGTCAGAAATAGAAGTTTTAGAATTAGCTGCTGCCTTAGAATCTTGTTCCGAACATCCCATAGGAGAAGCTATTATCCAAACAGCAATTAGAAAAAATATTCAATGGCGTTCGGCAACTAATGTCGCTGCCAAAACTGGCGCAGGAATTACGGGAGTTGTCGATAGTCAAATTATTTTAGTAGGCAAAGAAAATTTAATTAGGTCAGAAATAAATGCTGGCTTCAATTCTAAGTTATTAGCTGAAAGTAACCGCCTGCAAAAACAAGGAAAAACAGTAATCTGGGTTGCAAAAGAGCGAGAAATAATTGGCATCATATCTGTTGCAGATACGGTGCGTTTAGAAGCTAAAAAAATGATAAATCAGCTCAAATCTCTAGGTATTGAATCTATAGTTATGCTGACAGGAGACAACAAACAAACTGCTGATACTGTTGCCCAACATCTGGGCATAAACATAGTCTATTCAGAGTTATTACCCGAAGATAAATTAACAGTAATTAAACGACTCCAACAAGAAAACAAAAATGTAGCAATGGTGGGAGATGGTATTAATGATGCTCCGGCTATTTCTCTGGCTACAGTTGGCATTGCTATGGGAGGTGCGGGTAGTGATGTTGCCTTAGAATCAGCAGATATAGTGTTAATGGCAGACCGCTTAGAAAAATTAGTTGAAGCTATAAGTTTAGGTCGTCGCGCCAACCGTATTATTAAGCAAAATATTACTTTTGCTATTGGATTTATTTTCCTATTATTGGTCGCTAACTTTACTGGAAATATTAATATGCCTCTCGGCGTACTCGGTCACGAAGGGTCTACAGTTTTAGTAACATTAAGTGGTTTACGTTTGCTAAATTCAACAATTAATAATTAATAATTAATAATTAATAATCACCTCTCTTAAATGATTAACAATTAATAATTATAGCAATATGATTTAAGTTGTGAGATATTGAATAATTATAGGGAACAGGGAACATATCAAAATAAAAAAAATATATTGTGAATATGATAGCTGCTATATTCTTTGATGTTCAAAAACACCTTAATTATCACATCTTATTCCTGATTGCTATATAACTTTGAGGAGCATTAATAATCAACCATTTACCGAAAAATTGTGGTTGAAAGCCTCCCCTTTTAAGGGGATAATAAAGAAAAATTTTGATTATTAGTCAATCCTCTCAGTTTCAAGGAGAGGTAATTATTCATTATTCATTATTCATTATTAATTGTTGAACAAGCCATACCCTCTGAAATTATGGCGTTGCTGAATCAAGGTATAAAAATAAAAATTGAACAATCTCAAATATTTGTTATTTAATAGTTTAGCAATTACTAAAAAATACAAATAATACCCCAAATCAGCAACGCTAAATTATTAATTATTAATTACAAGGGGAGGCTTTAAACCAAGATATTTAATTATTAGGTAGTGATGAATTTTTTTTTATACCGAATTAAGCAGATTTGATATTATACACTCCAGTAAATGTAGTAAAATTTTTGATATTTGCTATTGTCTATAAGTTACGCAAAATGAGGATTCTGCTAGTAGAGGATGAAGAAGATTTAGGACTGGCAATTAAGCAAGTCTTGGTCAGTGAAAAGTATGTGGTCGATTGGGTATCCGATGGTCTTCAGGGATGGTATTATCTAGACAACCAATGGACAGACTATAGTGTGGCAATCATTGATTGGCTCTTACCGAAGCTATCGGGATTAGAACTATGCAAACGGCTCAGATTGCACAAAAATCCTTTGCCAGTCCTGATGCTTACTGCCCTGGATAGACCAGAAAATCGCGTCACCGGGCTGGATGCGGGTGCAGATGATTACTTAGTGAAACCATTTGTGATGGCAGAACTTTTGGCACGACTGCGGGCGCTACAGAGGCGATCGCCCCAATTTCAACCCCAGAATCTTACGGTTGGCAAATTTACCCTAGATTACGCTAACAATGCTCTGGTTATCAGTTTAGCTCCATCCTCTCAAACAATTCCTTTAACAGTCAAGGAATTTCAGATTTTTGCCTACCTGATGCAGCATCCCAATTGCATCATTTCTGGGAGTAAGATTCGCCGTCAACTCTGGGATTTGGCAGCAGAACCAATGAGCAACGTCGTCGCTGCCCAAATGCGGTTATTACGTCGTAAGTTAGCAAGTTATGGCTGCGACTGCCCGATTGAAACCATCCGAGGTCAGGGTTATCGGTTCAATACATCTAGGGTTTGCTGAAAAAGTCTTATGGGTGAGGGTAGGAGTCAGGAGTCGTAGGGGCGAACGGCCGTTCGCCCGTACAGGAGTCAGGAGGAATTGGGAATTTAGAGGAGGCAGGAGTCAGAATTATCCCTTGATTTTTATGCCTTATGTAGCCCAAAATCCTAGCTTTTTGAGCATCAAGCAGCTCAAAACCAGGTATTTTTTAAATAAAAGGCTAAAACCCTTCTTTGTCAATGATTTTAGATTGAATCAGCAAGCCCTATCTAGAGAAAAGGCAAAATGAATAGCCATCAACTATTTCGTCACAGTCGTTTACGTTTAGCACTCTGGTATGCTCTGGTCATGGGCGCGATCTTAAGCATATCTGGGTTTGGTATGTATCGAACCTTGGTTAAAGCAAAATGGGAAGCCTTGGAACAAGAAATTGAGTCTATTGCTGGAACACTACATGATAGTCTTGAACCCATGTTACCGATTTCAGAAGCTCCCACTCTAGTTTTACAGCAAATTTTTCCAGAATTGTGTGTAGTCGGGCAAACCTGTAATACCAATCCCACATTAATCCAACGACATACTATTGGAATTAGCGATCGCAATACCTACTACATTCGTCTATTTGATGATGGAGGAAATCTGCTGGCATTTTCACCTAATCAACCCACAAAACTAACTCAAACTTTACACTCTGTTTCTTGGCAAACACTTCGGAGTCCCAATGGTATTCGCTACCGTCAATTCACGATTATTCTACACAGTGCTGCTGCCCATCAAGGAGTCAATAGCAGTAATCCTACAACCTCCTGGGGTTATTTACAAATTGGGCGAACCTTAGAATCCTTCGATGTTGAAGTCAAGCAGTTCCAATGGATTTTAGCATTCTGGTTTCCCATTGCTTTAAGTGGGGTAGGGATTTCTAGTTGGTGGCTGTCAGGATTAGCGATGCAGCCTATTTACGAGTCTTACCAGCAACAGAAAGAGTTTACGGCAAATGCTGCCCACGAATTGCGATCGCCACTTGCTAGTCTCTTAGCTACTGTGGAAGCAATTTTACGAATACCACAATCGAATCCGCAAAATATCAAGACCATGCTCCAAACAGTGGAACGACAAGGACGACGCTTGAGCAATTTAATTGCAGACTTACTATTTTTGACCAGTCTAGAACATAATTTATCATCGCCTCAGCTCTTTCAACCCTGTTGTTTAAACGATTTAATCAGCGATTTGAGTGAGGAATTTTTAGAACTGGCAAACTTTGCTAAAATTGACCTAATTAGTCAAATTCCCGATCGCGAAATTTATGTTTTGGGAAATGAACCTCAGTTGTATCGTTTGGTATCAAACTTAATTACCAATGCGATTCATTATACACCTAATGATGGTCAAGTCGTGGTTAGTTTAACAGCTTGCGACCGTACCGCATTCATTACTGTCAAAGATACAGGAATTGGCATTCCCCCCTCAGAACAAGCTCGTATTTTTGAGCGCTTCTACCGCGTTGACAGCCATCGCGATCGGAAAACGGGAGGAACTGGACTTGGTTTGGCCATTGCCAGGGCAATCTCCTATCATCATCAAGGAGATATTACCGTCAAAAGTCAACTAGGTACAGGCAGTTTATTCACGATTCATCTACCTGTAGTGGCCAGTAATAAGAAAGCCTCGGACTAGCAACGCCGAACTTTTTCAGCCTGGATTAATTGCAACTAGATTAATGTTCTCGCTTTTCATT
>JAAUYL010029803.1_pt1 | contig 14005 bp, 11 predicted proteins | sample 7278011 | NCBI WGS metagenome assembly JAAUYL01 (sample SAMN14350225, study PRJNA611818) | marine sediment metagenome | isolation source: surface marine sediment (1.8m) | place: French Polynesia: Moorea | collected 2018-08 | reverse complement strand
GAAGAGGCTCACGCCAAAGAGTATGAAAATCACCAGAAGATTGTCGCGAATGTCATCAGCAACTTGCAAAAGTAATGGAATATAAAAACAATTGGATCATCATTTTTAGAAGACATTGAGCGCGAACCCTTCATTTCGTGATTTAAATTTTCCCGCGCCAAACGGTGATTCGCTGATTTCGCACTGCCGTCGTCCAATCGGACGAGCGTTCTCAGAAATTCTCCAGGGTGAACGTAAAGTCAAACAGGAAATAAAGCCGATTTCTCTTCTGTTTCGGAGCTTTCGCGCCAGGGAAATACAGGGCCGATGGCAGAGTATGACGTCATCTCTTTTCGCTACTGCCATGACCGGAGACTTGACTTAACAAGTGTCATATGTTCTGAAAACTCAGTGAATTTTCAAATCGATGTCCTGACACCGGAATTCGTTGTCGAATCCTTGAAAATCTGAATTTCTTTCTTGAACAAAAATCATAATTCCATTAAAAATGGAGCTTTTGGCGATTTTCTCGGCTGCTTTTGGCAACGTGCACACCTTGTTTTTGAAGCGAAGGAGGGAAGAACCAACACGACCGCGAGACAGCAAGTGTGACCAGATTTGTACTTTTCATGCGATTTAATGCAATTTTCAACTTAAGTAGGGGGACGACTTCAAAATCCACTCTGTTACAACGGCCGCAACGTAGTAATGCGTCAAAATGCGTCAAAAACAAATAAACAACAAAAAAAACCAAAAAACCTGTTGACTGTTGAGTGAATGTCGGACAGAATTTGGAAAGAGAAAATGTGAAAAATTGGGCTTGTTCTGGTTTCACTAGCTCTTTACAAGCCCAAAAAACAGAGTGTACAAGACAATGAAGTTACCTGAGGCAGGATCCCTTTTGCTTTTGGTAAGAAATTTGACTTCTAATTTTTATTTAACCTAAAATTGAGATTTTTTAAAAAAAATTAGTTTAAATTTTAACCTTTATTGCGATCTCGCTCAATTTCACGATTTTTTCTTTTTTTCGAAAATTCACTGACAATAAATATTTTTTATTTATTTCCTTGCGCGATTTCACAAAGTTTTTCACTTGAAAAAAATCTGCTTCTGTGATTTGCAAGCTCCAGGCAGCTAATCTTATCATTGTGGCCGATTCTAGAATGGCGGACGAAGAGTTTCAGCCTCTTTAGTCTGGCAATGCTGCTCTCCGTCGCTGCCGTAGATGTGACATTTCTCCAGTCCTGCAGCAGTGCTTAAAAGTCCAACTATGTATGCAGTTGAGTTGACTACTGACACTGTACTACGATCCCGACAACTGTACAAAGAGAGGTTACACTAAAAAGGAGACTTTTTGTGAGGCAGTTCGTATAGTGAAACTACAACTACAACTCTAGTAGTGGTAAGCTGAATGCAGCAGTGCTGCTGCTGTTGCTTTGCTGTTCTATTTACGTGTGTACTACAGGCTCCAGAATCACATCAGGCCGGCGATGAGGAGTTTCCAGAAGTGGCCCGATTTCCTGATTTGGTCGTTTTTTGCTACTTTTTGACTCCAGTCAACAAGAAGATCGAAAGACAAGCAACGATTTAGAACCATCAAAGGGTAAGAACTCAAATGAAATGAATGTGATAATCGAGTTCAAAGTTGGAGCCTTGACTGTTTTTGACGGCCATTTCGGCTCTTTTCTTCCAGGTCCGTTCTGGCAGCGTCCTCCTGTTGAAGCTGTATACACACAACACGATCAACGCAGCTAACAGGGGCTACGTATGTTTGAAACTAACTGTATCGAGACATATGGGCAGCCATGCACTGTTCTGTTTCGAAAACTGCGAAACGAAGACAACTTTTCAATTGGAAAACGAGAAGTTTTTATGGCTGCACTTTTTCACGCTAGAAAAAGTCGGCCCCCAGCGAACCCGTCGAATTGCCTCTGACGTTTCCCAACAGCTGGTGGGCAGTGTGACAAAAACAGATTGAGCAACACGACCACCAAACTCTGGAGAACCTGGTGTGGTGGTGCTGAGAAGACAGTCCCAATTTGCTGAGTGTAGTGCTTGTCCTCACCACCTCGCCCATCCAGAGGACAAGTCCAGCTCAGCAAAAACGAGTGCTGAGCCAGCCATCCAGGAGAGTCTTGTCAAGGGTGGCCAACCAGAGCCCAAAGTCTTGATGGAAGCCTCTGGACCCAGTGGAGAAATTCCAAGTGAAGTGAAACTCGAGAAGCAAAAGCAAACAAGAATCTACATCTTAGTGAATACTTAGTTTAGTCAATAACCCAAACCTTTGAAGTGAGATCTGGTTTCGTCCCCAAGAAGAAGATCTGGAGAGCGAGTGAAATCCAAAGTTACCAAAATCATTGGTAAGAAAGAGGAGAGTTTTCTGATTATGGTTGGATTTTTTCTGCAACAGGTAACCCTCAACTCAACCAATGGGTGGGTGTGCACCACTTACAGCAGTATAAATAATTTATGGACTCACTTTTGGGTTTGCAAAATTTGACAGAACTTGGATGATATCAAGACAAATTGCAAAAGCATGAATTCGACTACAATTTCTTGATGTTCTTTTTGATTTGCTGCTCTCAGCAAGATTTCCGATCAAAGGTCCATAAAATATGTTGACAAATTGCCCTCGATACTCATTCAAACTAACCTGGCTTCATTGAAAAAAAGTATTTTTTGAAAAATATGCAACCATAATCAGATAGAACAGTACATATCAGTTTAGTTACCTACCAATTCGATCAACTTTGAACTACAAGACGAGACCCTCTGATTATTATTATCTATTCAGCATCCGTACTCCTTCTTGGAAAAAAGCGAAAAAAGGAGGCAAAAATCTTTGCCATATGTCATTTTCATCTCATCTTGTGCTTGGAAACTGAATTCTGCATATAGTTTATCTTCTACAACAAACGGAGGAGCAGTGCACTCACACTCAGTGACTACATAAAAAGTATTAAAAAGAAGAAGAGGACCAGCCAGCGGCAGACTGAGCTCGTCATTTTTGTGGTTAACAATTTCTCGCACACAGACTGAAGTAATAAAAAGAAGGAGAACATCCTAAATACTTAGTGAAATTTGACTAAGACGAACAGAATCACAAGCAAGGGGGAGAGTGAATTCTACAAGATCTATGGCTGCTCCAGGCCACCCCCACATTCTCAGGGGGGCAGGAGGAGGCGGAGCCAACATCAGGGGCATGTCGCACCACCATCACGGGGGCCCCCCGGGGTCTATGGGACCGCCCCCAGGTCCACCCCCGCCCCCTGTCATGCTCTCCATGCCACCCCCACCCCCGACAGTGAACATACCCCATCATGGACATGGAGCGGTGTCTCCGCATTATCCAGTGCAACATCATCACACTCCGCCAACGTAAGTTAATATTTTTGCCAAACAAGTGTGCAAATTTTGGCTTGTATTGAAAGTTTTTTTGGAAATTGGAAAAAATGCAACCGTAAGCGAAATTTGAATTTATGTCCCAGAAGAGGAAGAATTTATTAGTCTTTTGGTTTTAACGCACGAACTGTCAACTTAAACGTACTTTCTGTCCATCATTTCATTTTCTAAATGTAGTAAAGCTTTTTGTGCTTTGCAAATGATGTGGTTGGTGTTGCTTTTTGGCCGTCATGAGCTCAAAAAAGTAAAATGATGAATAGGTTAATTACCTGTTGTCCAATCTTGATTTTGAGCTTACCTCTAGCCTAGTTTTATCTTTATAGAGCATCGCCCACTTCAAAGCCAATTTGCAGTTAAATTCAGTGGAACACTTTTGGCTAAAAATATCTAAATATTTACTATAATTTCGATTTCAGGATAAAGCCCAACGCTATGAATGGATCTGAGCACCTACATCGTCCACAACAACAGCAACAGCAGTTCCATCGGCACAATCATGGCCACCACGCGAAACAAGTGTCTCCCCAGCATCACCATCAGAATCCTCCACATATCCAGCAACATGTAGTTCACCAGCACAAGTTACCCTTCCAGAACGTTGCCAATCCCAAGAGCATCAAGAACAACAACAAACAACAGCTGACAACAACAACAACACCGAAGTTACCCCACAACAACATGACTGCAACCGCGAAACAGCCGCATCACACGACGACCACGACTGGAACAACCTTGACAACCAATCCACCATATCAAAACAAGCATCAACAAGCTGTGAACACCAACAGGACTCCGCAAGGGCCGATCCCTGGAAAACCAGGATTCACCAAGCATCATCATGGACAGGCTGCTCCAAAACAAGTGCAATTACATTTGCACAACCATCAGCTCCAACAGCCACAACAATCACAGCCGCCCAAGCTTCCACATCACCAGCAAAAGCACGAGGGCCTGTTAACAGTTCCGGCATCTGTTTCTATCAAATCACAACAACAACAACAACAACAACAAGGAAGTGAACCTAAACCTGGGGACATCCTCAGCTTGGACACGACGCCCGTGGTTAGTGCAACAGAGCCTCCGGAAGAGAAGAGTCCGGCCAAAGGTAAGAAACAAGGATTGCAAAATTGGCACCTATCAATGTTTTTATTTTTGGATTACTTTCAGAAAAGACACCCATGTGTCTGATTAACGAGCTTGCGCGATACAACAAGACCCAACACCAGTATAGGCTCACTGATGAAGCCGGTAAGAAACTCAAATTGACAATGGATAAGGGCTCTTATATTTTTATTTTTCCTTGATCTCAGGACCTGCTCACAAAAAGACGTTTACCGTCTGCCTGAAACTGGGCGAAACTGAAGAGTTTATGGCATCCGGACCCTCGATCAAGAAAGCGCAGCACGCGGCCGCCGCCATCGCCTTGGAGAAGACTAACTTGAAGCACCCGCCTCCGAAGAATCGCCTAGTCAAAAACAGTAAGCACAACAATATGGATGTTTATTTTTTGATCACTATCAGGATGACATTCAGATGCACATCTGCGTTTTGCATGACAGCATTAGTTTAGTAGCATGTCATAGATTTAATCTATCCTCTTTTGCAGCTAATATAACCCCCACGGTAGAACTCAACGCGCTGGCCATGAAGAGGGGCGAGCCCGCCAAATACACGGTTCTGGAAACGCTGCGACCTGCAGGTCAACAGCTCGCCTCGGGTGCCAATGCCCTCAACTTCCGGGGGATCCACAACCAAAGGTAAACAAACTAGTCTTGTAAACAAATGATTTCGATTGTGATTCTATGATCCTCTTTCAGGTACCACGTACAATGTAAGGGAGCCGGGCTGACCAGTCCTTGCTTCAGGGTCAAGCTGACAGTGGGATCTTTGGAAGTCTACGGTGAAGGAACAACTGCTCAAGCTGCCAAACACTCGGCGGCAACCAATGCATTACTCAAAATCAAGGTGAATAAGTTCCTCAATCATGGAAAGATGTGCTTCTTATGCTATTTTTTCAGGAATTGCCTCCTTCCAAGTCACAGCAGCAGCAGCCTCAACAAGGAGCAACAACGGCAACGGCGACTCCTAACCCGATCAAATCCAATCTGAACCCGGCCTCGGTACCCTTCGTGCCGTCGGGCTCGTCCGCCGCCAGCGCCAACGCTTCCCCAGTTAAAACCTCAACAACAACAACAGCAGCAGCATCCGGAGCTCCGTCGCCGAAAGCAGCAGCGTCAACAACAACTGCTGCGGCAACCTCGACAACCTCACCGTCGGCAAAATCGAAAGCCTCTTCCACCGATTCGAGCTCGTCAAAGGATGATGGCGCAGGAGTGAAAAAGAGCAGCAACAACAAGATCGTTGACAACAGCGACAACGGCGGCTCGAATCCCATCGATGAACTCAAGAGTCCGATCAGTTTGGTCCACGAGAGTGCTCTGAAAAGAGAGATGACTGTAAAATTCGAGGTTGTACGGGAGACTGGACCTCCTCACATGCGTACGTTCCTAACCAAGTGCATCGTCGGCAACCACGTGGCCGAGGGCGAAGGCAACGGTAAGACCATCAGGCCAGATCATTGTCATTCTCTAACTTTCGGTTCTTGTTGTTCCAGGCAAAAAGGCTTCGAAGAAGAGCGCCGCCGAGCTGATGCTCGACCTGCTGAGAGAGCTGCCGCCCCTGGCCTCCTGTCAGCCCGTGCCAAACAAGAAGAAGGAGGCGGCCGCCAAGGCCAAAAAGGCCAAGAAAAAGTCCAAGAATCTCATCAAGGTCGAGCAGAAGGCCAACCCCGAATACGGGCAGTCGATCAACCCCATCTCGCGGCTGATTCAGATCCAGCAGGCGAAGAAACAGAAAGAACCAGTGTACACCCTGATCGCCGAAAAGGGAATGCCAAGGCGTCGAGAATTCGTGATGCAGGTAGGACGACCTGAGATTTATTATTATTTTGACTTTTTGATTGGACCCGAAGACTTTGCTCTTGAGGTCGGCCTCGCAGTAGTTGGTGTTTTGCGAGCCGAAGATCCTCCGGGCTTGGCTGATTTTGAACTGATCTGGACACTTCTTCCTCCCGTTCTTGCACTTCGATTCGTCCCTGTCTTTGGACGTCCATTTCGAATTGATTTCTTATCCGGATCTTCTTTTTTGGTTTGTTGCTGCTCTTTTTTATTGGCAATGTCGAGCTCGTCTTGAACTATCACAGTCGTGGTGTTCATGTCTTTTCGGCGTTTTTCACGGAAAAAACTAAAGATGCCAATCAACTTTGATACTTACTTTGAATTTCACAAGTTTTTTTGCTTACGTTAAATCCGGATCGCTATTTGACCTCTTGAGGTCGCTCAATTCCTGCAGTCTTCGGTCTCTGGCCTCGGCCTGCTTGATCAGGGGATTTGTTGCATTTTCGTAGAGTCGAATCGTGAAAAAGTATATGATTTCCACGACAAAAATGAAGCTAAAGCCGGTGAAGACGGCCATGATTCCACCGATACTTCCGAGAAGCATTTCCCATTCCGTAGCAAGTCTTCTCTAAATTCAAGCTCACATTTGCAACTAATTGTGCTTAAATATTAAAAACAAACCTTGTACAATGTGGAAGCTTGATGATCAAATTCCAGGGTTATGTCAGTGGTCTTGTCGTCATCGTCATTTGAGTTATTCTCTTGGAAGGCTTGAATGATTTCGGCGAGATCTTCGTTCAATGACAAGCTGTTCAAGCACTCCTTCGTACAACCGGGACTCTGCTCAGATATGCTTTCAATATCGTACCTAAAAGATATTTGAAATGTACGAATATTTTTGAAATCAAAATGTAAGATTCTGGATGGTACCTGACTATTCCATTACACGGCAAATCAGCGCAAGATCGACAAGTATTCTCCACCGCTCTGTCCAACAGGGAATAGCCCTTGACCTCGGCGAGGCTCCTCGCCAAAGTGTAATTTTTTGAGGCCACAGAGGCCGCTTCGGTCACGTCCTCCACGCACTCGATCTTCGACCTTCCGAAGCAAACTTTTTGACTTCTCTCCGGATTCAAAGCTCTAAAACAGTACAAAAAAAGGTTAAGCAAAGACTAAAGAAATATGTACGATTTACCGTGAATATTGCCATGGAAGACAGCCGCACAGTTTCAGAATAAATAGAGCTGAACACTCAGCGTGACAAGTGTGCCGGTCAAAATCCCGGCAGTAGCTCGCTGCCCGGCTCGACGTTATGATAGCTTGACCTTTTGACCTCAGTCTCAGCTGGCTTCCAGGTCTCAAATTATTTACAGGCTGGTTTCCGCCAATGCTGATCGTTGTTTTGCCTTTTGTCGTGATGTCATTCGATCTGACTGAAAGCTTGACGACTTTCTTCCTTGCGTCAGGGTTTTTCTTGATATTTGACCTGCAATAGGATGCACAAAGATATTTGAGAGATACAGCACAGTTTTACGGTGGGTAAAGATTTACTCGTGGATCAGACGACAGAGCTGAAAGTCCTGGTCTGACTCGGCGTAGCACCTGATTGCAAACGGCTTCCCTGACTCGCATTTTGTGTCGACCTCGAATCCACTTCCGGTTCTGGCCGCCTTGACAAACACTCCTCTGGCAAGTCCAGATCTGAAAAATATTCAATTCTTCAGTATCTAGGATTCTCTCCGGCCTAAATGGATTTTCAATCAGTTGAGTGGAAAAGCACTGTACATCCGATAAAGCCTCTTTTTGCACTAGATTATAGTACGCCATGAAAATAGCAGTACATGCAATACTTACCCGAGGTTATTGAGTGACGACGAAATATTGAAGGCACTGAGGCTGTCAGAACCAGATGAAGATGAGGAGGATCTTGCTTCTATTCCGCACTCGAAACCCTCGATTGATTTACATAAGCCGTCGGCCTCGGAGTCCGCGAATAACCTGCCGAGGCTGAGGTTGGGTCGACAAAAAGCCGTATAATGGCTACCTAGGTTGTCCCCTCCTCCGCCCGTTTTAATTGCCGCAATGCCACGACCAATTTCGCCCTCGATCAGTCGGCCTCCAGCTAATGAGAGAAAGCAGCTTGCTCAGCAAATCTTTGTTAGTTATTTGGTGGACTCTGCTGAGTCCAGGTCTATCACAATGAATGCATAATTACCATCCCGGAGAAGGACGGGGGCAAAATGAAGGCCGCCAATTGAGTTCGAACAAGCGATGGTCAAGGCTCGAGCACTTTTGCCGTCGCAAGCTTGGCCTCCTCTTCTTCTGTGTGAGGTGAACCTCGGCCCGGGATTCCTAGGGGGAAATTATCGAGAAAGATTGAGCCTAATTTGATTTCCTTCCCAGGTCGAGAATGTTGGCTTTGGTTGCGTTTCACGGGAAAATTGAAAATGTCCCTTTCGCGGAGGAATGGTAAAATATGCTGTCAAGGACTTAACAAGACACGACGACGACCTCCATTCACGAACTTTTTTTTCGCTTGCTCACGCTAAAATTTTGCATTTTGCCAACGTCGCCAAGGTTTTCCTTCCTGTCGAAGAAGCTTTCGAAGGGTTCAAGGCTTGCTTGCTTTCTAAAGTAGAGCGACAAAAAAATCTCACCACAATCCCAAGTCGCAGTCGAACACAGATGTCTCGTCGCCGTTGCAAGTGATCTTGTCGAGGACGAAGGTTTTTCTGGCGGAGGAGGATGCGACGAAGGAGAGGTTCTCCAGCTTGCGACCGTAGGAATAGCCGAGCATTTTGCACATCACACTTGGGACCTAGTTTTTGAAAGATTACGACAAAAAAAATGAGAAAAGAATGGCAACAGCTGTTGACAAATCTTTCATACCTCGGGACTGATTTCGCGGTCGCAAATGTGCCCCATCGCTCCTGTCGTGTCCACTACGGCCTCGCCAAACGCCGAGGTCGAGGCCAGCCTCTCTTGAATAGGATTTTCCAGCCTCAGCGTGAGCGGAAACCCCGGTCCGCATTCGATTTCCACCAGTTTTTCGCACTGTCGAAAGAAATGCATTTAGTGTAGGAGCCAGCTTCCGGTTTCATCGATTGTAATTCCATCCTCGAATAGGGGAAAACCAATTAAAGTTGCATGTGTGAGAGGGGGTGCGCCGTCATTTTCCTATTTCCCTAGATATTTCGGGGACGTTCTGACCAAGCACAGCCAATCCTAAAAATAACATTTGCTTCCAGACTTTCTTATTGGAATCGTATAGTCTAGGAAACATTCCCAACAAGTCGAAGAAGCAAGCAAAGGTGAGGTAACGTAGATAGTCGAACGCGATCTTTTATAGCTTTTATCTACTAGGAGCAGAAATAGGTTACTGGCTCACAGCCTACCATACAAGACGGTTGTCCGTCTTGGCCCAGACTTTCGTCGGCTGTATAAGAGAGAAAGCGCCTGAAGGAGCGATGGGCAAATTCGGGCGAATCTGAACGAGCTCGAGCACAGATATATGGGCCCCATTTTCAGTCTTGTCAGGTTTCAACAGGCTTTATCTCTGCAACACGTTTCCTTATACTTGTAATAGTATACACAGACTCGACTCGAAAGCAATCAAAGCTTGAAAATTGCCCATCTGGAGGTAGGTTAAGATTTAAGATACTGCACTCTCTCACCGTTGAAGTAACGGAGTGAAAGCAGTCGAGGATGTGCAGTCCGCTGGAGGTGGCGGAGCAGTTCACGTTTGAGTAGACTCCCCCGGGTGGACCCGATGTGTCGATCACGGTCCAGGCCGGCACCGCGGCCTCCGGCCTCAATTTCGTGCCCGTCGGCCAGCCGAGCATCTTGCAAATTACCCTGGCCTCTCGACCTCCAAATTGCCCGTCGTCGCAAAAGTAGCCTCGAGTCGATTCCTATCCAAGAAAAATTGGATCGAAGCAGTACAAAATAGAAACTGATTTTAGTTTACCTTTATGTTTAGAGAAACGTAGGGATGACCTCGGGTTTTGCTGACTCCGCCATCTCCCGACAGCCTCGCTAAATTAACCGGATTACACACCAGCGTGTCCTGAGATTTATCTTGTTTCCCAAAGCAGGTTGTCAGTGTTTGTCCTAAATATCGACTTAGTTATCTTTTAGTTAAGTTAAATAACTATTTCATCACTGACTGACCTGTAACTTTGGCAAAGTCGGATTTGCATTGGAGGAAATGATCTTCCTCCCCAGAGCATCCGAGACCGCCGAGGCCGAGCAAATTGGTTAAGGGGAGGCCGGGTCCTAAAGGACCGCTGCCGAGGTTGCGAAACCTTAAAAATAGGCTTGTCGAGTTTCACGATTTTTTTGGCCCTTTTTTATTTACTTGCCTCCTTCCACCACCAAAATGACCCAAAGACCTGCAGAGAACTGTCGCGTCTTCCTCCCGTTCGTAAGTGGTGCTGCATAATTGGACAGATTCCCAGTGTTTGGCTGTCACGACAGGATAACCTACAAGGGTGCTGGCAATCGCCGGAACCGGAAGTGGTTGGAGTGACAATGCCATCTCCAAATCCTCCTTGGCAGTCTCTATAAAGTCCCCGAGGTTGCTACTGCTTGTCGAGGTGACGAGCGAGGCTGACGGATTTTGATCATTTTCGATGTTTCTGAAATCAAAACAAAGACCAGAAGCCTCGTAAATAGATAAATAAATGTCCCCTTTCAAGTTACCTGCTAAGGGAAAAAGATCTATACTGCCCTAAAAATAGGCTCCCTTTACCTCTCGACCGAGATAGGCACATCAAAAAATGGGCTGCCTCTCATTTTATTACGACTACAAACGCCGCCACGAAAGTGTCCATTTTCACATAAAATATCCAAAGGGCTTTTCAAGAACGTAACGTTACGTGTGGCTATCCATGTGAACCAAAAAAAAGATAAGCAGATTCCTTTTGCTTACCCATTTTTGAGAGGAGGATCTCGATCTGGATTTGGATCCAGCTCATAGCAAATCCCCAGACCTTCGTCAATGTACGCTCGCATCGTCATATTGTCACAGCCTGAAAGTAAATATTCTCATGGTAAACACATATTTATGAATATGTCATTTTTCGTGTGAAGGAGGAGAGAAAGCCATGAGCTTTCGTTGTATCTAGATAGATAGATATTTGCATCTACTAGCTTAGCTACAATATAACAATGATGATGATGCCCTGAAGTGGCTGCCTTTACGTTCCATAAGCACGAATGGGAGTAATTTATATACTCTGCATGCGGGATACCTTCCCCGCTTACCCAAGTTTCCGTCATTGACAATGCACTCTTCTTAAGATGGTTGGGTTGTTGATTTGGGCAAAGCCGGGAATCAGACGGAGATAAAGAGTGAAGGGCTTCTCTCGCAACCGACATACCTGATGGCCCATGAAATGCAGTAACCGTGTTTACATTTACTTTAGCTGCCCCCTATTTGATGCACCCACTTTTGCCATTTTGTGTTCTAACCATTCTTACTTGGCAGAATAGAAATCGGTTTTCAATCCTTGTCAAAAGTTTTCTGCATAGTTGTCAGAATTGTCAGTCATATCAATCTCAAGTCTGTTAGGACCGGAAGTCTTCCATCCTTTACCACTTACAGAGGGATTGGCTTAACCTTAACCTAATGGCCAATTTAGTTGATTAATAGATATTAGACACTTATGACAAATTGGAAGCCATAAAAGAAGATAGAAGAGTTGTGGCTTGGTATGAGTTCACTCTTATGAACTATGCAGCTATGTCTAGAAGAAAGTTGAAAGTTCGGGAAAACTTCTGGCATCTCTTGAATACCCCTTTCTAACTATGGCAAAACCGGCCTCCATATTTTCCCCAACTTTTTCCCCCACCCAACCCTACCCCCCTTTTTTGGCGCAGGGTTAACCGCCAGCTATTGGCCTTTTATAGGCCCCCTCTCTACCAATTAAGAAGTTTTTCATGGGGACACAATTAATTACTGCGCGTTCCAATAAAATTGGCCTGGCATATCACTGGTTTTTTTCATTGAAAACTATGAAGACATTCCCCTCTCTTTTCCAAGTTATCTTTCAAAGAAGCATTGCGGCAGTTTGGCGGTTGTTCATATGCTAATTTCACTGCAATATATGTGCATCTAATAAACCTAGTGCTAAGGCTTTCCTCAAACAAGGATAGCATTCATGCTTACCTTCAGCAATTGTATCGTTGCAAGAAGGGAGAAGTAGGAGTGTTGCTTCAACCAGAATCTGCTGCAGCAGGATTCGAACCTGGTCATTCTTGTCCAAATCGGCTGAGGATGGGGGCATTTTACCCGTCCTAAAAAATGAGGTATTGGGAGGTAATGAATGAGGAAACTTGGAAATGAGGTAATGGGAGGCAATGCGTGACGAAATATGGACAGACTTACGATACAAATTCCTCCCATATTTCCCACATTCCCGGAACGACAGACATTGGCCTCAGAGCAGCCTCGACGCGACCTCGATCGACCTCGGTGATTTTTGACACGTCGATAAGATTCTGATTCCCTCCTTTTGAGCAAACGGTGACCTTAGGCAAGGCGATTTCATGGACCTGAAGGCCAATCTGTAGAAAAGCAGGCATTAATGGAAGGAAACTGCTGACGACACAATCTTAATGAATATTTAGAAACTTGCCTTTTCTATCGTTATTATCGTCGGGTCCTCGTAGTAGTACGTAGCCAGCATCACGCTAAAATAGACGCCCAAAGTCAAAGTCGCAAGACTGACCAGCGACCAGACGAATCGCTCCGCTAGGTGCCTCCGACAGTAGACCAAATATTTCAACCCGTGCAGGCTTGAATGCCAGGCAAATTCTCGTGCTAAAACAGAATTGAAAAGTAATTTTTGCTCAAGTTTTGGTCAATCAAGGCACCTGTTCTTCCAAAAGAATTGTTGCAGCAGCGATCCTGATTCGCAGCGATCTCGTACTGGTCCAGAATCACATATGGTGACAACTAAATCGAAAGAAAAATCATTGAATTGATTTTGTTTAAACAAGGATTGGATTATAAGCTCACGAAATCGTCCGAATCTGAAGCCCGTTTTCCTTGTTTGCCCTTCTCATTAGCAAACTTTTTCTTGGTCCCGCCGAAATTTCGAGCTTGCCATTGTCTAAAATAAATTGGGAAGATTTTAGCTACAGGCTACAATCTTCGATGATCAAAGAAAATGAAAAATGGAGTACGAACTTACCTCATTGTTTGCAAGTCGAGCGAATTGAAGGGACCGGGTATCCCCCACAAATGGTCGAATATCAACCCCCGTTTAACATGAGCCTTGAGCCGTCGCCTCATCTCTGCCGACCTCGACGACGACGAGGTTGCGTGTCTAGAATTCGCCGAGTTGCGAGGCCAAGAGGCCGCCGAGGGCGTCGGGCTGATTTGATTGGCTTTCTTACCCATGGTCTGGAAAATTAAACTTTTGTCACTGTCATCTTTCAAAGTAGAGTCATTCTATTGAAATTGATCCAGAGTTTTAAAGCCTTACCAGCCAGCTGTGTCATTGCATTTTAGTTAGACCTGAAGCTATACTGCAACATCTTGCGCTTTTTTTAGAAAGGGAAAGAAGACAAATGCCTTAGGACAGAATGAATGATTACAGTGCTGTGCCACCACTCGCGTCACGAACTAACTCGGCCAGGAAAAATGGCTCTCATTTCAGAAGCAGTGGCAAAAGTTGTTTCATTTTCTTAATTTTTTCATCTTCTACTATAGACCTCAATTT
>JAAUYL010011330.1_pt1 | contig 14005 bp, 15 predicted proteins | sample 7278011 | NCBI WGS metagenome assembly JAAUYL01 (sample SAMN14350225, study PRJNA611818) | marine sediment metagenome | isolation source: surface marine sediment (1.8m) | place: French Polynesia: Moorea | collected 2018-08 | reverse complement strand
TAACCTGAATAAGGTCGACAACGGCTTCTTGTCCTCGGGGAACTCGGTCCGGAACCGGCGAGCCTGCTTCGTTTTTATCGCCGTTATAGCGGTGGTGTTGATAATCATCCTGATATTTGCCCATCATGAGTTCTACGTCGTGTCGGAGCATCACAACTTCGCTCAGGAGGAACAAAGTAAACAACATCATGCCGGAGGACACGGAGATCATCATAGAAGATCCGCTAGAAATTTTCACCACCATCGAAGTCGCCATGATTAGGTTCATTAACAAGGACAAGTGAGCTTGAACAGAAAGTCCTGGATCAGCCTTGGCAAGAAGTTTCATTCTACACTACATAAATACAATCGATGTGATACCGAACTGAGAAACACTTTATCATAAATATTTTTATCCGTGACAATTATTGGTGTATGGAATTGGCTAACCTAATATCTTCCAGATTTTTAAAAAGTCGACACGCGAATAAAATCTCTGCTAAACTGGCTAGTCTCATAACTTTTTTCGAAATCAAGACGATTTTTTATTGTGGATACTTTTTTCAATAGAAACATTGAAATGAAAACATTTTTTTCATGATCAGTTGTTGTTCGTACATGAGCACAAAGTTAATGTAGATTATGTAGATTTTACAAGGATTTGGATTTTTAGAAAAATCGATTCATTTTTACAGGATGAGTTAAGGGAGGGAGCTGGAAATATCAACTATTCAATATTGTGATTTTCTACTAATTATTTAAGTACTTTTTAATTGAAACAATTAGGGTTGACGTGTGTTGTTCATTTTCACAGAAAATTTATGCCTTCTTGAGTATTTAGGTTTCATCATTCACAACTAAAAAATCTTACATTACATACAAGAGACAGCGAAGGATATTATATAGGCCGAGCAAAAATATGTTTCCAATTCTTTAATACAACTTTTTTTTCATAGAAAATTGCGTTTTTTACATCTTTTACCTACGGGAAGAGCGAGTTTTAGTCATTTTAATTACCTAAAAATGCTCAATTAAACAAAAGATTTTTCAATAATATCCTGAAAATTGGGACACCTTGAGCATGAAGACTTCGACTTAGAGACTTGTACTTTTAATTAAGTATTTTCTATTTAAAATTTGCCATTCAAACTTATTATTGTCAAAAATAAAAATCTTTTTATATACAATTTTCCTTAAAGCGACTTGGTCGCGAAATCAATTAATGATCTTTTGCACTTAGATAATATTTTTTTGCAATTTCACGAGTTTTTTTCAATGATGTTTTTAATCGTGAGATTTTTGAGGGAGAAAAATCGTTTTTGTGTTCGTTCGCGGGCATAGAAAGACAATTTACAGTAGTATTTTCAAGGAGAGTACATTTTTGTAAAGTCCAACATCAGCTCAAACTTGGCCGTGTTGGTTAAACATGATCCCGCGGGGGTCCTGGAACCCGGCGGCGGCGTGGCCTCGAAGCTGGTTGGTGATCTGCTCCAGCCTGTACCTGTTGATCAGCTCCGACGCGGCCGACGAGTAGCCGCCGGACGAGGTCGAGGTCACCGCCTCCTGGCCGGTCCCGCCATTGTTGACATTGTCACTTCCGGTTGTCGAGGATTGACCTCCACCCATTTCCGGTTCCGGGCTCCCCAGGCCCGACCCCGCGATCGGCCTGATCGTCGTCTCCGGATTGCCCCTCAACGCCATGAAGGCAGCCGAGTTGTTGCCGCCCTCGCCAACCTCGCCCGCGTCGCCATTTTGATTCTGCTGCCCGAGATCGGACTCTGCATAATGAAATCACACTGGTTAGCTAATGTGAAACCGGAAGTGAGGAACCAAGTGTCTAACCTTGTTGAGGTTGTTGAGGCTGTTGCTGTTGGCCTCCGTTCGCGGTGGGACTCATGAGATGATCCGTGTTGTTGTTCATCAACTCGCCGTTGCCGCCCGCGGCTGTCGGGGCGGAAGCCGACCCCGTGGGCGGCGGACTCGCCATCCCCCTAACCCCGCCATTCATATAATCCGGAACCATGCCGTGTTGTTGTTGCTGTTGCTGCTGTTGTTGTTGCTGCTGTTGTTGATGTTGCTGTTGTTGCTGTTGCTGATCCTGTTGTTGATGATGAGCCAGGCCAAGGGACATGGGGCTCCTGACGTTGGTCGTCCTCGGCTCCATCTAAAATATCAAATAAAATACAACCCGGAAAAAAACCGTGAAATCGGGCAGTAGGCAGAACCTTCATTTCAGCAGCGGTATTCATCGGGGTGGAGATTCGGGGGGAGGCTGCGTCCGAGGCCGCCGAGGGCGAGGCCGTGTTGCAGGAGGACGAGACGACAGCGGCGGCGACCTGGCTCATGGCGGCGTGGGCGTGGCCTCCAAGAAGTCCGGGTTGCATGTTCGTGGTCATCGCCAGGTGGGCGGCCAAGAGGGCCTCCCGCTCCCTCCTCTCGTTCGCCGCCCTCGACAAAACGTACTGCGCTGCAAACTGATGCTTCGGATCCATCCTCATTTGATCCATATGGGCAAGAAGTCCTGAAATCATTAAGATCATTGTCGTGTACGTCACTCTCACTTTTAGAATCAATTAATGCAATTTTAGTTGTTATGGTTGGTGGTGTGCATCCTAGACAACTACCTCGGTAGCTATTGGAAGTCAAGGCCCCTGATATTAGTTCAAGTTTGAAATGGATTGGGAACAGGTACCCCGGTTGCCATTAATATGCCTTTTGCTTGGACTGTTTCTACAATCTTTGGCACTGTGGTTGCCACTAGGTTTGCTCTGGTAAGGATCCAGATATTATCAACTTTTCAATGACATCAACTTGATCACGTTTTCAGGAGACTGCCATCAGCATCCCAAGATTGCAGGAACATAACTGGAGCTGGGGTTGAATTTGACATGGTCCCTATCCATTATGTGAAGAACACAACGAGCTCTTTCTCATGTCAACTTAGATGTTTCCTTCTTGAAACCATGGATCAGGAATGTCATGGATGGAATTTGGTGGAGAAGGAGGAGACCTGCCAGCTATCTAAATGTCAGAATGAAACCACAACCTCCACTACCACAACCACTACAACCGCCTTTTTCATAACAACAATAGCAAGAACAACAACAACAACAACAACTATTATCACCACCACAACAACAACAACAGCTACAACAACTGCAACTACTACTACTACTACTACTACTACTACGACAACAACCACAACAACCACAACAACTACAACAACAACGCCTAACCCGATCCGTAACCTGATCAATGATCAGCCCCGCTCAATCAATTTATTTATACTGTCCTGTCTTCTTTTTTGTAGGTCAGAGCTTTTTGATAGCTACAGGAAGTCCAGTTAATGACAACACACGAGCTACCGAAGTCTTTGCTCTGGCAGAGGATCCTGAGAAGGAAGTCAGTTGCAGCAACAATTTCCCAGCCTATCCTATCGGGGTCAGCGTGGCCACCGGGGGCCTCTTGGGGGGCAAGACCCCCATCATTTGCGGGGGCAAGGACGCGGCCAAGGTCAGGACTAACGCATGCTACACCCTCAACCAAGACCAGGATCAGCCCGCCGCCACGTTGTCCACGGCCAAGAGCATTGGCAGGGGCAGCATCGTGATCAACGACGAGGAGCTCTTTCTTGTCGGAGGCTTCAAAACCGATGAAACGATTGCTGATAATACAGAGTTTGTCACACTAGGAAAGCCAACTTCGACTCCAGGACCGAAATTGCCATTTGGAATTCAACGCCATTGCTTCCTCAAGATTGACGAATCCACCGCTTTTGTCATTGGCGGGCGATCCATGACGGATAGAGGTCAAGTCCTCCCCGTTTCGAGCACCCTCTTCTACGACATCAAGGCCAAGACGTTCCAGGATGGTCCAAAACTTAACCATAAACGCTTCTTTCATGTCTGCGCTCGTTTTGATCTTGGTGGAAAAACATTTGTCCTGGTAGCCGGACCGGACAAACAACACACGGAGATCTGGAATCCCACCCAGAACAAGTGGATCAAAGGGCCTGACTCACCCAGCAGCAACGTCGGCAGGAGCGCGGCGGCCTTCACCAGTAGCGATGGCAAGGCCGTTTTTATTTTTGTGTCAACCGATGGGAGCCTGCTCAAGTTCGACTGGAACGTGGGCAACCTCAGATGGCAGTGGACAACCTTAAACCGGAAGTTGAAGACCATCGAGAGGACTGACTTTGTCCTTATGGAGCTACCCCCTGAACTCGTATCATGCGATATTGTGGGCTAAGATCAACCTAATCTTTAAAAAAATCGTAAAAATTGGCTAAATATTAGAATTTGCAAGCTGTGATTCTGTGCAGGAAAAACTTTTTCGCCCCTCCCTACAATTATTTCATCTACTTTACTTAGCATATAAAACTTTTTTTGACCAAGCTCACGAAGTACGCGTTGCACTCGGGGTCGTCGGACTTACCGTTCTCGTGGGTGAACACGGCCGTGCAGACGGAACAGGGCCACATCCTGAGGCTGGACGAGAGCTGCGACGTCATCTCGGGGTGGCAGGCCAGGTGCTTCCGCAGGCTGCCCTCGTTCACGTAGAACTTCCCGCACACCGGGCAGGGGTGATTTGCGTTCCTCCTCTTGGCTGCAATTAGGTTACTCGTTGTAAACGAACTAGATCACGATGAAGTTGATGGGGTCATACCTGGGACGCCCGAGGCATTGGGGTCCTTGTGGACGTACTTCATGTGCTCCATGAGCTCCTCGCCGGTGATGCACAACTTCTGGCAGAGCGGGCAGCAGCTCGGGTTCGGCCCCCCGACGAGGGCGGTGTGCTTGAATCGTACATTGCACTAAGTGGTTTTATTAGGGAGAAATATATCGTATAAGAAGGCGGAACTAAACCAAAACCGGAAACTCAAAACGGAACCGGAAGTACCTTGCTGTTGTGGGTCCTCATGGAGCTCTCGGTGGCGAAGCCCTTGCCGCAGATGGCGCAATGGAAGGGGCGATTCTTGAGCCTTTCCAATTGTGACTCGTGATTTCGCAAATGTTGTTGAAGGTTGGACAACTGGATAAAAGCCCGACCACAATCATGGATGTGACACTTGTACGGACGTTCACCTGAAACCGGAAGTTAGTATTGACCACGTGGTCTAACCGGAAGTTGCTATAGTGTTTACCTGTATGGAGGCGGGTGTGCTGTTGCACATGGGACAGTTGCTTGAATCGCCTGTCGCAATATGAGCATTTGTACGGCTTCTCTCCGGTATGGACGCGAATATGCTGGACCAATTGATGGTTGGACGAGAAGGACTTCAGGCATTGCTGACACTGATGTGGCTTCACCTCTCGACCACTGCCTGATCCCGAGCCGCCCGCGGGTCCAGACCCGCCCCCGACTCCACCGGAAGCTCCGCCCCCGAGGTGGCCACCCTGAGCACTTCCGGTCCCGCCGGCCCCGCCCCCGCCGCCACCCTGGCCAGCCATGCCCTGCCCGTGCGGCCCGCCCATGCCGCCCTGGCCGCCGAAGTGCATGGCGGCGGTCTTTGTCATCAGGTACTGCAAAGAATGAAATCATGGTTAATTATCTCAAAGTTGGAAAAAAGGGTTACACTACACAGCCCCCTAACCTATTCTCCCCAGATGTTGTTCTGGGGTCCATTTTTTGTGACTAATTAGATAGCATAGCAGCAAGAAAAAGGCGCGCAGTTCGTCCTGACATTTGGACTATTTGTTTTCCATTTAGGATGCTTTCCTTTTTTTCTGTGAAACTGAACCATCTGCTAGCTTAGCTAGCTTCTCCACTTTAAAAGAATTCGAAATGAAAAAATGCGAGACCAATTAAGGTAGGCAACTCAGACACCCTGACAAACACATTTAAAAATCCCAGCAGTCCCTGACCTTATTCTGAAAAAATATATGAATAATAAAAAAGCCTGCTGTATGTTTCTACTCAAACAAAAAACAAATCCTTTTGTTTAGCTTTTTCCAACCGAGACTGCAGATTTTTTCCACTGCAACGCCAACTTTTGACCTAGGCAGAAATATTTTAATTGTGCCTCAGATTTTTCAAGTCAATGTTATTAGACGATCTGTCACACGGTGGACTTTTTGGCGGGAAATTCAAACCTGAAGCTCGCTGACGATCTTCTCCGCCATCTTGGCGTCATGCTGGTGGTTGCCGTGGCCCGGGTGGGACCCGTGGGCGGCGGTCGACCCCATCCCGACACCCACACCAACCCCGACTCCAGGCACCCCGGGGGCGGCCATGTTGGCCATCCCGGCCGCCGCCATGTTGTTCATGTTGTTGTTGGCGGCGGCCATCGCGCCGAAGCTGTTCATGGGCGGCAACTGGCGGGCCTGCTGCCAGAAGGATCCGTGCGAGCCCATGCTGCCAATCCCGCCCATCCCGGACGCGGCCGACAACATTGTGATTGTGGCTTAACTTGTTTATGCTTTCTGATAATGAACAACCACAATTTTAAAAATAGCAATAGCTCTGTTTACATTTTGAAATTGTGGTTGCAGGTTTCACCTTCTTGGCCTACTTCCGGTCTGGAGTGGATGATACTTCAAGAAAAGTTAAATCCTGAATCTTGGGTCCCCCATTTAAGTTCGAAAATTCTAATCAAAGATTTTTATCTTACGAGAGCGAGAGTTGGTGCTTAATCTCAGAAGATTCTTTATGGGCACCTGTCTCTTAGTAGATTTCACAGATAAATCTTTCCTACCCCGGTGGCGGTATAATTTTGCAATCTAAAACTAATGAGCCAATTTCAAGAAATTTATTCTCCTCCTTGCTGCCACTCCGGACTCAGAAGCACAAGTGAAAGCTAAGAAGGAAAAGAAAGAATTTTGCCACCATCGTCTCAGAAAGAAGGGGGAACATTTTTTTCCCAACCAAAAATGCTAAAACTTACTATCTACAACATGTAAATATACAGTCGAACTTAATATGTAGGTAGGTACATATAGAGTCGAACTTAGTCCGACTCCCCCTCCTCCCATACGTATAATTTGGAGGAGGAGGGGGCGGGGGGCGATTTTTTCCACCCATGCAAAACTAGGGGGACGTTGAAATAGTGTCGACTTTTCTTAGTAAAATTCTTTCGATCTTAGCAAACGCCCCACACTTTTCCAGCGTCGGGACTGGCTTTTAAAAACCAGGACCGCGCCGCCGCCAGAGCTCTCTTATAATATATGCTGCTTTTTAAATTCCCCGAGACTCCTTTTAAACTCGAGTCAAGCCTTTTGGGGGACCTTACAAAGTCAATTTTGAATGCCATTAAAACAGATTCCTTTTTGAGCAAACATTTATCTATATGTAGGGTGTTTCATAGTGCTTTGTTTTTTTCCAAGTACACTTTGTTTTGATGCTCGCAGGCCATCATGCAATTTTGATTTGATACGAGTATTTTGTTAAGCTCATTTGAAATTCAAATTCGTTTTTAGCCTTTGGTCCTCGACTGATTGGACAACAAAAGCCCTTTGAAAATACATGTTTTGATACATTTTGACGAGAATTAAAATATTCCTAACATTTTGAGGCACCCTGTCCATACACACATATGCGATTCAAAGAAGAGCAGAATATTTTCAAAAATGCGCGCGCTCTAAGAAAGCTCCACTCCAAGCTGACTTTCTTTTTGTATAGCATTTTATACCATGGAGGAGACCATAGCACAGTGCCTCTTTTGGCTATTACCTAGATCCCGTATCGGCCTCATGGCGAAGACACTGTGCTCGAGGCTGAGAGGTCGCCGTGGCGCCACTGTGTTGTCTTCGTCGGAGAGAAGGCTGGTCTTCTTCTTTCTAACAGCAGCACTTTTTTACCCTACGTTCAAGATGGCTCGAGCTTTTGCGAGCGCTCGTCGTTTCCATTTTCCCAATTTTTTTTGCTGGCTGCGGGACGCCGAGAAAGTCAAAAAAGTCCCGCACTTTCCGCCAAAAAATGCCAAAAAATGATTCTTTTCACTTTTAACCAATTCAAAGACCAAAATGGAACTGAGCAGTTTTCCTTCTTCAATTTCAATTATTTTGTTAGACTCTGTACTTCCGACCATCTGCCTATTTTCACCCCAAGCAGTATTAAGTAACCGCGCGATTAAAGCTACTCGTACATGCAAAGCAAAGCTACTATATTCTACTCAGATTTATGCAGTGATTTTCGTTTGGTCCTGAGATAGACAGGCTTTGATGGTGGGTATGTTTTCGCTTCCATGTGTAGCAAAAAAATTGAACGTGATTGGGATGCCTAATAGGACATTAAGGACATGACCTCAAAGCCTGGGAAAATTTTTGAAACCACCACATTGATACTAAATGCATCCAAAACAGTTGCATATGATTTTACATTTTGTTTTGAACAATTTTACCAAATAGAGTTGGACAAAATTACTAAGAATTCCCCAAAATGTTTTGACCTTATACCATACCAAAAATATATTTATCTTCTCAAGTAGAAATATACTACCTATAATGGTGCCATGAATTTCAGGAGCAAATGATATCATGATCCGATATTTCAGCTACATCACTCAAGATTTATATTCCAGAGAAGAATATCTGCAAAAGTTACAATTTTTACCAGCAAATGTTAAATGAATTTCTGATCATTGGCCCTGGATATTTTTAAAACCAAAACTAAGCAACCTTGAACTATGACGAGTAAAAGTTGAAGAAAATGTACCAAAAATGAAAATGCCAACATTTGAGCATCATCACAAACAAGCCATTGAGAATTTTTCATGCGTCCAATTTTTCTGATCTTTTCATATAAAACTTTTTATATTGAAATAGAGAGAAACTGTCAAAAAAATGACACATTAAAATTCACAAAAATGGCAATCTCTGTAAAATAAAAAAAAGTTAAAAGACCATTTAAAAATTTTTTCAAAAAATGTGTCCTTAAAAATCAGTTTTTTACTCAGAATATCTATCCATCTTTGTGAGTTCAAAAGAAGTGCATAAAATGACGATCTTCCCGGCAAAAGTTGGTTTGGAGAAGGAAAAAAAAAGAAATTTCACAAAGTTTTCCGAGAATTTCTTTCGCGAACTAGGGAGAAGCAGAGCTGGAGAGCAGCAGCATGGAAAGCTGAAGCTCTTGGAGAGTCGGAAAATAAAAAATCGCCTGCCAAAAAGAAAGCTCCTCTATAATATAACGGCGTGGCGTCTTGGTAGGATGTGTATGTGTACCACTATAGAAAAACCGGGCACATTTTCCCGGAAATTCTTTTACCACAGAATTCACCCGATTTAATTGCATTTTTCCGGAACTTCCCGGAAAAAATCTTCTGGAAAAAGTATTGATCCAAAAAATGAGGGAGTGGAAGAGCGCTTTCTTTTTCAACCAATAGCAAAGAACTGGTTGTACCATCAAATTTAAATTTCTTGCGACGTTTGGAGTTAAAATATGTAAATGGAATCGGGTCGCTCCCCCTCCAATTTTAAGAAAACAGCTTTTAAAAACCAAGGCGATCGATAAAAAACACCAATAGAATCACTATTTTCAAAAATTCCAACCCGAGGGGAGGGAGATAAAGTAAGAGCGGTTAATAATGTTGAGAGGGGACGGACTTGAGCGCGACTCACCCTCGGGCCGCTAGCGAATCAGAATGCTCGCGCCCTAACAAAAGACCCACCCTCGGGACTAAATATACTGCCCAGTGCCCTCCATTCGCGTTAGATAAATAGTTATTAATCTTACCTGACCAAATAACCTCAGCCATTTTAGTTGTACACTAGATTCAAAGTTTCAAAATGAACTGCAACTGTTTTAGGATTTTATTGGGGGGTGCGCTTGGACCCCAGCTAAAATGTAAACAAACGCCATGAATTGAATCTATGCATTTTACTCGTACTTTTTTGAGATCGCCCCTCATGCTAATTTTAATTTCGGCCGGCAAGTCGGCGACCTCTAAATGAAAACAAAGTAACCTAGAAGCTTAGAACCCAAATCTTGTACCAATTGAGCAGATGGTCTATGCCATTTTGTTGACATCCTAGTTTTTGTCCAGCAGTCTGCAATTTTTAATTCAATAGCAAGCTAGAGGAGCTACCAAAAAAAGTAAATGAGTAGAAGGGTGACTCAAATAAAATCACAAAGAAAGAGTAGCAGCTGTTTTGGGACACCCGGCATTTTTGGGTTCTATGCATATCAGAGCATTGAATGGACGATGGCCGTTAGAATAAAAATGCGCGGGGTGGCGAGTAGCGGGTGTAATTCTGGTAGCCAGAAAACAATGCCCCTATAGTAGTCCTATGTAAAAAGAGACCCAGCAAGTTGAAAACAGTACAGGGTGAGACATTTTCAATGGTATTTGAACTGGTTAAACTGTATCTACTCCCTCTTTGAAAGACTCTTCATCAACACATACTGCTCTGTCCAGAGTTTTTTGCAAAGAGGCTAGATGTATGTTTTGTTGACGCTTCGGCTACGAAAAACAATGGATTGCGAGGGGGTCGAAAAAACCTTTCAGTTAGAACAACAACAACAAAGTAATTTTAATGGAGAAGAAGGCTCTCTCTTGGGATCTCGAGCTTGCAGCTTTCTTTTTAGCCCTCGAAGTAGGAGGGGGGATTTTTTAACCAATAGTAGAGCCGCCTTGGCAATTTATTTTACGAAAGTCCTGTATACGTAGATAGTCTATATAATGCGAGCTGTGCGTCCCTTCTTTCTCTCTGTAAAACTCATTTTGTTAGGGGGAATTTTATGAAAAGTATCGGATTTCACAAGTTTTTTTTCATTTTTGTCTTTATTGACCTGGGACTTGCAATGTTGGTCTTACTGTCCGTAAAACCGGAAACCACGTGACCGGAAGTTCTACCCAGCCCTAGCTCTAGCTAGCTGGCTGCTCTGCCTTTACCAAAAAGTTTGGCTCAAAGAGGGGGAATTTTCTGTTTCTTTTCGCCAAAGAAAGTCTCCTCTGCTCTCCTCTTTTCTGGATGTTGTAGAAAATGAGGAGAAGTTTTAGCCTGAAATTTTGTTTTTCTCAACTCTGTCTCTACTGACTGTTCACTTTAAGACAGAGGCCATATATTAACAAAAAGAACCAGTAAAAGAGTTTTACTGCCTTTTTTTTGAGTGGAAACTCAGGAAGAGGACACTGCAGACCATATTCTTTATATTGGACTTCTTGGTCTAAACTTTGGGGGATCTCTATGAAATATCATTTTTTATTAGTGGTTACACGACATTTTCCTCAAGAAAAAACTTTGACCCCCACACGTCTTCACCCCTTTGTATCTAAAAATGCACATAAAATGGCACGGGGGAAAATTCGAAGAGTCTAGGGCTAAAATTTTAATTAAAATGGAGGAGCTTGGCGGAGCCCGTAAAAGCAATTTAATTGGAAAATTCTGGCTACTTATTTAGTTATGTGAAAACGGAATTTTAACCTGAAACAGACTCTAGCCGCCACACGGCCTTTTGAAACTAAGACCATTTTTCAAGCCTTTTGTCCTTTTTGGAGACCTAACACATACAGTTTGTTTGGCTTTTCAAACTGGGACGACGAGGACGACGGTTTTAAATTTCCCGCCTCTCTTTCCCCTGCCTGTCATTTTTACTCCCCCTCTCGCTCCACAACGAAAAGTAAAAGACTTTTGGGGATTTTCACCGTGTGGTTTTATATTTCCACGAAATTTTTGTTTTCCCAACTTTTGCCATAAATTCCTGGCTTTAATGTGGTAGATTAGGCTCATTTAGATAAAGGTTTTGCTGGGTTGGACGGGATTAGAAAAGTTTTTGGCCCCTCTGCCTGAAGTCTCCTCTCAGCATTTTTTTGCTTTTTTGTGGGAGTCAAAAGTAGGGGGTGAATTGACGGGGCACCACCCACCAAAAGGCAATGGTAAAAACAGATCCATTTGTAAAAATGCCATCATGGTAGACAAAATGCAAAAACTTTCGGCAGAAAAACATGCACTTCAATCATGATTTGTCAGAGGGGTCGGACTTCAGGTGTCAAAAAGGTGCTACCAGAGCAATAAACGAATAAAAACAAGCCAAAAAGTGCACTAAAAAAGCCGCATTTATTTTGGGAACAAAAAATGTGTAATGAAAGTGAATCTGTCTGATCTTTTGACTCTGCCCCAGAATTCTCTTCTTTTTTCAAAATCTATTTTATTTCAGCAACTCGTTGAGTGATTTCAAGCAAGAGTTGCATGTGTGCTACCACCAGAGCAAAATCAGCCCCAGGTGAATCTGCAGCATCCTGGGAAAAAAATTCGCGAATTTGCGAATTTCAGCGCTGCCGTTCCTCTGGTAACCTTGAAATCGTTGCAGATTTTTGCACGCACACACATCACATAGAGTACGTAAGTTAGTAACACAACAACAGGGTAAAATATATCTATTCAGTATTTGTTATTGCATTGCATCTTGGCTAAAAGGCTTGCCAAATCTCCGGTTTTGAATTTTCCCGCCAAAAACCTGATTTTGGGGGGCATTTCCGGTTTTTCAGAATCACCTGATCCAATCCTACATATAAATAAGTAGTTGCATTCTCAGGCAACTCTCCAAGGAGGAGTATTTTAGCTTTTAAAACAAAGTTGAGACTCATCTTGTCCTGAAGGCAAGCCTGGCCAACTTTTGGATCGAGACTCTGAGACTCGCGATTTCAAGAGATTTTTTGGGTGCAGCCATTTAAAAAACGACTCTCACTCTCGATATTTTGCAAAAGGAAAACGCACTTTTTTGCATTTTTTATAAGTCTGAAAGTGGCTGATTTCATGTAAGAAGAAAGTGGCTAATCATTGAATTAATGCACTTTTAATTATCCCCTCTTATCTTGTTTGTTCTGATTGCAATGCGCAAATTGCAATTTTTATGCAGGTCTTTTTTGATAAGGCATTTGTCCAAGATTGTCTTGTTTACATTTTTTGTGGTGTTGTTTACATTTTATTCACATGATTAGGTGCATCCAGACAGAGCTGTATAGCACAGTAAAGTCCGTATAAAAGTGACAAAAACTTTTGATTTTTCTGGCTAGCTCACTGGCTCTCTGCTACATATTTATACTGCTGAAATTTTTAAATAGTCGAGAAAAAATCCTAGAGAAACGCGCAAAAATCAGGGTCAATGCCCAGCAAGCCCTGACAAAAATGTAAAAATTCAAATTCAAGCTTCAGTTACGATATTTTTCTGCGGATCATCAAAACATAGCTGTTTAATGCTAAAAATCCAACAGGTTTTAGGCATTTTTGTTGATAAAAAGATGACACATTTAACAATGATTTCCGTTAGAGTAGATAGGCATTTTCCGTGAATTCCATAAAAAAGTAGGATAAATATATGGACACTTTTTTCGGTTGCAGCAAAAAATGCAATTAAAGTAGATTTATTACTTTGCTTTGTTTTTGTTGTGAGAGAGCGTTATCAAAAAGGGATATGCTCTGAATTTAGGCCAGGATTCTAAGAACAAGACTGAGCCCCAATAAAATAGCCAAAATTGAGGCCAGTTGAATTAAATGAATGTGTGGCTGAAATCTAACATTTGCTCGCCCATTTTGATGATGCTCTTCTTGAAATATTTTCTTAATTCAGTAGCTTATCCATAAAATGCAGTCTTCAAGGGTTGAATTATCTTTGAATAGTACAATAAATAGAGGTCCAAAACTCTGTTTAACAGTTGCTTCGCTCGAGAGATTCTTTATATTTAATCATGCTTTAGGTAGGCCTGGCGTACAATACTTAAATAGTAGGGTAAATAGGCACAGAAAGAGTTGTACCTAAACTAAATATCTACGTACGTTCTTTGTTCGCGCGAAAAATGCATCCCAGAGTCCACAAAAATAGGGGAGTGAGCAATAAAAAAATGGACATTTTTCCCAACTTTTTTAAATAGCCAGTCTAGACCGATTTCACTCTGGGACAACAGGTGTCACAAAAATAAAAAATAGATAATTAAATAAATATTATTTTTTAAATTAAAAAACTCTATTTTTTCGCCAACTCTTTTGGTTTTTGCGCGGGCAACGAAGCAACAATTGCAGTAACCTTGAAAAATGGCCTACAGCCCTAGTCTGAATTCTGTTTTATACCTGCTAACCTGAGAATACAATCG
>JAAUYL010009343.1_pt1 | contig 14020 bp, 11 predicted proteins | sample 7278011 | NCBI WGS metagenome assembly JAAUYL01 (sample SAMN14350225, study PRJNA611818) | marine sediment metagenome | isolation source: surface marine sediment (1.8m) | place: French Polynesia: Moorea | collected 2018-08 | reverse complement strand
CTCTTTTGTAAAACTGTTACGGAGAGCTGTTGGGAATAGATATAGATAGGTCGGCTGTTGGTCGACGTTATAGCTTTTAGATAGAAACTTTTTACATGCAAGGGGGTGATTGTGTTCACCTTTTTTGAGAGAGTATCACGAAAGCCCTATACAAAAGTCAGCAAGATGTTTTATTTATAAACGATCCAAAGGATTTTAAGAAAGGAAACATTTTAAATAAGAATGCCATTTCGATTACCGATGCACGCACGCGCGCCTTTTTTACAGAAACACTTCTCGCCAAGCTTGTAACGTTTTGTTCCTACGAAATAGTTAAGAGGTAGGTAGATATACTTACATATGGTTGCCGGGTATGCCATCAATTTTCACACCTTGACAGACTAATTATTTCCCCCTCTCTGTGCCCGCGTTTTCCATAGGTAGTACATAAAATACCTAGATACCTAGAGCATACGCCGGACCTGCACCTATCTCGCTCCTCTATCTACTTACCTTAGGCTTGCTTTGGTCTAATATCGTTATCTGCTTCACCACAACTCAATTGGTTGTCGATGATGCGCTCACTCCCCCCGCTGCTCCTGGTTAAAGTCCAGTTTTCACAACATTTTATCATGCTTGGGTGTTTTAAAAATACTTTGGGTAACATTGAAAGATTCCAAGCTCTAGGAAAATCCATTCTTTTTCTCCTCACGAGTATGGTTATCGTGCAGGCGAAAATAGTTTTTCTGAAGGCGGTCTCAGAATTGTTAAAAAAATCAAGTAAAAGGTTTCACTTTAGGCCTAGCGGCAAATAATTATTAAAAAATTGACTGAAATTGCTCTGAATAACATAGAGAGCCGCGATGCGTGACGAGGGCACATTCCTTCCTAAGAGACTTGTTCCACTAGAGATTTTAAACACAAAATAATCTACAATGCCTATTGGAATTTGAGCATACCAAAGGCGTTTCTTAGTGAAATCCATGCTTTAAGAATGACTTTGCTTCGGCTCGAGAAAAGAGAGACCCGAGCCCCTAGAATTGAATGCAAAGCTACGAGGCGTCGGCAAACCTTAAAAACTGAACATCTAAATCATCGATTGCCGGCGGCGTAACACTTCGATTAAATTGGATTTCACTACAATCTATGTACGAAGCTGGAGCATGTTTGAAATACTTTCAATTCATTTAGTCTGGATAGAGAATTGAAACGTCAAAATAACAATTGCCAACTCTATTTACACACATGTATCTATCTATTATGTAAAATTTTTGCTGGCATGGCATGACACGTTAGCTAATTAACTTTAATTTGATGGCCGGGGCGGCGCGACGTTGGAATTGTTATAATGGCTCATGCAAACACGTTTTTATTTCCATTTCTCTTAGTGCCATTCAAACAAATTGGTGCTACTACAGTAAAGTATACACGCGAGCACTGGCTAGTCCAGAGTTCAATTTAACATTGGGAAGCTCTTCCTACCCCTGTTGGGGATCTCCCTGCGATTGAAACAACTCTCTAGATGAGGGACTGTGATATCATACGAATTTCCATTTGAATTGTGAATGTGCGTGCGTAGCTACGCTCAGAATCGCGAGCATGTAATGATACAATTTTTTGTCACGAGTTCAACCCAACCCCCCTCTCCCTACATCTGGCTTTCACTGCAACAGAGCAAAAACCCTTTGCATTTGAGAATCAAATTCCTTCAATGTATTTCAAAATTTCTATAGATCATAGTTGAGACCGGCCGCCAATTCGCTCTCGCGTGCCTCTCAATCTAAACGGGAGTAATTTCATTCCAATCTGTGTTGTGGCGTTTAAAAGAATCTTTTACAATACAGATCAGCGCCTCCTCTCGAACAAGGATAGGGGATAGACATATGGAGACTACAACTGCAGGAATAGCATTTAGTGAAAGCACACCCCTAGAAGTCGAGGAGGACAAAAGGCAGCTGAGCAGAACAAGAGTCAAAATGGTCCTCAAGGGAGAAGGAAGACTGACTGACTTCTGATTGTGAATAGAAGAGTGAAACTCCTTGATGATGTTTGCAGATGGATAGGGTGCCTAACCTCTAATCTGAGACTGAGCAGAGAGTCGATATTGTGATTCTGTCCCTTGTCAGCCATTTATTTCTGATGAATCTAACCTAACCTCCATTTGCTTACTTACAACTTTGGGAGGATGTTTTATTATTTACGAAATGTGTTTTGTTGTGTTTTTCTCTTCCACTTCTTGTAAATCAAACATTGATACCATCTGTATCTTTGCTATTTATTGCCTGTATCTTTCTACAGTAAATGAAAGATATCTAACAGTTGTTCATAGAAAAAAAAGAGAGGGAACAATATCAAATTATAGTAGCGAGACAAGCCCGCTGACAGGTTTGTGGGAGAAAAAACAAATTGAAATTCCTCGACGTCGGCAGTGCGGGCAAACAAAATTCACTTGGCTCGAGGTGGCGCGATTGATTTTCTAACGAAAAATTGTATTAGACAACAAAGGAACGAAGGCACGATCTAAATTACAGGAGCGGCTTGACTTCATTTTCGGCCTGATGGTGACTGACAGCTAACCAATTTTATTTTATAGAGTACACTGTCCAAAAAACTAAACTGTTTTTCCGAAGCTAGAAGCTCGAAGCCTATTTACAAAATGACAAGCCACTCTAGCCATGTTTTTGTGGTTTCCCAAAATGGGAGCAGTTTTATTTCTATAACGGACGTGATCTTGGACTACACACAAATCAAAACTTTCAGATATATAGACAGATAAATGGTTAAAATTGCGCAAAATAATGCTGCTGTCCAACCGTATTTTTACCCCGAGGCCCGTCAGTTCGGCTATCAACTTCTCTTCAGAAGTTTTCATGACCGTGGAAAATTGAAAATGTGTCGTGTCACTTATTTGGGAAGGACGGACTTGGCTTATTTTCGCCTCGACTCAACCTGATTTCTCGCCGTGTAAACGTCTCATTTTGAACGTGTCCCCAAAATGGAAGGAATGCAGGAGCACCCTGTGATCAAGCAAGTCCCCAAAAATGTCTTGTTGAAGTGCGAGAAACTCTTAAATCACCGTTTGACAGGCGGCGTTAGAGAACTGGGCAATTTGTGGGACAGAGAAGAAAATTGTAGCTTCAGCTCCAAGTTTTCTAGCCTCTGACGGAACGGGCGGAGAGCAAGGTGACTTTTCAATTAGGTGGTGCCGCGAATGCCGCCGCGCCTCCCCCTTAGAAATGTATGTTGGTACTTTATAAAATACTTGCGGCAAAACACCAAAAAGCACAAAGGATGAGGCTGATTGAAACGTCAAAGCGCGCAAATTACAAATTGTTTCACCTGATGGCAATTGGCGCAATGACTCTATTAGACCTTTTCCATTACTGAGAGTAGGTTACCTTCAGCTAAATAGATATTGTGGTACATACGACCTATCCAAGACAATGAAGCATGCATTGGACACAACTGTGTTAAAAGTATTAACCCGTTGTTGAAAGGGGAAGACAGACGATTCATCAAGGAGAGAGGAGAGGCTCGTTTCACTAAAGCAATGGACTTTTGTAAGCACAAAGGGCCACATTGTTTGCATTGTTGTTGAGGAAATAATAAAAATGATAATAGCAATATATTGCATAGAATAGAATTACTTTGAGAGAGAGGACCACAATAACAAGAGACTAAAGACCTTACACGTTAAGACGATATTAAGGCTCAAGGTTTTTACGTGCAAGAAGGCTCAAACTAAGGAAGTGTGATCAGTAGAAGAATATTGAATGCTCTAGCGTTATGAATTACTTAGGCGCTTCTATTCACCTTTATCTCTCGCCAAGTAAATAACTTGGATATTGTTCCTTGAAGAAAGGCTACCGATAGAGGCTTGTCAGAGGAGTATTATCGTTGCAAAATTGCCTCACCGCACGCCACAAGGTTGTATCGTAAACCAAGATTGTTTTTCTCGGTATTGAAACCTTTGCTCTAGATACAAGAAAACAATAGGGGAAGGAGAGGGAAGAAAATCCAATTGTTTCCATTCATTATGACATACCATAGCATCAGACTTTTTTTGCCACATTTTGGTGTTCGCCTTCTGCATGGCATTAACATTTTGGTAGGTAGCAGTCATGAGAGGAGCAGCATGAAGAATTGGATTCATGGTGAATGTTGTGTCAGTTACGAGCAGTGGGAGGTCCAGCTAGATAGCCGCCCTAGGTTCGTCTGTATATCATAACAATTGAGTATGTCTTAACTCTGTTCGGACAAGGTAGAACAACAAGCAAAGTGCCTCCATTTGACCAGACATAGCTCCAAACTCTTTATTGTGAATTTCTGAGAGAATAGTCAAAAAAGGGCCAGCGTTACACGCCTCTTATTTGCACCCCCCGAAGGCATCAATTTCCAATTTGTGAGAAACGTGAGTGGCGCAAAAAGTGCTGCTGCTGCCCGCTTTTTTCCTCTCAAAAAACGGCTTTGACAAAAAAGATCAAGAATCAAGAGAAATAACCCTTTTCCTAAAGTTTTTTGCTTGGAAGTCAAACTACCACACTACACGTTTTCATTCATTTTTTTCCTACGAAAAAAGCCTGCATAATATCTAAATGATAATGGTGGAGGAAAATTTCAGGTGTTTTTGAGTGTTTCGTGTTGTTTTCACCACCCGCGACGAATTGGGATAATGGAAATAATTCCTTTCATCAAATGGGCATTTTTTCCTCTCGGGGGCTGACCACCTCACCACCGCGTTTTTACTTTTTCCCCGCAAATTTTCTTTTCCAATTTCTTTTTTACACACACCACACCATCCATTCATCGCAAGAGAGTGGGCGCCAATTTTTAATGGACACCATCATATCATGCAATTTTAAAAGTAAATGAATTCTGAGGAGGAGGAGGGGAAAAAATACGTGAAATCGCGAAATATAGGTTTTGGTTGCAAGCCTAGCATTGAAATTGTTGCATTAAACTACCGTTATGGCCACGAGAGTATTGCCTATAGCACTAAAAAGAATGCTCTAAAACACAAAACTGGCGCAAGCAAATGCCGAAACATTGGATTCGGATATCAGTAAAGGGAGGCCAAGTTGCGGTAGAGCAAGAGGGAGAGGGTGACCGTAAACGGCGATAGGATACAAAATGAAAACAGATGGTATTGGCGTCGTAAAGTTTAAACATTGATGATAAGGGCGACCAATACAATTTGGCGCATGTTGGCTATCTATGGAAAATGGTTACTATACTATTTCGCTTGTCCATATTTTTAGAGTTCGGTTAAAAAGTCCCAGACTACTAAATGTGACTACACTTTAAGGAGGAAGCAACATGGGCATGGTCTTAGATATCTGGGTGGGTTGCTAGCTTTGCTTTTATAGATTATGTAGTGCAACTCTTTGGTCGAAGAGAAGAGGGAATCTACTCAATTTGAGTCAATTTTGGCGAGAGGCTATACGAGTCCGCAAGGACGACACAAAAGGAGCTATAAAATTCAAACTGACTTTAAAACCACTACCAGACCAGATTGCGATCGTAGTACCACCATACCATCGTTGTTGTTGCGGAAAAAAGAGCTCTGGAGAGTACAAAAAAACACCAGAAAAAACTTCCCGATATTCCTCGAAATGAAAAACAAGTCAGTCTTGTCTTGTCATAGATATTTTGCAAGAAGGTGGTAAACATTTTTGCCATCAAAACCAAGGCACAACCTTGTCGATATCTATTGAATTTTTCGCGGGCTGATAGTCATATCAATCCGGTCTCCTATTTCTGTCAAAACAAGCTTTTCCAGGTTTTTTTTGCACAAACAAAAAATCTGGTTATTTTTCCACCTTCTTTGCGTTTGTGAAATTGCTTTCTACTTTCTGACTTTGCAATGCAGATAGAGACGGGGACCTCATCTATCTTGCTCAACCGCAGAACAGTTCTACAAATGGAAGTGTCAAAGCGGAATGAATTTACCTCTACTTTATTCAAGTTAGCGAGCTAGAATTTCCATTTTATATTCCTACTAACAGGTAGGGAGAAGCTTTGTGGCAAGTCATGCATCTTGTTGATAATGGTTTACTGGGATTACGGAAAACGCCGTCCTTCTCCCCTCCCAATAGTGGCTTTCAAAATGCAGTTCAAGGTGCGAGACACTTAAAAGGACAGAGCTATCCCAAGACATTTTTAGGTTTCCTACACCCACCACAATTTCCTATTCAAGCTAGCAGTCTGACAAGATAATGGTACATGTCCCATTAAGAGTGAAAACAGTTTGAGCTCGAGCTTGCCTATTTGATATTCCATTCTATTTCGATTTGCTACTCGAATGGAAAGGAGTTATCAATTATCATTAATTCAGGAGCTTTCCTACCAAACCAACCTCAAAAAATAAACGTTGCTCATATGGCGTGAAACTGATTTTTCAATGACTTTCACCGACCGCACCACATGGTGAGCAGGCTGCGGTTTGGTTTGGTTTTTGTGCTAGACCCAAGGGACATTTTGGAAATCAGTCTTTCACCTCTTTCCCCGATTTGATACGATACGGGACAACTGTCCAATTTGCTTTTTTTGCTTCTTTTGTTCGCGCCGCCATCGAAACTTAAATGAAAAGTTAAAAAGTCTCGTCTCTTACCTTCAAATTCGTTGCAGAGTAGAAATGCTTTTTTAACTGTAACACTAACATAACACCTCACTATTGTTGAAACTTGACGGGCTGTATTGTATGGATTCCGTGCTTTGATCCTCCTGTTGAACCTTTCCAATCCACCTTCACTAAAGACAATCGAAAGAAGAAAACTCAGTCAAAACTTACAATCACTCACAACTTCAGAAACGTTTTCCAATTCCAATTTGAATTTTGATTTTTTTCCGTTATCCGTTTCAGACCAGCTGAGCTTGATTTGTCGCTTGCCACGGGTCTAAGAAGTGTCGTGTGCATTGTTGTCGTTACGGTTTGTAAGCGACTCGATGCCTGAAAAACCTTACTGTTGCGCTTCGGTCTTGTTAGTTTGTTTGTTTACGTTTTTTTTTAATTTCGTCATCTTTTGCTGAGTCGCTTCTCTTCTCTGATTTGAGTTGTCCTGTCCCTTGCTGCCTGGTTGAACTGAGAAACAAAAGACCCATGCCGTTTGCTGGGCTTAGCAGAGAGCTGAGACCAAAGTAACTCAGTTTTCGCAAGTTACAACTACAAGAATTTGAATCGAAATTCGAAAGTCAAAACTCAAAATGGCCGACAAAGTGAATCCAAAAATGGAAACCAAGTGAAAGAGCCTGTGTTTTGTGAGGATAAAAATCCAAAAGCGTAGCAGCTTGGCGACCATGTCGAACATCAGCTTTAATAACGTTAAATGGGAAAGCCTGAAATTGCTCATCAAAAGTTTTCATTGTCATCATCTCATCGCCGTGGAGGCGCGTGCCGGTCGCCGCCGAGGACCGAAAGAGGTATGATATTGAACGTAAATGCGGGGGATTTTCCCATCAAGCTCCTAAGCCGCCATTTTCAAGTTAAATGGCCACTCTCAAGTTCGCGACCGCGTCATCAAATTCATTGCCGCTAGAAAGCCTTTCCACATCAAAATGAAAAATCAAATGTCACTCCGGACTCACTTCGTCGCCATTGAAAGTTTTGTGCGATCCGTCAAAAAAGTTGCAGCAAAGTCTCCAACAAGAGTCTACCGCATTATAATGGCTTAGGGAGTCGCCGGGCCCTCCCCTACCTTATGTCAAACTCTGGAGCATATTTCTGAAGAGGAAATGTGGTTAATTTGATTAGACGTCCGAGAAAAGAAGTATTTTTGCCATGCAAATCTAACTTGACAGTGTTTCTTCCCCTCCAATGTTCGATGTTGGTTTTATGTTTCTGCTTTTTGACGAGCTAAACGGAGTTCATAAGTGACACTTTTTGCATGTGGCTGAGACATGAAAATGAAAAAATCCAACCAATAGGAGAGCAGAGCTCAGAACACGAAATATTTATTCAGCAAAGCTGTGCAAAATAATATCTAGAAGTTTGACAATCCTTTTACTGTAAGTAGAACATTATTTCTCTTTTAAGAGCATTTGACATTTTTCTGACGTGTCCAATAGTTTTTCATGATTTTCAGTGGAGATACACTCTTAACCAAATATTTGTAGATATCAATGTTGAACAGTTTTGTACAAGTTTTGTGACACGCTCTGTGCCTAGAAAATTGTTAAAAGTGTTTCGGCGCGGTCGTCCGATTTTTGCGATAGAATTAGAGTGGCATGTCCTCATTAAATATGCACTTTTTGTTTGACCAATAGCGAAAAGCTTTTGCAAATATTGAAATTGAGCCAAAGCAGGTAGATAGGTAGGCGACAGTATGGCTAGTATCTAAGTAAATTGCTAGACGGCTCGGCACCACTTTTTTGACAAGACGAGACTTCATGGAGGAGGGGGAAATAAAATTGCATGCACTCTTTTAAGCTCTCCTTTGTGGGGGAATCGAGTGAAATTATTACAGGAAAATCCATTTCTCTCTCAGGCTAGTCGTGCTCGGTGACTGACGTCACAAAGCTTAAGAGTGTCAAGCTTGAAACAACAAAACTCCCAAGCAGCCAAACTCTGTACAGGGTGAGCAAAAAAGGCTGTGGGTTTTTATGATAACTGACAACAATTGTAGCAGGTTAGATGGGACAAAAAAATGACTATTTACATTGCTCGGGACCATGGTTTTTTGCCCGATTTTGTGAGATCCCCAAGCACAATTCCAGACACACCACATATGAAAAAAGGCAGTTAGTCAATGACAACAACAGCTGTGGGCTGCATTGCATTGTTTTTCTATCTCTATAATTGTCTTGGCAACTGTTATTTATTTGGACACCCTGTTGGTTCTCCTGCATTTTTGAGGAAGGTGGACTGTCAAAAAGATGGCTGATGTTCTGTTGTTTTGTGCAAAAATGTTTGCAAAAAAAATTATCCAGTATAGCTCCTCTCTTCAATTGCCAGTAGGAGGAGGTTCGCGAAGTTGTCAGTCTTGCAACAGCAAAATTGTTTAAAATGCTTCTCAAGCTCCTCCTCCTCCTTCCTTTCTCAGCTTGATTTGCACACCACTACCACTATGTATATCTCTGTGGATCATCGGGCAATGGGATTGTTTTTAATGAAGCAGCAGGCATAGCTCTTCATTTTCGCAAGAAGACGAAGATTTATTTGCTGTTTACGTGAGCAACTTTTTTGCCAATGCAGTAATTATCAATGCGCCAAAAATCAAGCCCCTTCTCTTAAAGTTTTGCAACTCAGTCTGCAAGTATTTTCTACCAGAAGGGGGAGGTGAAGAAAAGTTAATTTTAATTCAATGCACCACTACTTAAAAACTCGTTTCGTTTAGCTTTGCCTTTTTTGGCGCGGCAAGTTTGCCACCGATGTAATTTCAGGTTCTCCATTAAAATTGCAACTACTTACCTACTCCTAACGTAATCATTTTCAAATTTCACGCAGTTTGTTTTTTACAAAGCCAAGCGAGAAGAGTATTAATTAGAAAATTTGGCAGTAGTGCAGAAAGTGCTTTTAAAAAAAGTGAATGAAGCCAACCCCTCTTCTCAATTTACTTTAAAAGTAGCACCTGCTACGGTAATATGCAATACTGCAGCCAGTAATTAAGCTTACAATGACTTCAAAAAAGGGTCAAAGTGGTCTGGTAGCAAAATGCGCATTTTGATTTTGGTTGGACTCACTTTGGCGAAGGTGATGAAGTTTTTGGAAAGGATTTCGTGGATGAAATTAAGTGGGCTTAGCGGCTGCTTTAAAGCCACTCGATTGCTTGTTGTAGATAGTGAAGAGACCAAGTGAGAGACTCATTAATTATGTGAGTGGAAGCCACTCCCTTGCCTGCTTTCTCCTCTTTCTCCTTCCAGCTAGCTCCCAAGAGAATCTCTAAGCCTGCCAAAAAGTTTTTGGGACATTATACACTTCCTTTCCATCTAATCGCCTACCCATATAGTGACTGTAGGAAAATTACTGGCTTAGCTGCTACAAGCCTTTTTCTCTTTTTATTGGGCCAACAAATTAGGGAGAAAAGTTCCCTAGAGATGCTGCTTAAGAATGTGGTTTCCATGTATTTTTGAAGTGCTTTCTAGTGTATTTACAGGACAAGGAACAATGTCGGATCTAGATGGGGAGGATCCATGGAGCATAAGAAATGCAAATGGCTTTCTATCTCCACTTCGGTCTCTCTCTGGCAGAAGGAAAATTTAATGCAAGGACCGGGTAATTTACTTTGGATTCGCCCCCTAGAAAGGGACCACGACGATGGCAGAAGTCGTAAAGTGGAATGGAAATGTGTTGGGTCATATAATAATAGAGGAGCAGCTGCCTCAAGAAAGAAAGCTATTTCCATAGATAGTGCAGTGGTGGTCTTATTCTCTCGTTTTTGTAAACTGGTCCTCCACTCTAAATATAATATTATCCTACCACCAGAGCAGAGATTGTCCACGCTCACTTGCCTTTTTACATGGGGATTTTCGGCAAACGCGGTGCCATCTAATAAAAGCAGTGAAAATTCCGCAGAACACACATATTTAATACATACTTTAACCTCCCTCTGCTCTCCCGACAAATGGCTAGTGTGGTGGTATACAGATGAGACTTTGATCCCTCGAAAATGCCAGCCCATTTTCGTCGACAACGTCGTCCATGTTCATACCAACACTAGGGGGCGTGAAAGCTCCCAGATTCTCTTGGCCATATGCCATGATTGACTGTGGTGAGTCTATACACTCTCCACAGATAGTCTCCACAGAATAGAAGGTTGTCCCTCCCTGAAGACCGAGCGGGAGATGGCCAGAAAATGGGAAAGATTTTCAAACGTGCGACCATCATCTGACACTACATCCAGAGACAGTTTACAGATGATTGGGACGTCAAAGTCGGAGAACATATAGTTTAGTCCCCGGCGCTCGTAATGCCGTGCAAAGTGGTGGCCATCGTGCGTCGCAAAAAGATTTAGAAACTGAAAATTGCCTTCAATCTTGCGAAGGAAGATCCCCTCTCCTCCTATTCTTTTGCCGGCGGCCACAGTTTTGACGATCATGGCTATAGACAAAATAAAAATATTTACTACATAAATAGATAGAGGCACAAGAAAACCGATTATGCCTGTCACGATTAATGATTATTGATTACATCAGCCTCTCAAAGTTCTCCCAATCTTTCCCGGTTTTTTGTCCCTTTCGCTCGATCGCGCGCTCCGCGTTCCCAAATAAACATTTTTTGCCGTCATTTTTGCCTGCAATTGAAGACGAACAAATTCATTTGTTGCCTGTCTTTTCATTTCATTTTTCCATTCCATTCCCAATTTCATGGCAATTGCTTTTGACACATGAAGAATGTGCTTGCGCCTGGTTTTGCCATTTTCCCGATAGCAAATATCGGTAATTCAATATCACAATTTGCAAAGAAGTTATTGTTAAAAAAACACTTTTTGAATGCATGTGCAACTCTAATATCCGAAGGCTTAGAAAATATTTTCAAATATAAAATGCGGCAAACAAACAATCAACCACTGCCATAAAAGTATTTTTCTTTTCTGCTTCAATAAACAGGCAAATCTTAAGGTATAGATGGTGCTGCGACAAAACACTCCGTAACTAAACATGCTCATGTTTGCTTCAGACGTTCACAAACATGTGATGGCATCAATTGTCGTGGAGCTTTCTTATGCTTAAACTTGGCGGCTATTGGTGCGCACACCTTTTTTAGTTTCGAACCCGGCAATTTGCGGGTATCAATCACAGGCACCGGTGACAAGGAGAGCGACGCAAAAAAAACATGTGAACCTAATGGAATTTTGATTGTTTCTTCTGCCAGCCAGTAGCAGTGTAGCAATGCTCGAGCACTTTTATTTTAACCACCTTCTGCTATTGAAAAAAAACTATATACAATACTGAAATAAAAGCGGCCAACAAATTACTATCCTTTTGATATAAGACGAACGCTTGTGGTGTGTACTTAGAAAAAGGGTTTCGTTTCGGTTATTGGTTACTGTACTTTTATTTTGAAGCCAGCAAAAATTTGTACACACCTACACGCACAAACTTATCAATCATCGAATTTTGCCACCAAAGCAAATAGTCGCAGACTAGGAAAAAATAATTTATGAAATGGAGCGATCGGGATTTACGGATATTTTTGCTGGAGGAAGAATTTGTGTGTAGTGTTAACTTTTAACGGGAATCCATTATTCAGATTTGCTCGTCCATTTCGCTGGAATGTTTTCACACCTAGATCGAGCGGGTAATGCGCAAGTTACACAGAGCGAATGTTTCTGTAATGAGGTGCATTACAAGCATGCCGCCCTTGGTCATCAATTTCCTTTCGTAACAAAGTCATTTGTGAGTCAAGTGGGTATAGAGCCAGAGTATGTAGGCAAAATAAGTAAAATCTTTGGGTACACTTTAGTCGCGTTTCCACGGACGTTTCGGCATCATTGAGCGCATTTTCCTACAAGGGAGATTGTGTTGGAATTGAGTGACTTCGGGCTTGAAATATTTGTACAAAGAGAAAGCCTGTTAGAATGGGAGGAGGTGGAGGAAAAAATGTAAGATGAATGCTTGTGTTAAGCATCTCCTCTCGACGCTCGTTTTTCGGTCAAAAACCACTCCAAAAGCATTAGCGGGGCCCTCCTTTGTTGGCTAAAAGATGGAGAGTGAAGAAACCCGAGCCAAATTGGGTTATGGACTGACTCTGGCTCTGGCTCCGACTCTTAGGTTCAATCTGCACTCGATCCTGGAGGACAAACAGTCTAATTTAATGGCCTCTCCAGAGGCCGCTAATTGGCTCCAGGAGCCAATTTCCTGATCGGTATCAAATATCTCACGGCAGTTTGTAGGCACAGTTTCGTACTGTAATTCTCTACGCATCATTAGTTTTCCATGAAATGTCGTCATTTTCTTGGCTCTTCCAAATGATATTTATATAGCATTGGACTCTGCAAAATTTACCTTGGCCAGAGCTTCAAGAATCTCCTTGGAAGTGGTTACTATTTACCTTATTAATACATCAAAGCCGCATGCCTAAGAAAACAGAGCCTATAATTACACAGACAAGGATGGCCAATCTCTAAAATCCAATGTTATCTTCCTTTAAAATCGCATTTGAGTAATTTCCTTCTTACTTACTTTCTAAGACGCGCGATGGATCGTTTTTCAGTTGGTTCTCTGATTTATTTTTCTCCCACTTGAACATTTATAAAGCAGGTGGCAATAGTGTGGTGCCAATACCAAAAACATTATCTTGCGGAAATTACTGACTAAATTAATTTGCGCGCAAAATATGATCGCTCGCGATTAATCGTCGTCGCCTTTCCAATTCTTCCACAGCTCAGCGGGAACCAATTTATTATCTCACTATCTTATAACGTAACGCTTCGGCAGCTCCACAAATATATGAACCATGTTGGCTTAAAAAATAAGTAGGCGTTTTCAATTGAAACAGAGGTTAGAAACCTACATTTTTATAAGAATGACGTCGCAGTTTGCAGGCCCCTTGAAATTGGCATTGGCGAATAGAAATGGGATTTTTCTATAGGAAAAGGAAGGAAGGCATGACATGGCAAAGTGCTACAAGGTGTATCGAATCAATTTAGGCGTGGTGTCTCCCGCCAAGTCAAGAAAAGAAGAAAATTGTACGACTACTCTCGCATACCAGCACCTCCTATTTACCACTTTATAAGACCTGCATACTTGCCCCACCCAGCATCCAACAACCTTTCTTCAGTACCTAAATAAGACGTTGTTCGCGATTGAACTACATACCTAGGTACTTGCTTTTATTTAGCGGTTACATGTACTTGCAACGCCGGATCATTAATAACGGCAGTCGTTAACGCCGGCGACACCAGCACAATGGGAGAAATAATTAGGCCGCGGTGTGTGAAGGTACATCCTATTGAGTACAAACAGTAGTATCTAGTATCATCAAAAGTAATGTAACTGCGTGTTTTTACAAAGCTAGGTTGCATCTGCAAATAAGTAATTTAAGGAGAACATGATAAATTGCAAAGGCAGGCCATATCCACTTACACAGCAAATGAGAAATTTT
>JAAUYL010034972.1_pt1 | contig 14021 bp, 9 predicted proteins | sample 7278011 | NCBI WGS metagenome assembly JAAUYL01 (sample SAMN14350225, study PRJNA611818) | marine sediment metagenome | isolation source: surface marine sediment (1.8m) | place: French Polynesia: Moorea | collected 2018-08 | reverse complement strand
TGAGCTAATTCTGTAGACGAAGATACATACAAAAATTGCCATAGAGCTTGCTTACAGAGATTACTAAAAGTTTGGTATTTTTGGGAATTCAACTCTTTTTCAATAGCTGCCAACAACTGCTTATCTGCTGCCTCTTCGGTAAAAAAGACTTCTTTTTTCTGATTTTTTTCCCACAACATCGGGTAATATTTTAATTAACTTAGACAAAGCACAATATCAAGTATTCTGTTCAATAATTAATAATTAACAATTAATTATTAATTATTACCTCTTCTTATAACATTGAGGATTGGCTAAAAGGACTTTTTTTTGTTCTCTTGGTCGATTAGATATGGCGTTTAGCGTTCCGCACAACGCGCGTTTTTCATGTCGCTCCGCGAAACGCGGAGCGACATGAATTGCGGGTCTGCATTCTTCGGGAAACCTCGCCATCCCATCCTTACGGAAAGCTCCAGTTTTCATGTCGGCGACAGCAGAATCGACCAAGAGAAAAGTGCTAGGATATTTCCTTATACATATTCCGTTGCGGTTTTCCTTGAGGTAATTATCCATTATCCATTATCCATTAATGAATGCTTTTAGGGGACAAAGAAAATTTATTTTCTACTCTGTCCCCATTATTTTTTACTTCCAGATACACAAACAACTACATTGAGAATATAGTGCTCTACTCAATTTTAGATTTGGTTTTGACATTGAGGTAATTTATATTCTACTATACCGCCTCAAATATCTTGAATCTAATACTCAACTAAGCAACAACTTACTTAGATATAGATATTGCTGATTGAGCTTCCCCATAGATGTATTGTCCCAGAGCATTTGCTTCTCTAGGTGGTTGAGCCAAATGAGCTTTGAGACCTGCCTCTTGGAGTAGCTTTTGCAAATCTTCCTGGAAAAAATCTGCCCCACCACCAGTAAGAACAACATCAGTTACCCTTTCTGGTATCCACTTAATTAAACGGTCACAAAGTTTAGCCGCAAAAACCTTACGCAATTCAGGTACAATACCATCTAGATTAATAGGTTTTGTTGCACCCCTGGGACGATAAGAACGCTGGCCTTCAGGCTTGTGGACTGCTTCCAACAAATATAAAGACTGAGCATCTGCTCCCTCAATCTTAGCAGCCACATCTTCATAAAACTGGCTCATGGCAAAAGGTTCACTCTTAGAAGCAGCCCTAGCAAACCGGAAACGATCTACCATTAAGAAATCGGTAGTTTGATGGCCAATATCAACAATAGCAAGGGATAATTTGGGCAATTCTGGCTGAAATTCTTTACCATGATTAGCCTCAGTCCATAGCAAACTACCATATCCTTCTGGCATGACCCAAACTTTGTTAATTCTAATTTCTACAGGTTCACCGCCTCGATAAGACATTTTATGAGGACATTGCAGTTGGCTAATAATATGTGTCTTTTCCTTTTCAAATTGTTCTTGGGAATAGAAAGGTAAACCTATGACAACCGAAAATTCTCCTTTGAGCTGAAAATAGCCAGCACAGGCCAAGATTTTAATTAAAGCATCTTCAACTTTAGACTTAGCAAAAGATCTTTCATCACCAAATAGATTAGCTCCAAAGTCAGCACCAAGTTGACCTACAGCATATCCAGAACCTTGATATTCCAACCACATATCTAATAAAGGGTCTGTAGGTTTAGACTCAAAATTACCAGCTCTGACTTGTTCTACAGTTAATTGTTTGACATTAGATGGAATAAAAACTACACCATTTGGGGTACGACTCACACAAGCTTTGGCAGCTGTTCGTCCTAGGTCGACACTAAGAATTGCTTTTTTACTAACATTGGCTGGTTTCTGGGTCAGCATTGCTGCTGCTGCTGGCTGTTTAATTACCATTAGGCTCTATTACCTCACTAAACTCTTAAATCAAAATACTACCGTTATTAAAAGTCCTAAATTTCTATTTATATCTATCTATAATTTAGCGAATTAAGACAAACAAACGGCATGAAAGGCACTAAGGGACTCAAATCGCCTGACAAAATTAATAATTGTACAAGATAGAGTTACAGTACCTTCAGAAATTCCAGTCAACTGGATAATAATTCATAAAAATATAATCACATAAGACAGGTCTTTATTTTGTCAGTCTGACCTCGACAGAGTGTTATAGCGCTAGGGAATAGGGAATAGGGAATAGGGAATAGGGAATAGTAAACTGTGAAAGGGTTTCAGAATTTAGAAATGTCAAGAGCCTTAATGCGTAGCGCTATAGCGTTTGCCTAGCATTCCGAAGGAAAGCTCCTCCGTTTGCGCAGCATTCCCCAGGAAAGGAGGCACTATAACACTACGCCAGTTGCTTCAACTCGGGAGACCTACCCAAGGTATTAACTCCTCCATACCATAGAAAAAAGCATTAAGCTTGCCCTAATCTCTATTGTTAAGTTACATTTAGTTAAGATTATGAGTGTAGAAAATTACACTTTTTACTTATTTAATGCAATTTTACTAAAAGAGGCCATTTTTTGATGAAAATTTCTTGGAGAACCATTGTACTTTGGAGCCTGCCAGCTTTGGTCATTGGTTTTTTTATCTGGCAAGGAGCATTTGCCCAAACAGCAGTAAATATGGGTAGTAACACTGCTAGAACCCGTATGAGCTATGGCAGATTTTTGGACTACTTACAAGCAGATCGAGTTACAAGCGTAGACCTCTATGATGGTGGTCGTACAGCTATTGTGGAAGCTGTAGATGACCTGAACAACCAAGTGGAAAGATTAAGGGTAGATTTACCTGTTAACTCCCCAGACCTAATTTCTCGTCTGCGAGAAGCAAATATTAACTTTGATAGCCATCCTCCACGCAACGAAGGAGCAGTATGGGGTTTATTAGGAAATTTGATTTTCCCAATTTTATTGATTGTGGGTCTGTTCTTCCTATTCCGTCGCTCTAGTAATGTGCCTGGTGGCCCCGGACAAGCAATGAACTTTGGTAAGTCTAAAGCTCGCTTCTCAATGGAGGCCAAAACAGGTGTTCTGTTTGATGATGTGGCCGGGGTTGATGAGGCCAAAGAAGAATTACAAGAGGTTGTGACTTTCCTGAAAAAACCAGAAAGATTTACAGCAGTGGGAGCACGAATTCCTAAAGGTGTCCTGTTGGTAGGTCCTCCGGGAACTGGTAAAACTTTGTTGGCCAAGGCGATCGCTGGTGAAGCTGGTGTGCCATTCTTTAGTATCTCTGGTTCGGAATTTGTGGAAATGTTCGTTGGTGTGGGTGCTTCCCGCGTACGCGACCTATTTAAAAAAGCTAAGGAAAACGCTCCTTGCATTATCTTTATTGATGAAATTGACGCTGTGGGTAGACAACGCGGTGCCGGTATCGGTGGTGGTAATGATGAAAGGGAACAAACTCTGAACCAACTACTAACTGAAATGGATGGTTTTGAGGGCAACAGTGGAATTATTATTATTGCTGCGACTAACCGCCCTGATGTCTTAGACTCTGCATTGTTACGTCCTGGTAGATTTGACCGTCAAGTTACTGTTGATGCTCCTGATATTAAAGGTCGTTTATCAATTCTAAACGTTCATTCTCGCGATAAGAAGCTAAGTAATGAAATATCTCTAGACGCGATCGCTCGTCGGACTCCTGGTTTTACAGGTGCAGATTTAGCTAATCTATTGAATGAAGCTGCTATTCTGACTGCTCGTCGTCGCAAAGAAGCAATTACGATGCTAGAAATTGATGATGCTGTAGACCGAGTGGTTGCAGGTATGGAAGGTACTCCGCTCATGGATGGTAAGAGCAAGCGACTTATTGCTTATCACGAAGTTGGTCATGCTATTGTTGGTACTCTAATTAAAGAACATGACCCTGTGCAAAAAGTGACTTTGGTACCTCGCGGTCAAGCTCGTGGTTTAACCTGGTTTATGCCTAATGAAGAGCAAGGTTTAATTTCCAGGTCACAAATTTTGGCTCGCATTAGTGGTGCTCTTGGTGGTCGCGCTGCTGAGAAAGTAATTTTTGGTGATGCTGAGGTAACTACTGGTGCTGGTAATGACTTACAACAGGTTACAGGTATGGCACGTCAAATGGTGACTCGTTATGGTATGTCGAATTTGGGTCCGATGTCTTTGGAAACTGGACAAAGTGAGGTGTTTTTGGGTCGCGACATGATGACTCGTTCTGAATATTCTGATGAAATTGCTTCTCGTATTGATTCTCAAGTTCGTACTATTGTGGAACATTGTTATGAGGAAGCTTGTCAGATAATGCGGGATAACCGAGTTGTTATCGATCGTTTAGTCGATCTGTTAATTGAAAAAGAGACTATTGATGGTGACGAATTCCGACAAATTGTCGCTGAGTACACTAATGTTCCTGAGAAAGAACGTTATGTTCCTGTAATTTAATTTAGTTTCTGCATTTCAATTTAATATAGCTATTTTAGGATTGTAGATTACTCTATCTAAATAATAGTTGAAGTGCCGAATCTACGGGTAAAAAAAAGAACTAAGAGTTAAGTAGTTTGTTCACTTTACTTTTAGTTCTTTTAATATGAAATATAATGTTATACCAAGTTTGACATACTCTCCGGTCTGAAGACACGGAGATTCTCCTGAAAACATGATTCTTGGTTCAACAACTCCACTTAAACCAAACATCTTGAGATATTTAGTCCAGAGATGGTTCTCAGACCAAGGGTTTGCTCTATTCCAAGAGCCTGTGGACCTATGCCCTACGGTACAGTTCAAACCTTAAAAAAACTTTGGTTCTCTGGTACTTGGTGCTAGTTTGCTACGATTAGTAGCTAGGTTTTTAGAGCGGTTGAATACCTTTACCGCTTATATCAGCATATCACAAAGTCCCCCTAAAAAGCCTGGGCCGTTTCATTCTCACTTTAGGTGCAGAATTATAGACTAAGGAGCAGATTTTGCCCCAGATTTGGCCTAATATTAGCTTAATTGGCCATTTATGCTTGATGAAATAGTGCGATCGCTTAGTTGTACATAGCATGAGCGCCACCTAGCAATGGCAAACCAACCCACCTACTGCGCTCAAACTCTGTAGACTGACACACCTTAAATAGTGCATTAGAAAATGGGAGGATGGGGTGATGGGGGGGATGGGGGGATGGGGTGATTATGAAAAAAGCTAATGCACAAAATTGGCTGTGTTAGTCTACTAGATTAATATACACTTTTAGCTGTGGTAGTCTACACTATCGCCAACAAATTGAACCTGAGAAAATGCGTATGGTTCCTGAGCTTCATGTTGAGGGTAGTAGTTTAAGATGAATTAGTCGAAAGTGTGAATATTGCCTATAATATAGTAGTTAGTTTGGTGAGGGCAGTCTTGATAATATCCCGATGAAAAAAAATATTATTACAAACTGTAAACCTTTCCCTAAAAAAACTCTAATTAATTAGATAATAAAATTATTGTTTTCTGATTGAGGATATGAATTTTAGTTAGAGTTTGAGGTAGATAGGTGGCGCTGGTAAATATAAAGATGAACTGAATGCGCCAAGAACTATCGATCGGGTAAAATCTCTAAGTACCATAGAGTTGGAGTTTCATTTTCCATGCAATGTCGGTGAGTGTCTTAGCAAACATATCCGTAAAAATGGCCATCGAAGACATGATCAAAACTACATTCGTGTCCAATGCGATCGCCAAGCAAGTTGATTTTTACGATTCACCTGGATATAGTCAGGAGATTAAAGCTCTATATCTCAAAATGTAGGTCAATTTTTAAATTACCAACGCCAAAGAGGTTGACAAAAGTAAAAAAGAAAGTAAAGTTCAGGTTGCCATAGATAAGTCAAGCTACTGCACTACTGAAAGCGGACAAACTACGCCAGTTACCCAAAAGAAATAAAGAGAAAAAAGATTAATGACTAAACTAATTATACAAATTCCTTGTTATAACGAAGAAGCGACTTTAGGATTGACTCTAACTGAATTACCTCGACAACTTCCTGGTATAGATAAGATAGAATGGTTAATTATTAATGATGGTAGTATTGACAAAACTGTAGAAGTCGCCAAAGCAGCAGGAGTCGATCATATTGTTAATTTTGAATATAATCAAGGATTAGCAAAAGGTTTTATGGCGGGAATAGAAGCCTGTTTGCAACATGGAGCTGATATTATTGTTAATACGGATGCTGATAATCAATATTGTGCAGCAGATATACCTAAACTAATTGAACCAATTTTAGATGGAAGAGCAGAAATAGTGATTGGTGCTAGACCAATTCAACAGATTAAACATTTTTCACCAATCAAGAAATTGTTACAAAAAATAGGTAGTTTAGTCGTCCGTATTGCTAGTGAAACAAATATTGCTGATGCTCCTAGTGGTTTCCGTGCTATTACTCGTAATGCAGCACTACAATTAAATGTTTTTAATGAATATACTTACACACTAGAAACTATTATCCAAGCTGGGCAAAAAGGAATGACAATTATTTCTGTCCCCATTAGAACTAATGGTTATTTACGACCATCTAGATTAGTTAAAAGCATTCCGGCTTATATCCAAAGATCTATTTTTACGATCGTTCGGATTTTTATGACTTATAAACCCCTAAAGTTTTTCACAATTTTAGGGACTATTCCCTTTAGTTTTGGTTTCCTTTTATGTGTACGTTGGTTCATTCTATACTTGAGTGGCACTACGAGGTCTCATGTCCCTAGTTTAGTCTTAGCTGCAATTTTAATTTTAATGGGATTTCAGTTATTTATTTTTGGTCTAGTTGCTGATTTGATGTCAGTTAATCGTAAGCTTTTAGAAGATATTCAGTTAAAATTACGTCGTAATTTTTTAGCTAACTCATTAGAAAAAAAACCTAAAAATTATGATTTTGATTAGCTTTTCTCGGTAAAAATTTGCTGGATCTTTTTAAAAATTATTATTGAAATATTAAAAATGATAATTCTTCCTATTTTATCCTTAGTTTTAATTTTTGCTCAATTATTAACTCAAAAAAATGATTGGCGTGATTGTTTTTTTAAAGCAATTGTTTTATGGGGAATATTTTTAACAATAATAACTGAATTACTTAGTCTATTTGGTTTATTTCAGTATTTTTGGGTGATAGCAGCTTGGTTATTAATAAATTGTTTATATATATTTTTACTAACAAAATATTCGTTAAAAAAACATATAAATAATCTTAAAATATGGTGCAAAAGCTTACTGGGATTATCACCAATGTCAATACTTTTGCTCACCTGTATAACAATTATTGTGTTCTTAATTGGTATAAATGCAATAATCGCTGCACCAAATCACTCCGATTCAATGGAGTATCATTTACCCCGCATATATTATTGGATTCAAAATCAGACTGTCGCTCATTATCCTACCTATAATTTATTTCATCTCTATCAAAATCCTTGGTCAGAATATGCCATGGGTCACTTTCAAATTCTCAACAAAAGCGATCGCTTTGTGAATACGATCCAGTGGGGTAGCATGGTAATGAGTGTTTTGGGTGTTTCTATTCTTACCAAACAGTTAGGTGGTAATATTCGCTCTCAAATTCTGGCTAGTGTTTTTGCTGTAACTATTCCTATGGGAATTCTACAAGCTTCTGGTACTAATAACGATCTTGTAGTTACTTTTTGGTTAATTTGTTTTGTTTATTTTACATTTACAACCCTGGAAAACGGTATATCTAAAAGTAATATTTTGTTTTTAGGGTTTAGTTTAGGTTTAGCTATTTTAACAAAAGGTACGGCTTATATTTATGCTTTCCCATTTTGCATTTGGTTATTGTTGTGGGGAATTAAGAATTTAAAATGGCAAGCTATTAAACCTATCGTTATTATTTTATTAATAGTATTAGCCATTAATTTAGGACATTATTTAAGGAATTATGCTCTTTTTGACTCTGTATTAGGAATGGCAGGTACGGGAGAAACAAATAAAGAGTTTGGTGTATTGATTTCTATTTCAGGAATATTAAAACATTTATCATTGCATGCTGATATTGTCAGAAATCTACAATTAGAAAAAATTATTTCTCCTACTACAGGTTTAACAAGTAAAGTATTAGAAATTATTCACGGAGTATTAGGAATAGACTTATTTGATCCAGCTTTAACTAGCCCTAAGGCAAGGAGATTTTATGTTCCTGGTTTATCTACTTATGAAGATACTGCGGGTAATCCTTTGCATTTATTGTTAATAATAGGGTCATTTTTTGTATTAATTTTTAATAAAAAAATATGGACAAATAAATTTTTAATTAAATATGGAATAGTTCTAGTTTTAGGTTTTGTTTTATTCGCAAGTCTTTTAACATGGTCTCCTTATCGTTGTCGATTACATTTACCTCTATTTATATTATTTTTTCCTTTTGTAGCTATTGTATTTTCTAAATCTTTACCAAAACAGATAAACTATTTCTTGGCAATACTGGTTTTATTTCTTTCTTACAAATGGGTTTTATTTAATTCAGTCAGACCATTAATTGGGGAGAACAATATTTTTCAAAGTGCAAGAGTAGAACAGTATTTTGAAACTCAACCAAAATATCAACAATTTTATTTAGATGAAGTTGTGAGAGTAGAATCAAATCAATGTGAAAATATAGGATTGACTTTTAAAAATTCTTCTTTTGAGTATCCTTTATTAGTTTTATTAAATGAAAATTACCCTAAACAAATTCAACATATTAATGTGGAAAATGAATCTAAAATATTAGTCAAGAAAAATTCTAACTCTAATTTGCAAAACTTAAATAATGATTGTATTATCAATATAGATAGGAATAAGTTAAAAAAACCAGAGAATTAATGATTAAAATCAACTACAAAAAGTTATTATTTTATTCATGGTTTTAGGGTGCATAGTTCGATGAAAAATTATTCTCGTTTTTTGAAAATATTTAGTGTAGTTGTTCTTTCTCAGTTAACAGTTGTATTTACTATCAATCTATTAGTAGATCCTTATAAAATTTATCGGATTATCAATATTGAGTATTTTAATCGAGAAAAACCTTTGATTGAGAAACAAGGAATGCGTAAAGTTAAGAGTATTGATATTGAACAAGGTAACTATGAAATTCTCTTATTAGGAACATCAAGGGTACAGAATGGATTGAATCCACGTTCTCAAGTCTTTGGTTCTAAGAAAACATACAATGTGGGATTACCCTTAGGAGGAATCTATGAACTTCATCAAATTATAGATTTTGCTCGAACTAGAAAAAACTCCCGCTTGAAAAGGGTGATATTAGGGTTAGATTTTTTCTCCTTTAATAAAAAAATAACTGTGAGTGGTGACTTTAAGGAATCAAGATTCGCTAATAAAAATGTTTTTCTTTCCAGTATTCCTGGCTTACTTTCTCTGGAAACTTTACAATCATCTATTGATACTCTAAAATTTAATTATAGAGGAAATAAAGCTAATTATTATGACAACTTAGGCACAAGAAATAAGGAATTACCAAATCTCAAGCATCGAGATTTATTTAGGAAAACTTTATCTCAGTATATGATTTATCAAACATTATATGCTGGTTTTGAATTAAGTGATGAAAGATTAAAAGATTTTAATAATTTAATTGAGTATTGCTACAAACATAATATTGAATTATATCTATTTATATCTCCTGTTCATGCAAAGCAGCTAGAAACAATTGGGTTGATGGGATTAAATCCTCAATTTGAGGAATGGAAGCGAGACTTAGTTAGAATTATTGCTGAACAGTCAAGAAAAAATCAGGATAAACCACCAATTAATTTATGGGATTTCAGTGGCTATAATACTATAACCATGGAAACTGTTCCGCCTCTGGATAGTGAAAATCAAATGGAATATTTTATAGAGTCATCTCATTATAAGAAAATAGTTGGTGAAAAGGTTTTGGTGAAAATTTTAAATTTACCCAAAAGTGATGAATATGAATATCCTCAAGATTTTGGTGTTTTAATTAATCAAGATAATATTGATACTCATTTAACAAAAATCCGTAATGATTCAAAAAATTATCAGAAAAATTTTCCAGAAGAAATTGCTGGGATAAAACAATTAATTAAAGAAACGGAAGAAAAGCGTGTATCTAATCTTAATAGATTTAATAATCAAGTTGAAAATCTAGAACTATAGCAGTTTTAGCAGGGATATTTACATAAATTAGCCTATTTTTACCAATTTTTTGTGATTTATTTCTAGATTTTTTTGCTCTATTTATTTATGGAAAATGAATCTCAAATATTAGTCAATAAGGAATCTAACTCTAATTTTCAAAACTTACAGCATATTCCAAGTATATGAAGTACAGATATTAACAATTAAATGTTTATAGTGCGGACATCTTGCCCGCGATAGGTGTACCTCACTAAGGTGGAATCTGCTGTAAATAATGATTGTATTATCAATATAGATAGGAATAAGTTAAAAAAATAAAGAGAACTAATGTTTAAAACCATTTATAAAAATGCCTACTTCAAAGTGGTTTCAGTTATGTGTGTATTGCTCATAATTGGTTTATCCAATGTGGGTAATTATGGGATTTCATCAGATGAAGGATTTGAAATTTGGATGGTTGACTGGAACTACAAACTGATTCACAAGGGAAGCCTATTCCTCATAATTTAAGATACTATGGAACAGTATTCAACACTACAGCAGAAGTAGCTTTTAAAGCTAATAAATTTCTAGGTAAAAAAATCAGTTATTTCCGCGCAGATAAAGAATCCCAAAAGAGATATGGTTTCTATGAACAAGTTAAGAATAAGCATTACTTGACTTTTCTAATATCACTCATCACATATGCTTGTGTTGCCGCCATGATTGGTATAATGGTTGATGCAGAATACGCTTGGTTCGGTGTAATTATACTAGCACTTTTTCCTCGCTTTTGGGGACATAGCTTCTTCAACCCTAAAGACATTCCATTTGCCGCAATATTTACTTTGGGAACTCTTCTCGGAGGATGTTTAATTCGTTATTATCTCAAAGTAGAACAGGAGCAAATTAGAGTAGGAAGAAATCGCATCACTCTTTACTCTCTTCTCTATGGAATTTTGGTAGGATTGGTGACAGGAACAAGAATCGGTGGATTATTTCTATTGCTCTTTATAGCCTTAGCTCATTTAGGCGTTACGATAGCAGATAACAACTATTCTCAATCCTTTTTTCGCTTTTGGCGTTTATATGTTCTGATTTTAATCGCATGGTTCTTGACAATAACGATTGTTCACCCTGCTTCTTGGTCTAATCCAATTTTATGGCTCTACGACTGTTTGACTTACCTATCTAAACATCCATGGAAGGGAAATGTCTTTTTTGAAGGTCAGTCGATTCAAGGGAGTTTTCTACCCTGGTACTATTTACCCAAGATGTTCGTCATAACGACACCTGTTTTTTTACAAATCCTATTTTGTATTGGTTTATTTCTGGTATTAGCGCAATATCGAAGGGTAAGTTCCGTTAAAAAAGCGTTTACACTTTTAATATTACTTCAAATTTTCTTTTTACCCTCTATTGCTATCTTAAGACAATCGACTATCTATGGTGGAATCAGACAATTCCTTTTTGTCTTGCCTGGTGTTGCCACTTTGTCTGGTATAGCCATTGCTTCGATTTGTCGATTATTACCCCAGAAAATAGGTTCTATCGTCGCTTTATCCTTAATGATAGCCATATCTGTGCCAATTCTAACGGATATGGCAACTTTACACCCCTATGAATATATTTATTATAATAGAATAATAGAGTGATAGGGGGGTTACCACAAGCCCGCTATCGGTATGAAACAGACTATTGGGGCTTGAGTATGCGTGAAGGAATGGAGTGGATTAACCAGAATTGGACAACCGGCATCAAAGTCATATCTAGTAGTCAGTTAGTCTCGTCAAGAACTTTTGCTAGACCCGGTATTGAAGTGATTGGTCTAGGAAATTTTAATCCCAAAGAGAATTCACTACCCTTTTATTACATCGCTCGGCCATGGTCAAACTTTCAAGATAAATTTTCCGAATGTCCTATAGTCTATCAAGTTTTAAAACAAAATGTTCCTCTAACAATTGTTAGAAAATGTAATGGGGATTAATCAAGGCCATCCCTAGTATTTTTCTGCCAGAAAATCAATTTAATCCTTGATTCGACATTTAATCGTTTCTTCTTTCGTTAAAAATCCTTCCGTTTCGGCTAATCATTGTAAGGTATCAATACCTTCGCCTACCTCTATTTATATTATTTTATCCTTTTATAGCTATTGTATTTTATCAATCTTTACCCAAACAAATAAACTATTTCTTGGCAATACTTGTTTTATTTATTTCTTACAAATGGGTTCTATTGAATTCAGTCAGACCATTAATTGGAGAGAACAATATTTTTCAAAGTTCAAGAGTAGAACAGTATTTTAAAACTCAACCAAAATATCAAAAATTTTATTTAGATGAAGTTGTGAGAGTAGAATCAAATCAATGTAAAAATATAGGATTGATTTTTAAAAGCTCTTCTTTTGAGTATCCTTTATTAGTTTTATTAAATGAAAATTACCCTAAACAAATTCAACATATAAATGTGGAAAAAGACAAAGAATTTAATTTAGATTATATTCAAAGCTTGGAGTGTTCACTTGAATTACACCGTTTGGAAAAGAAAGGTGCATCAACTTATCTTTATGACTTGAGTAGATGCTAGAAAGTCTCTGATACCTCCGGTTCATTTCAACGTTGCTTGGAGACCCGCGCTCTCCATCCCCCCTTTGAAAGAGGGGGGAGCGATGTTGGTATAGAGGAATTGCCAGAAAACGATCTCTCAATTCTGGGATAAGACAATTCATACCAAATCCGGTTTACATAGGAGGTTTATTGTAAGGGCAAGGCAGAAGGCAGAGGGCAGAAGGGTTAGAAGCAATTGGACAAATTCGCTTTTCATAACCGGATTTGGTATCATAACGGTTTGTAGCGACTATAATAAACAGGACTTAGGCAACGGCACTAATTGCAGTGACAATATCCAGAAAAATGCTGAGATTATACACTATATATAGTGGTACTGCGTAAGTCCTGATAAATCAAGATTTGCTAATAAAAATATTTTTCTTAACACTATTCCTGACTTACTGCCTCTCCAAACTTTACCATCATAATATTGATACTATAAAATTCAATTACACTTGTAAATCACCCATTTTTCATCTTCTATCAGTTTTTCTAATGGTAGATTTGAATGCCAATTAGTCTTAGTTAAGATATAATCAGCACCAAAATCTTTCGCAATTCTGATGATTTCTTCATTACTTAAATTCTGATATTTTAAATCTAAATTACGGAAAATAATTCTTTTTTCCCACTCTAAATCCACTAGAATATTATAAAGTTCAGACCACTGTTTTATTCCTTTATCAGTGTAGGGAAAACTTTTAAAACTAAAAACTACAGATCTTTGAGAATAAAGGCGAAATTGATTTTGAGAAGGAGGAATCAAAATTAAGGAATCTTTGCTAGTAAGATTTCTAAAATTCAATGCAAGACGATTTCTTGGGATCTGAGAATAATTAATCTGGGGTAATCTTTTATGTAAGAGTTGGACAAAACCAAGATAAAAATAGATAACAGAAAATATCGCTGCAGTATAAATAGTTGGATTAATCCTTAAATTAAGTTTTTTTAGTAGTAATTGCTTTTCTTGTAATAAAAAAGGAATTGATAAAATTCCTAAAGAAAGTAATTGTAGACAAATAATTTCCAATATTGTCGAAATTGATGCTGCAGGAGCATTGAAAATAATCAAACTTAATAAGCCAATAATTGCTAGAGAGGTAAATAATCTGGTTCTTGTTAACTTTAATAAATCAAAAGTTTGCAAAATTACAATTGTTAAAACTACTGAAAAAAATAGCATTCCGTTATTATTGGTAGTCGGAATAGTCGGAATAAAAAGGAGCAGTAAACAAATTGCCGGATTCGCTTTTTGATAGTATTGAGTAACTGCAACACTGATAACGATAAGTGTGACAATTTTTGCAAAAGGAGTTGTTCTCGCTAATTGCAATTTTGCAAATAAAGATATAGGGTTGAC
>JAAUYL010079016.1_pt1 | contig 14023 bp, 10 predicted proteins | sample 7278011 | NCBI WGS metagenome assembly JAAUYL01 (sample SAMN14350225, study PRJNA611818) | marine sediment metagenome | isolation source: surface marine sediment (1.8m) | place: French Polynesia: Moorea | collected 2018-08 | reverse complement strand
TTCCATAATAATGGATAAATAAATACAGATTTCAGTTTTTGAGCTGAGATGTTTGGTATTTGATAAAGCTTCCTCCAAAGTCAGTTCCATTTTTTATGAATCACTCCTTACCATTACATTACATAGCTACACCTCCTTTGATATCATATGAACCTTCGACAATTTGTCATCTCAGATGTCGTGCTTAACTGGGTGAGTAACGATAGTCAGTGCCAAAACTATGTCCGGAGCATAAAGCAGTCTTTCTTTCATGCCTAGCCCGGAACAACCACCAAGAAGGCCTTCCCTGTATGTTTCAGAATATGGTCTTTAAGATTGGTTTTGGTTGTTCCTGGCAAGGAAAATGTATTCATATAACGTCATGCTAGATGGCGTGCATACTGTAACTGTGAACAGCAGCATCTTGGTCCTACATTTTCACGCTACAGTCAATGCTTTTTTGGGCTCTCCAAGAAACTCTACTGACCTCTGTCTTTAATATGGTAAAACTTTTTACAAACATACCAAGGAGGGTGCTGATTTAACGAGCGAACGCAGTAGCTACTTACCGTTTCTACATATGGACAGTTCGGGAAACCGTCCAAGAGGAGTGACATTCGGTTTTTTTCACTGGAAAAAAATGCTTGTTTACAAAAATGGCCACCTTTTCAAGAGGGAAAAACATGTGTTAATTTTTTGAGCCCGAAATTTAATTTATGCGGTTATTGAACATTAGCTTATGGCGCCATCTATCGCAACCCTTTTAAGCTTAATGCTTGCTGCTCATCTTCAGAAAAAAGTCCTCCTACCGCGAATATTCCTAGTGTTTATTACACAAACATTAATATTTTTTGCATGGAAATATTTTATCTTATTTACGATTCCATTAGCAAAAACGATGTTTTGAGACGATAAAAACACAGCACAATTTAGCCACCTACCTACGCTGAAAAATGCTTTTTCTTGTTGTTAAATATGACTTTGATCGTGAATTAACAGACAGCTGATTACGTAATTTCCCCCCAACCACCTGGGGATTTTTCCACGGTTTGTCCAGGAATGTATCGAGTTCCCGTCTATTTGATAGAAACGGCGTCATTGGCGCAGTAATTCTAATAAAGATTAGTCGAGATGGGGAGGCCTGGATGCTTTTGTTTACGTTTTGAAAAACAACAACAACAACACCTTTTCTTTGCATCCATTTTTGGTCATGCTGGGGTCTCAAAACAGGTATGTTTATGTTCTTGTTTGTAATGTCAAGACTGAAACCTGCACCCAGCAGATCTATATCGACATCGTCAGGAGGTACTAAAGGTTAATGTGTTTTCCCAAGTTTTGTTGTTATTTTGGTGACGAAAATTCTTGCATTTTGCAAGCTGGCCCAAAGTCATTTACAATTCAATTGTGAACTCTATTAGAATTAGATGACGACCACGCCCATTTTAATCTTTGTTTTGAGCAGCCAAATCAAGTCGAGCTAAACTGAAGATAGGCCTTAAAGCGAGTAAAACGAAGCTTCTTCTCCCGCCAAAAAAACGCGTGGGTCGAATCGCAAATCATTTCGTGTAATGAGGGTACACTGTTATGGAAGTAGCGAAAAACCTGATATAAAAATGAATTAAGATGGCTGGATGGTGGCTGCTCTTGTTTGGAAGTCTCAGACACACCGTGCTATTTTAAGAATAATACATTTCTAGCGATTTTTTTGCCCGAATTGCATTTTTGGGTTTTCTCCCCATAAATCTACGGAAAAAAGGGTAGTAAATTAAAACTAAAAGCTAGAAACCAGGTAAGAAATGCAGATGGTGTCTATTTTTGGTTAGTGCCCATATTTTTTGTTGTTTTTCGCAGATTTTTTTTGCAAAAATCCCATTAAAATGGCACTTTCTAGGGAAAAACATCTGTTTGGCTAAAAGTGTCTCCAGTTTAATGATAGTAATGCGCCAAATACGGCTGCTAAAAGCCACATTGTGCCAAAGAAACGAAGATCAAAGATGCCAATCTGGTAACGACTCAAACATTGGGCAATTTAACTTGCCCACACGTCAATTTAAAAGAGAATTGAGACATCACCAGGAGCTCTTTTAAATAGCAAAATAAATAGATAGCCTCAAAATCTGTATCAAAGATTTGGAAACCATTTGCATTAAATATTTTTTGTCTCATGACGCGTGATTTATTTTGTTTTTTTTTGGCATTTTTGCGGGAGAGCTCAAGAAAGTCCCTATACTTGCAATAAGATTGCCACGCCCTACTTAGTTAAATTAGATCATAACCTTAAAAACATTAGGCATAGTGCTGCCAATTCCATTAAAACGCGTCAGCCGAGTTGCCAATTTTGCCAAAGAAAAATCAAAAAATAATTCATACGAGCACATCTGTCTACGATTTTTGGTTGAGAATCCTGGAGGACCCCTGTTGAGATGCAATAGTGGTGTTGATGGTGCCAAAAGTCATTCGATCGTGCAATTTTTTCCCGAGATTTTCCGGATTTTTTCCCATTTCATAGGATTTTCCGGGAATTTTCAACATTTTTTGAGGTGCTGGACATTGACCAAAAGTGGGCATTTTTCCATTTGGCCCATTTTGTAAGGTTAAGCTGAGAAAACGCGAAATATAATCGACTTTTGCGAGCCAGCGAGCGATTTACCGTAAAAAGAATCTTCTTGCTTTTTGTTATTCTGAAAGTTTTTTGTGATATCAAAAGAATTTTCAAGCCAAATTTGGCTGTCACACTTGAATAATAAAAAACTTATGCCAATTTTTCATGCTAATCAAAATAATTGTATTGAGCGCAAAAATGTGCTCTTGTTAAGCCCAGAAAATAGCCCGAAATTGCCAAAATAAAGATTACCATTGCATAACCATTTGATACAACTGTTGGTAGGCACATAAAATTTTTAAAATGTTCGAAAAATGTTACAGAAAAGCCATTTTGGGCTATATTTTCACCTTCTTTTTTATGGCACGTTGGCAGATTTGTTCAAATCTGCGGAAAACGCGTTGAGAAAATCCCGTGGCCTCCTATTTTTTTTCTCGAACAGATGGGACAAAATTCGCAGGATTCTTCTTGCCTTCAGGATACAAAAATCGAGCGGGTGTATGGGTCCCAAGAAATAATGATAAAATATAATGGCTAAGTCCGAGAGGAGCTTATCGCCAACGATGATGTGAAGTAGCCTACTTTTTTGTGGAAATATTCTCAGTTAGCACCTTTTTCCAAGGATTTCTTGTACTTTGACAAAGTCATAAAATGTCTATTTTGCTATCCTTAAACACTAATTTTCAGCAGAAAATGCATCCACGCTTCTTTAGGGGATTTTGTCGTAGACTTTTAATTGGTGACATGAGTTGTAAACTAATTTAAAACATTCTCTAATCCCTGTTATTCTACCGTCGACAGCTTTATAGGGGTATGTCCTTAAAATTTGCTTTAAATTGAAACATGAAAGTCTATGATCTAGCAAGTAACAACTAACTTTCTCTATGTATAGAGAAACAACTGGTAAAAGTAGTCATAAAAAAGCAATGCGTCTGCGCAACAGTTAAATGTTTTATGTCTCATTTAAAAAGCTTAAAGGCATAGAGAGGGTGACAAGATCGCAATCATTACCCGCTGGCTTTTTGGCATGACAAAATCTGAACATAGACACTCAGAGACTTCAAGAAAAGAAAGCAAAGCCTGAATTATTAGGGTTGAATATCTATGTCAAAGCTACCCCCTTCTGCCTGTTTTTAAAAAGATTCTAACGAAAGTAACACACTTTCCTACTTGCAATTTTGCTATGGATTCGCTCTTTAAAAAGATGCGCCAATTTGCTCAAAAGGAAGGAAGATTGGAAACCATTGCAGTTGTCTTGAAATCCTGTCAGAAAGTTCTACAAGCTGAAACGAAAACTTTCCTGGGAAAAAATTGAGGCAAACGCACGCATGAGCTTTCAAAATTACCTTCAACAAACCACGGAGAATACAAAGTAGGATAGCCAGGGCCCAGTTTTACAGAGAAAACTCGGAAATTCATGAAAGAAAAGTCGTATCTTTACTGTTTGTCACAGGATCTCTACATATACAGGCCATCTTTTTTGCATCAGATATGCTTCACTTTTGCTTTCGAAAGGGGTGCGTCGCCTGAAAATCCAGACGAGAAATGAAAATGAAAGTAAAGTTGTGAAACTCTCGCCTGGGGATTTGGATTTTCCTGCTGATATTTGTTGTTAAAAAGTGAAAATAATTGCTTTCTAATTCTTTAAATTGGCGCGCAAAACCGCATGTTTTAAGGCAACCGCGGCTAAGCCGGTAAATTGCCTCGCGAAAATCCAGTCGGGATTAAAATCAATCTCAGTCCTTCTTACAATGAGGAGTGAGTAAGAAAAAATGGGACATTTTCTGGGGGTTGATTTTCACGAAATTAGAGTAACGAGCAATTCTTTCTTTAGGGGCGCTGAAGAATTTGCGAGAGCAAAACGAAATTCATTAACTCTCGACGAGAAATTGTTAAATTGTTCCACGCTTGTGGCCAAAAATGCGGCAACAAAGTGACTACTTTATTCCATTATTTCACCCCCTTTTTTCAGGGAATTTTCCCCAAATTAGCTGGAAAATTTAGTCGTGAAAACTCAATCGAAAAAAGTTGTTTTAACACTCGAGACATTGATTAATTCGCTGGCAAAATATTTGGACAATTTTTTTCCGGACAGCCTGTTGTTTTTGCGCTACTACGTTTTGTTAAGTGAAAGCGAAGAAATGAGGATTTGCCATTTGAAACTGTGAATCTCACCTGGTCATTTTTAGAGTCTGTTTCGAAAAATTTCGTACGACTTATTTCAACTTGAAACGGAGAAAAAATAGTGCAATCTGTGCAATATTTTTTGAAGCAGACTTTAAAGCTGATGATAGCAGATTTTCGTTTGCTTGTTATTCCTAGTCCTCCTGTCCATTGGGCATTGTCCTACTGGCCTTTAAAATTAAAATGGGCAATTTTTAAGCACACAGCATTAATTTCTGCTCAATTTAATTCAAAAGCACACTAAGAAAATTCTGCTTGCAACATTTCGCGTTCGCCTTTCTATTTTGAAAATCCTGTAAGTTTTTGACCTCACGAGTTTGTCGGCCAGAAATTCGCAATAAAGTCATCAACCCGCGAGCAAACTACTGAATAGAATTTTTATGGAATCCTTGAAGTTTGATGAACTTCTTTAAACTTTTTTTTGCTTTCTGACCTAATTTTATCTGAAGAGAAGACCTGAATGCTTGGTATGTTGTTATGATGCTTATCAAAATAGTCGAAGAATGTAAACTTGAATTTAAAAGTCTCTTAAGTCACTTTAAAACTTAAAATATCCTTTTTTTCGTACTCAAATTGGAAGGTTTTTAATCCCCTTTTCCCCTTAATTAAAAGGATTCTAAGGCTTAGATGCATAAAACTTTCGGTTTCAGTTTAAAGTATTTGATAAAACTTTTTGCGAAAATCTAGACCTTGCGGGTGAAAAAAGGAGCTGTGTGTTTTCTTGTAATTTGTAAAGCATCTTTCGACAGAAGTGTGTAATTTTTTTCGGTCCAACCTTTTTTGACACCTCGCTTTTTGTCTTTTCCAAACAAAACTCTTGCGAAAAACACGAGTTACTTTGTCATTTCTTATTTTTAAGGGCTAGATTTCAGTCTTGTCTCTATACAACGTAGCAAAATGTCTGGAGCGAGTCTGCTTTTTTGCAGTGAATTTATGGCAGGTCAAATTAAAAATTGTATTAAAGTCGCATTCAAATAAGAAAACGGCCATAAATGACAACAACAACAAAACCAAGATAATTTGTAGACCCGAGCGGAGCAGAGATCGCCTGGATTTCTGGCCGAGAGTAGGTGTCCAAAGTTTTGTGCATAGCGTCATGCGCTCGCAAAACTTGGTGCGCCCGCCGCTAAGATTTTTATAGGTGGCGGTGAGCTCGTGAAAGATTTTACTACAATGTTTCAGTTGCTCGCCGGTTGCCGAATCCGAAACATGCTGTTGCAATTTTCATTTAAATTTTTGCGCACGTGTGCATGTTAAATCCATCAGAGTATTTGTGAAATTGACCATGTGACTCTAAATTGGGAATTTGATTCCTTATTTCCATTCCCTAAGCAAGGAGGGAGTTGTCGTGAAACCCTGCTGAGTGTGATTGCTTCATTATGACACTGACGTGACATTTTCTGTGCAGGTGTTTTGTGTTATTGTTTTTGCCATTTTTGCCCAAAAACAACAAAAAAATCTGCCAAACTTGGTAAAACTATTAGCATTTCACGAAAGGAAAAAATATGGTCAAGGCTATGTGAAATCGAAAGTTCAAAGCTTTCATAATTTTGGGCAGGATTGTTTCTAAAAACAACAAATAGTTTTGTGGAAGATTTTGCTTTAAAAATGGGCATATTTTTGCCGGCAAAACGTAGGAAAATCAGTGTCAGTTCTTATCTAGAAACTGAGACAGGGAGAAGCAGCGATTTTCGTATTTTTGGGACTGACTTTTTTAAGCAAAAAATTCAAGCTAAAATTGATATTTTCACGCTTTAAAATGCTAAATAACTCACCCTCCATTTCCTGTATCCAAATATATTTTCTTCACCGCTTTCCGCAATTTCTTTTCACCCCAGGGAGCATTTTAATATGTTTACCCGCCCGGAACTTTGTGTGTCTACACAAACATTTCACTCATTATCAGTTTTTCTTGCGTCAAAATACTTTTCTGGGGATGGGGGAAATTAGAAAATTCCCCCTTCTTTTCATTGCAATGCAAGTGATCGATTTCGTAAGTCGACATAAGTCAAGCTCAAATGTCGGGCGAACAAATTATATTCGCCCGCCTCCCGAGTTTTTTAAGCTCACTCTACTATCATCATGTCAAAATTTGTTTATTTTTCCAACGCAAGCCTCAAAATCCGAGACGGCCAAGGCAAGAGCTAAAAAATGCCAGCTTGCAGGAAAAGTAAAATGAAATGATTCTGCTAGAGACACTTTTAATTCAGAAGTGGCTGTTTTTACCCGAGGGCCCAAGGTTAACTTTTTCTTTATTGAATTCGTCTTTAATCGCAATGGCCATTTAACATTCTAAAATGCGCTGTTGGGACAGGAAAAAATACACGTGTTCCCCTTGAAAAAAATCGTCCTCTTTTTTGCGAATTCTGATTCACTATCAACCGGCTAGACTTTCACAAGAAATGCATCGGGAAAAAATGGCAAAAATATCAGAATTTAGGAAAAAATGAGTGTGCCACACCCCCGTCAGGGAGTGGTTTTCGATGAAGAGCAACCCGATTTGCTGAACCCGCTGAACCCTAAAATACCCGACCCGAGGGTAAATTTGAGTGAAGAGGACACGCCCCTACAAAGGCCACGCCCACCTGAAAGAACTCTGTCAAAAAGGCCAGAAAATACCAGGCAAAGGCTCTCAAATCGATTATCTGTGATGTACATGTGGAGTACCAACCACAATCGAACTGCAAATAATGGTGCAGGTTGCAAAACCTATGACAGTGTCCATAACGGTGAAATTAACCATGTTAACCATAGTAAACAAAGTCGCGGCTGTTGTAAACAAAAAGGCTGCTGTGTCATTGTGCTGCCAACCATTTTACTGAGTCTAGTCTTGATCGGTGTCTCAGCAATGCTGATTTACCTGCATTTGCTCCAGGTACTTGTCACCAAGATGTAATGATTTGTTTACACATTTTTTCCAAATTTTGTTTACAGGAATACCATGCCGAAATCGACAAGCTCAGGTCTGAGCTCCAGGCTGCCAGAGACAAGGATGGGGTGTTCCTTCCCAAAGAGACCTACGATGAGCAAATCAAAATGAAGGAAAATATGGACAAAGAAATCAAAGAGAAAACGATGGCATTGCGAGCTCTTGAGGAGGAGTTGGAGAAGTTCAAGGTAAGACTATAAAACTGCACCATTTTCTGTCCCTGGAAACCAATTCAGAATGCGCCTTTGATTCTTAATTAGTTAGATTAAAGCAGGAAATACGTCAGCGTGCCTTTTGCAACATTTCAAATCAACAGCTTTAGAAAATTTGAGAGCTAGAGTATCTAAAAATAACAAGGAGAACGAAGCAAATTGACTCGCTTCTTGTTGATTTTTCGCACAAATTGGTGCTGAAAGACTGGCAAATTTCTTCTTTGAAGTAATGATGATTTTATAGCCGCTTTTAGTACGAGAAGAGTGGGAAAATTAATGAACTTTTTAAGCCTTTCTTTACCCTTGAAATCTCAGCTTAGGCACGTGGGATAATTTTTTAAGCTGAAAATTTTGAGTAGAGCAAAAATTGTAACAAACTATCTATCAATTTGCTTTTAAAGTCTATTTGTCCTCCTGTTTTACTTTTATTTTGTGACACCCTGCAACCCGAAAAAATGCTTTCCAATGTCATTTTTCATTCTGAAAAAAGGGAATCAGTGTATCTTTTCTTGTCCGCCAGGTGCGAATTGAAGTTTGCAAGACAGTGAAAAATTTGCTCGTTTCAGGATGACTGCATACATAACCTCTTTCTTTTCTTTTTTTCAAAAGAATACAATGCTTGCAATCTGTGCTTCAACATTTCTGACGATGTCTTTAATATGCAAAGAGCTTGACTAGGTTTCTAGCACCATGGGAGTGTTTTGCTATTGTTTGGCATTGTTAGAGCTTGTTGACATCATGTTTTAAAAGAGACAATGCATGTAGTTCATAAATAAAACCAGTTTTAAAAGGCCCATTTTTAGAAAGCAATTGATGCCAACCTTCGAAGTAAAATAGAGAAGTATTTTTGTTTCTAGAGCATAACCGTATCAATCAGCAACTTTCCCAAACAAGAAGCAGCAATAACAAAGCCATTGTATTAGATCCTGATTCCTGACAAGGCCTTAAAAATGCAAATTTGTTCGTAACGTTCAACGTTCTTTAAATGGGGTGACAATTCCCAGATGCAAACAAATTGTCTTAGACCGAGACAAAAAAATGCATTTTTAAGAGCTTGAGAAATTCGCTACGAACACGTATAAATATTGACCTCGGTCGACAAATCGTTGCATTTTAAAATTCTCGAGAAGAAAGCGCTTTCATTTCAAGCATCAGACTAAAATGTTTTGTCTCGAATTTCACCCCTACAGTCAGATGCTTTTTTAAGCTTGATGTGTTGTTTGTTTTGACTGGATCTAAAGATTCTAATTACATTTCATTACAGGAAATTATCTCTGAAACCACGGCGAAACTTGAAGAAACTGAAGCGCAAAGAGAGGAGACCCAGCGAGCCCTGGATTGCACTAGAACTGTCCTCCACAAAACCGAGGGAGAACGGGCTGAGCAGGTAATTAATTATTTAATTACTGTAATTATTGTAATCAGCATGTAATTAATTGCAGGCTCATCTGGTCGCCAGGCACGTGGAAACCGAGTGTAAGCTCAGCCAACAAGCCCAGCTTTTGCTCACGGTTTCTGATGAGGCAACCAAGGATCTTGACAAGGTTCACAACAAACTTGATCGAAAACGGTAATAATGTCATTATTTTATGAGAATTTTAAGCTTTAAAGCAATTGTTTTGCCACCCCTCTGCCGATTTCACGAATTTTTAGGTTGCTTTTCAGATAGCAGCAAAATAGTTCTCTGTGTACTTTTTCTTGCAGATTTTAAAGGGGGTAAAATAGTAAAATTCTTTCACAAGCACCTACAAAACATGAGCTCAAATGCTGTGCTATTGCATTTAGTTAAAAGGCTACAAAAATTTATGACAGATTTGTACCAAATCTTATTCACCTTGAAAAGATTTAGATTAAGTTGAAGATTTGGAAAAATTGTGTTAATATGCAGTATTTTCCCTTTAAAAAGGAGGGGGTGAAATGTTAAGGTGCTCTCACTTTAAATCAACTCAAATTCCGTCAATTAAGTCAAGGTATATCTCTGTTAGTAGCATTTTGTTCTAGATTTGTACAGTTTTAAGGGGAAAGAGAAATCTTTTAACAAGAGCTTTAAAATAAAACTACAGCTGGTCGTTTAAGGGATTTGAAAGTTTTTCCCATGGAAAAAATGGCAAAGTAAAGGTTTTCAGGTTAATGTTCATCCCTTTCCCAAAATATTGCGATTATTGCCTCGGAACTATTTTTGTAAAAATCACGCAACCTTTCCATTTTGTTTTACAGCCTAGTGGAGAAGGCTAACGAAGCTACGCTGGGTGACTACAGGTCAGCTTCCGGTCAAAGGCACACCAAGTTGGAAGGACTGCTTTCTAACCACGTTGAAATCCAGAATGATTACTGCTCCCAAGAGCGCACTCGCATCGATGCAGCCACTGACCGGCGCGCTGAGGAGAGGTCACAGCTGACCTCAAGCTACGCCGAGACCGTCTCCAAGCTGATCAACGTAAGCATGGCTTCGGAACATTATTTTAAAAAAATCCCGCAACCTTTCCATTTTCTTTTTTCAGACTATGGGCAACATAGAGCGCGTGACCTCTGACCAAATGTATGCTGAGCAGTCCTGGGTCGAGCAGCTGTTGAAGCGCGTGCGCAATGAAGCTGACAGTGCCACCAACGATTTCCACGGTTACTTGGTCGATCAGCTGTTGACCGTCTCGACCAAGATCCTGGCCGCATTGCAAAACCAGGACAAGACTGTTCAAGATTTGTCGGCCAAGTTGGACAAGAACTTCGCTGGGATCAACCAGAGGCTGGAGGAATACTTGGCCGACGCGGCCAAGCTTAGGTCGAACAAAATGGCGGCTGAGGCCGACTTTTTCGCCGGCCTCCAGAGGCGGAACGCAGCTCTGGAAACCAGTTTCACAGCTGACCTCAAGGAAACCGAAGAGTATGTCAAGGTAAGACTACAAAATGAAAACAAACTTGGTCCCTATCCTACAGAACTTTCTTATTTAGAAATCGAACGCATTCACCGAGCAAATGATGAGCCTGATCAAAGCCAGAGCTCAGGAGGAGGAGGCCTTCCTCGCCGCTAGAAACAAGACGGTCAACAGCGCGCTTGAGATGACCTCGGCCACTTCGGAGGCGACCGGCTCAGCTGCAACCGAAGGCAAGCAGTTTGACCTCGCAGCTGCCCGGATCGATACTGGATTTAAGGACACGCACGCTGATGTCATGATGCGAGTGCAGACCGAAAAAGCCCGCGCAATGGAAGAAATCGACCAGGCCGGTCAACAAGCTGCTAAGGCCACCGCTCAGATTCGCGCCGACGCGGAGGAATTTGCTCAGAAGGGCAAAGACCATTGGGCTAACCATTATTCCAGAACGGAAGCTTCTTTGAGGGAAAAGAGCGACAAGAGCTCAGAACACGTGGTCTCTTTGCAGCGAATGACCGACGCGGCTAGGAAATCTTTAATGGAAGGTCAATCAGCTTCTGAGGATGCCATAGGTAAACAAAGAGCAATGAGTTTGTTTACATTCTATTTACACAGGGTTTGTTTACATTTTCAGAGTCTTGGCGACGTGCCGATGAGCAAGCTACAAGGGCGGCGCACGAGAAGGTCAGCGCGCAATGCGCTGCTGTCGCTGATTTCGGCATGCAGGTCAGAGACGAGCTCAGAGCGGCTGATCATGCCGTCAGCTCACTGATTGACAAACAAATCAAACGAGACGTGCCCACCGGCGAAACACCGGGCCGCGTAGCCCGCAGCTTCCCCAACAAAATTATCCAAGGTAATATACTTAATTACCTTTTACTTAATTATCCTCTGTAATCAACCATTTAATTACAGGTACACCCGACGACATTAGAAAGCAGAGATTCCGCGAAAAATGGAACGCTTCCGGACTTGCTTCGAAAATTGACATGGAAAACATAGAAGATTCTGACCTTGTCGAGGCTTCAGAGGCTGCATCCTCGGCTGACTCCCTTAACGATTCCAGAGATTCAGTGGTAATGCCAAGATACCTTTGTTTACAATTTTGTTTGTTTCTTAAAACCGGTTTTGTTTACAGTTTTCCGGCTCGAAAATGAGCTCGGCACCCCTGTCAAGACAAGACTCTGGAGGACAACTCAAAAGCAACAAGAGTTCCAGGACCAACTTGAGCGAAGTGTCGGCTGACACTGGCATCATCGAAGACGTTGACAACAAGGTAAATAGGTTGTCAAGGATTATATTTTTGGTTTGTTTACATTGTGGTTTTGTTTATGTTTTATAGGAAAACTTTAGGCAACCCCGCGCCAGCAAGCTGAAACAGCCGGAAATCCGGACCCGGAGCGGCAGCCGGACTCGAACGAAACTTGGCTCTGCTCCCCATATGAGCAACTATTGAAAGTAAAACGTAAACAAACAGCCGACGATTAAAACGAAAACGTAAACAAACAGCTGACAGCAACGTAAACAAACAAACGAGTGTTCAACTTTAATAGGACCTTTTGTACAATATTAAACTCTTAATAATTCCGTATTACACCAAAACGAAATTCAATTGGACTGTACGCTAGTGTACCATAATTCTTAGGGAACGATTGAGGAATAAAATAAGCTTGACACGAAATATTTATTTTTAATAATTTTTAATAATTCATTTATTTCACCAGTCTTCTCATAATGCTCAAGGATTGAGACTTGTAGCCGCCTCCAAAATGGTTCCTGAAAAATCAATGGCTGATTTACGTTGCATTTCACAGAGAGATTATTTTACTTTTACCAATGGTTAAGGTAGTGAAACAATTGATACAGCTGGTGCCTTTGCTCGAATCCTGGTTGTTTCGGTATCAATTTGTGGTAGGAAGAGTAGAATTCGTTTGAAAATCCGCCAAACATTCCGGTAATCCCAAGATCATATTCATGGTGACCGTAAAAGGAAGCAGCATCGAAAATCACTAAAATCAATGTTTTCTTGTAAAAACAGCTTTGTTTCATGAACTCTTTGCTTACCAGGTTCACCACCGGACTGTCCAGCATTGCCCGACCAAAGATCTCCATGTAGAAGTGACGGTTTTATGTCCAAATCCTTGAAAAAGTCCGCCATTTTTGGCTTGAGTTGGTTCCACAATTTCCTGGCTTCCGAATCGCCGTAGTCTTTTTCGACAAGATCCAGTTGTTCTTGCAGTTTGTTGGTGTAAAATGCCTACAAATTCAATACGAAAATATTGAAAAAAAATTAACCTTTTTAAATTATTTTTACCGTCCAATCGTCTGTCCAAGAATTTCCCTGCGGAATCGATCCGCAACAGGTTGGCAAGTCAAAACCAAATTTCGAAACGTAGTCTTCGCTTCCATTTTGACCTTTTTTGATGTTGTCCAAATGCAAACTGAAAGTGGTTACAATCTTTAATCTGTCGGTTTGTTCAGATTTGAATTCTTACTTTGCAAGTTGTGTTCCCAGCATTTTCTGTCCGGAACTGCTCAAATGCTCGATGTCGACGTGCTCCATCATCAACAAGGCTCCGCCTCGACCGTCAGGAAAATCAACAATTTTAACCGGTTTTGGAACTTTGATTTGACCCGTTTTTGCAATGGCCTCCAGGCTGGCGAACTCTCCTTTGAACATGGTTTCAGCCTGATTTGGAAAATCTCACTCAAAACTCTGTTTTTCTCGCATTTTCGGTTTTGAACTTACGAAATCCTTTTGATTTTGCTTGACGAAAAGCTTGACGTTTCCAGGATTGGCGACGAATGTTTGACCGCTGCTGATACAGCCTCCGCCGCCATAACTGGTCGCCTTGAGCTCGGCATAGCCCAAAATCTTTGCCAAATGCTCTTCCAGCTTCATTTTCACCAGGGATTTCCTTGATTTTCACGAGTTTTTTGACGTCCGGTTTGTTATTGTTTTTGTTTACGTTTTGATGACGTCACGGACTCAGGCAGGTAAAATACCAAAACTATGAAAATAATGACATTCAGTTGTACTTGTTAAAATAAATTATCTTATTTTTACAAAATTAATCTGATTTTTCATTATTTGTAGTAAGTGAAATTCTTATTTAGTTCGTTATTTTTGCGTTTGCTTTCTCTTTTTGGTGAAATGTGCTTTCACTTTCCCTTGTCCCTGGGGAATCTCAGCTGTGTTTACAAAAAATGCACCGGCTAATAACTGTCAAAGTCTCGACAAAATCGA
>JAAUYL010005158.1_pt1 | contig 14081 bp, 12 predicted proteins | sample 7278011 | NCBI WGS metagenome assembly JAAUYL01 (sample SAMN14350225, study PRJNA611818) | marine sediment metagenome | isolation source: surface marine sediment (1.8m) | place: French Polynesia: Moorea | collected 2018-08 | reverse complement strand
AGGAATCGTCTTCTGATAGCTCTTGCTCTTGGCAAGGATCTCGACCTCGGCCTCGGCCTTTCATATAGAACCACAATAATTGCAATTAATTTAATAAAACACTTTTTTTCTGACTATGTACCTGAGACTGTCATTGATCCTGTTACGAGTAGAAGTAGGATAGGGATCCTGCTTCTCATTTTCAGTGTCTATGTGTATCCCGGTGTCGGATGGAAATGATCAGGAAAGACAGATTCCCTGGGCTTTTATACCTCGAAATTCAGTGTACTCGGTGATGGCCTCTGGGCTATGGTACTCGTTGAAATGAGCAAATATCTGCTTGTTTGTTCGTGCCCCACTGTGGGGCAAAAACTTTAGATAGATCTATTATACATAAATAGGTAGAATGACCAAGTTAAAAGGCTTTTTAGTACGTCAGAGAAGTTCACCATGAATATTTACTTTCCAATTGTACAAAATATGCTGCTACTTGCTAGAATTTTATTGTTTGAATTCTCGTTTTTTTGTGTGGCACAGTGTTCCTTTCTTGCTTGAATTTCAGCGTTCCACGGCGTTCTTAACAGGTTCCAGACCTTTCACTGTCCCGCTTTTTGTATGTGCAATTGTCGCCTTTTTGAAGTCCATCGCAAGCCTCGACCCTAATGTCCGCAAGCTTTTCTACGCGATCATCAACGTTATGCAAGCAAAGGGTTGAACGCACCAAAGTTACCTAAAAGATTTTCAAAAGTCCGTCGTGAGTGTTTGCATTTCAATCGTACTTTGAAATGTAAATAGATTTTTTAGGGCATAGAAACACAGAGTTTTTCGTATTGAAATCAGGATGCTCTTCTTCAAGGCTTACATAACAGACACCCCATTTTGGTTTGTGACATTGGCCATATAAAGTTGTAATCGAATCAACTAAATAATTACTTTTAAAAGTAATCTAGGATAATTTTAACAAGTTTTAAAGAGCGGAAAAAATAGCGCACTCCTTACGGGAAGGCAATGTTCATAATAACCTGTATTCTTTTATTTTTGCCCATAATAAGAACACTCGCATTTGCCGTTAACAAGTGCGTTAACCAGAATGCATCATTGGCCTGCAATGCAGCTCCATTTCGTCTCCACAATTTGCCCATTTTGGTTTCTTGCAGCTGCCGTCTTTGGTTTCTCCTCCAATTTGGACTTTACATTCGGCGTTCTCCTCAAGATTTGAGCAGGCTTCCTTAGCCGCCATCTTAATCGAGTCCATCATGTTCTTTTCGTCTTGGGTCAGGCAAAGGTTTTTGGCAAAATCTCCGCATCCAAATTGGAAGCACATTCCCATTGTTTCATCGTTGATCTGACACTCGTCACCCTCAGATAAATTCGCACATTTTGCAAGCCTTTTGAAGATCATTCTCTTGTCTATAAAATCAACCTTTATTAATGAAAGAAATATTCAATTTCTTCAGTTTAATCGAGCTTACCGAAAGCATTTACAGACACAATGACAATGCCAAAAACAAGAGTCAAAATAGACGTTTTCATTTTCGGTGTGAAGCTGTTGGTTTTGCTTAAATATCAAAACTGAAGGCAGAGTTGAAACATCGTTTCTATTTTATACCGAGCAATATCACGAAAAAAATAGTCCAATGTTAAGTAAGAGTTTATGTAACCAAGCAAACTTACAGATTTGCGAAAATAATACCTGAAACGTTCACAATCACTGGTTTCGGAATCGGATGCTATCCGGAAAAATCAGTTTTTTTTCGGTTTCATGACGTTGATCTTGCCAAGCTGCCCAAAACTGATCGAAGGAATGTGAAAAAATGCACTTTATATTACTTTTGATACGGCTTTATGAGCTCCCAACTGATAATTTTATATTGTTTGATTTGTCACGTTTCAATGAAAACCAAGAGAATTTCGCGGATGGCCAGGCAGTCATTTGGCATTTTTGAATTTCCCGCGCTTTTTTTAAGTCCGCGCTCGTTGCATTTTCTAATGCACACACCAATTTCAGATTTTGATTTGTTGACAGTTCGGTCGTAGGTTGAAAATAAAAATGTCTTCGCAAATTCGCGAATCGAAAATTCAAATTAGCAGCTCAAGCTACAAGATCGAAATGTTTCTAAGCTATATGCAAAAGAACAACACTAAGAAGACTTTTAGACCGTCGATCGCCTTCAGAGGAAGAGTAGGAGTGTGATGCAGAAAATTTGCAATCAATGGCGACGCTGTAACCAACAGACGTTTCGGACTTTTGAAGCTATACGATCTGGTTTCGATCTTAAAAGTGAAAAAAGTTTCGGTCTTACCTGCTTGCCCCGGATTTGCATTGAATCTTCTCACTGCATAAGGGATGAGAACCGTAAGACCGAACTGAAGGCCGTGAGCGAGAGCATGGGACAGAAAAGCACAAAACAAAATCACATAACCCCAGCCCCCCTCCGGGTAATAATGCTGAAAAATCCCGGCAATCCTTCGTTTCCGGGCAGTTCTCGCACTAACAACCGTCGCCCCAGAGGCCACTGTGCCCCCGGACCCGGGTTCATTCTCCACTATGTTGTTGTTGTTGTTGTTGTTATTTCCGGTGCCTCCACGTGGAGGATGGTCACTTCCGGTCGCTTCTAGCGGCCTCAACTCAAATGAGCCAATGCCACTCTCGACCTCGATGCTGTTTTCCTCTTTGGAATCGGAGTCAATAGATTTGGTCTTATTTGTGACCTTCTTTAAAATGGACTTTGGAGCAGCCGGCCAGCTTGACCGGCGCGACGACGTCGGAACTTCATTTTCACGAGAATCACGCAACCTTTCCTTGTTTTTCTGGAGGGAAACTCCATTAGGCACTGTGGGACTGTCTGATCTTTTCATTGTTAGCTTTTCTTTTTTTTCGATCTTAAACACGTTGCCCCCACATCGTTATGCTCGGTAAACTAACCTAAATATAAGTTCTATATAGGCGCTCGCGGATGGGTCAGAAAGTAAGGCCGAAAAAAAATGGAAAACGGAAAGAAACTCTAAGACCCGACGAAACTTTCAATGGGCGTCTCGCTTCGCAGACGGCCGTTGTGATTTTTCTTCGCGCGCCTCGCGTGGCTCTTTTGCGAGCCGAGTTGGCGATAAAATTGCATTTTGATACCGATAACGCTGCTCGTATTTTTTTCTCGCAGCGTTGCCAGATAACGATAAGCAAGAGTCTATTTTAAACTGTGTCATATGGATCTGGGGCAAAGCTTGTACTAGATATTTTCCCAGACCAGAAAGTTGTATCTCTATTCATGCTTCATTGGGAGTGTCTAGCATGGATTGTTTGCACCTAGGAAAATAAGCCGGAGCCAAGTTTAACGCTGGAAAATGCCAAAAACAGAGAGGAGCTTCCAAGATAAAAGAGCACTTGAGTTTACAGGAAAGAGGGCCATAAAACATATCCCGTAGATGTCTTTTCGCAGAGGGGAGTCCATAGAGCCACTAGTAAAGTAAAGTGCTACCAGATTGATTTATCAAAAGGGGCCCAAAATGTAGCTGAAAGAGCCACTTTAACAATGAGCGACCATCCCATAGGCTTATTTAAATAAGTGACAAGCCGTTTTACAGCGCTACCAGATAACCAAAATGCAAATCGGGGGTGCCAAAAGTATCATTTTAAAAGGCGCCAAACAAGATTTCCCTGCTCCCTGGAATGTCACGAGGGTCTAAATCTCACAATGGTCATGTTATTGTTTGCTGTTGTAGACGGCGGCTAATGATGGTGCTGTTTTTTGCTTCTGCACGCGATATTCAAATTTCAAATTGGTATGAGATGCATTTTAACAAAGCTGTCTATTAAAGGTGACATTTCTAAATTCGATTGCCATCACACGTTTTGTAAAACTTGCTACCTTGAGAGAAAACCTTTGATTTCAAATAAAAATAAAACCTGCTGGTAAAAAATCCCCCCTTCGCAAAACCTATTCAACCGTGCCAAAAATGCTGTCATAAAGACTACATTAGTCATTTTCGCACTTAAAATCGAGGGTGCTTCCCTGGTGGAAAAAGTCCCTGCAATGCCTATAACGGTAAAGAAAATATGAGTCAAGAATTCATAAGTCAAAAAGTGGGCCTGCAATGGACGTCCAAGTTCTCGCCAACAACGCTCCGCTCAGTGACAAATCGACCTGGCAGACAGATAGGAGTCCAAAGTCATGATTTGTGTATTTGCTCTGATCAACAACAATAAGTCATCAATTTTATAATATGGAGTGAGAGATGTCAATAAAGTCATTACGTCTTAATACAGAATGCATTGCTATTGTCTTTTAAATGCTATTATTACTACAACATTTTCTAATGCGCTTTAGTTGAACTTTCCCGCCTTAATCTTTACTTCTTCCTCTGTTGCTGTTGGTGTTGCGGAACGGGTTTAACCGGTTGCTGCTGTTGCGGTTTGTTTGGATTTTGAGCCGGTTGTTGTTGCTTTGGTGCAGCCGTTTGTGGTGGTTGTGGAGGCCCTGGTTTGTTCGCATTTTGATTCTGATTGTTTGCTTTCGGGACACTTTTCGGGGATCCAGCTGCCGGGGGCGGGGGTCGGCTTGGAGGCGGAGCATTTTGGGCTGGTTTGGCTGGTGGCGGCTGCTTGACAACTTGGGCAGGCTTGGCTCCATTTTTGGCTCCATTTTCGGCCGGCTTGGCTGCCTGCGGCAGGCTGGTGAGGCTATCCTTTCCGATGATGTCATCCCAATCCGGATAGTAGGCATTCTTCATCCGCTTCGTATGCTGAAGCAGATTTCCAAGGCGCTTCTCGACCACAATTCTGAGATGGGGGCAATATATGTAAATAGGTCATTCAGAGTCAACAATTCAGGTTACCTGTAAACGCAATCCTCGGGGAATGTGTGGAGGATGACTGTCATGAATCCAAAGAGGACCGCGTCCAACTCTGTAGGATTGTCCCCGCCCATCATGTAGAGCTTTGATCCCAGAAATGTCGATAGGGACTGCAGATTTTCCACTCCCATTCTCTGGACATCTCCCTTTGAGTAGCGCGACATTCCCTGTAAAATTAGCGGGAGTCAAACTTGGGAGTCAATTGACCCTGACCCATTGGAAAATGGAGTGACATTTTTAGGTTGTGTTGGTTTTCACTCCCAAAAGGAACTGACAATGACAAATTGCCTCCCGGCCGATTTTACGTTATACGATTTGTTTTTTCTGCGATGCATTCAGATGCTATCTGCCCGATAAGGCAAAGAAGGGGTTATTTATGGCCAAGAAAGAATGTAAAATGGTTCACTGCAAACAACTTAATTTTACTTTTTTCTGTGAGAGGCAATTGACCCAAAACTGCTCACCTGAGCATCGCATTGCTCCGTCATTTTCTTTACGTATTTCCGGCGTAGAGCTTCCACCTCGGAAGCAGACATTTCCGTGAAATGCTGGACAATACTTCTGGCCTGATTGTCCACATATCTGTCCACCATTAGGACCCAATAAAGGTGGTCTTCCATCAGAATCCGCAATCCTCTGGCAACGGCCTTATCTTTAGGTCCAAGGTGGGAGCTGCGGAAGATAACGGTTTTTGGTTAATTCCGGATTGAATTTATGAGTCCGGTATATTTTGTGTCCTCACCTAAGATCTTTGTTAAATTTCTTGGCCAGAAATTCAACAGCCATTTGACTGTCCGCAATCTCCTGTCCGTTGACGGTTATCCATGGAGTTTTTCCGGACGCCGGACTGAACCCGAAATCGTAATCACAAACGTACTTGACTCCTGCAACGAGAAATAATGTAAACAAATGCATGTGAAACGTAAATATATATTATGTCGGTTGTCATACCTGCCATCCTGAGGTAAGTTTCCAATTTAATGTTGAACGGTGAGAAGCTGGGTGCGGACGAAGGCCGGCGGAAATGATGGAGCACCACGACATTTTCCCCAACGGATTCCCATTTCTGGCGGGCTTCCGCCAGCTTAGCGGATTTCTGGCGTTCTGCAACGGTTTTGGCGGCATAAACGCCGGCGGAAGTAACCGCAACGGCCGCCGCCACGCCAACTCCAATCTTCAGCCCCTTGTTATCCATTAGTTCTGTATACTGTAATGGAGAAAACTTTTCTGAGCCAATATAAGGTTAGTAGAGAGGGGAGGTGGAGGTCTGATCTCATTATGCAACTTTTGCAGGCTTGGCAACGACGAGGTCAGAAAAGTTGGCAACCCCCCAAAAGAAAACCACATCCCATTTTCGCAGAACCTCGCGAAAATGACCTCGAAAACAGCCTCGAAAGTTCGAGGCCATCTTGTCTCTGGCAAAAATAATAGACCATTTTTCTCTCGGATCAAAACAAAGCTGTTCAACGTATTTAGAGCTGAATCAAATATGATATAGGCGAGTGAGGGGATGTGCTGTCTTACCTTAAAATATTTCGAATAATTTGCTTCTCACTTTGGTTGGATTTTTCGGTTGTAAAACCACTTTCTTCGAGCAGCTGAATCAGCTGAAAATCTTCAGTTTGTACGGCAAAAAGAGGAGCTTGCTTGCTTTTGTATGTAACACAGTCCCTCTACTCTAGTATGTAATATAATGTAATGTGCGTTGGCGTTTACTTTCACAGTAGGATTCATGTATATACGAATGCGAAGGGAAAATTCATGATATCTTCTCCTACTGCTTTCTAGCTTTTACTTTTACTTATTTGCTAGAATCCCATATCCCGCAACAAAATTGTGCCGCAGCCTAATGTGTATTTGACGCTATATTACGCGCAAATGTAAGCACAACGTTCATGCTTCATGGCACTGCATTTTTATTCACCTGTATTTATTTTAGGTACCTTGGTCATCTAAGCATTTGGTGGAGAGCAAGCTAAAAGACTGGTTGTTTCTGATAGAAAATGGTTTATTTCATACAACTTTTTTAAAGATAAGCATCTTGACACCCCCATGCATGCCTCAGCTTAAAACCAGAAATGTAAGAGAAGGGCAAGGCGTTTGTTTTTGTGTAACCATATTAGTATGACTTGTATCAATGAATGAATTGAATGAGATGTTTTACAGACACTGAATGTACGAGCAGATAATAGTGTCATTAACAAACATTTTGTGTATGCCCAAGAGATAAGATTACTGGCATTAATGGCTTGGAAAAAAGCACGTGACTTGTTGATTTCCAGTCGCAAAAAGGCCTTTGTATTGTCTCGCAACCTCACATATATTTTTAGCGGTGTTGTCATTTACACTTAATCCCTTAATTAATTGGCTTTAATTGCTGGCGGCAAAGCTCCTGGAGCCTTCGTTTTAAAATTGCTTCCCTACAAGGGTGGACGAAGTTGTTGTGCTGTAAAATAAGAACCTGTCTTATGTTTTTCGTGGCAACGGCGAACTTCTTCTGAAATTTGATTAAAACAATTGGATTAATCAAGATTGATCAGGTTTTGACAATTAAGTACCTGCGATTCATTTGCTGAGCTTAGAAGCATTCTGCGAGTTTTGTAGCGGCGATTTTGAAACCAGATTTTCACCTGAGTCTCGGTCAAATTGAGTGCCAACGCCAAACCAGCCCTTTCTTCACTTGTTAAGTACCTGCAGAAACTGTTCAAGAACACTAATTTTGTTTAAATATCTGATTATTTACCTCTGGATGCTGAAGCGTTTCTCCAACTCAGTCAGTTGAATTTGAGAGAACGAAGCTCTGGAGCGTCTGATTTTCATTTTCTGTCCGTTTTCACGAAATTCTATAAACCGATAAAAGCTTTTACATCCTTACATAAATCCTAGTAAATTAAGTATAATTACCCTGAAGAAAGTAATTCATGACGACACACACTGATCCGGACCAAGATAGAAAGCGAACTGAGAACACCACATTGTTCAAAAACATTTTGCCCCGATGGCTCATTAAGGGTTGATTGATAGAAAGTCGCTGAAAGATTTTGGGTGAAGAAAGCACAAACGTCGACAAATGCTTTCCAGAATTCTTAATGACTAAAACATACTGTCGGGCATTTGATCGGTCCAGTTGCTCTCATATATTTTCATGTTCACATAAATAGACATCATTTCATGGGACTATAATAGTTAAGTTTAAAAAAGCAATTAACAATTACACAATCGTTGGGAAATATTGAAGGAGGCCCTTGCGGAGGAGGCTAAGCTACTAAATTACATGATCTTTGATTTGATGATATGTTTCGCGAATTCTTGATATGTTTGACTTTTTTTGTGGTCATATGTAGGTAGTCTGACTTGAGGTATAAACATTAACACTTAGGATAGTTTCTGATGAGTAGGGTACAGGGAAAACTTAATCCATGCGTCAGTTCAATTCCGTTTAGCAGTTAATCATTAGTCATTTTTCCGTTCCGGATTCGAAATCATTGAGTTGCGCCATAACCGTTGGTTTCATTTGGTTCGAGAATTGAAGCGGTGGCAGTTGTCTGCAAGTGGAAAAAATATACAGTACTCATCTTTATTTCTGGTTTTTTTCCCGTGAAATTAATTACCAGCTCCTCTTCGTCATGATCAATTTTAGACCACTCTTGTCTTTCTCCGGAAGCCAATAGTCCGTAAAGAATACCGCCAATCAGGTAAACCGACGCCGTGATAAAGAAGACATTCTGCCACTCATCCGGAGTTTTGTCCTGTACTACGTATCCGGTAACCTGATAAACAAATCGGCATTGAAATACCGACTTTAACCGCTGATGCCTTTGAAAGTTATCCTTACCGCTGGGCTGACAATTCCGGGAATTGTACCGATAGTGTTAGAAATCCCCATCAAAATCGCGGCATACTGAGGAGCGATGTCCAAGTGATTAACGGAAAATCCGGCCCATGCAAAGCCTAGACGAATTTATAAGATATTAACGTATTTACCCGCAACGGTTATCTTAGATAGAATTACCTCCACAACCAAGAGATAGCGAAATGCAAGTGATGGCAGCTCCTCGGTACATCAGAGCGGCGGTAAGCGTCATGAAAATAGCTTGGCAAGTGTAGGATCCGCATGTGAAGAGTTTCCTCACCTAATTAATTAGCATACTGTTGATCATGAACAGTTGATGAGACTTGTTTGTTTACTTGTGTCGTTGACAGGCGACCTTTGGTGCGGGCCCAATCGGCTAACACACCGGCAGTTTGAACGATTCCCGCCATCAAAAGATAGGGGAAGGCAGCCAAAAATCCGGCCTAAAAGCAAACATTTAAAATTAATCACAGTCTTTGATGGTTAATTCGAATTAATCGTGATTTACCTGATCCAACTGGTAGCCCATGATGTCGCGCATGAACATTGGCAAACCGGTCAAGAGGGTATAGAAGCCCCAGTTTTCTGCGAAATGCGCAATGATGATAGCCCAAACCTAGACAAATTCATGAATAACATGATTAATTACTTAATGACGACATAAATATGAATTCAAAATTATTACAGCTCTCGACGAAAACATCGCCTTCCAGGGTGGACTCATCATATTTTCCTCCGTCGTGACTCCGATAGCCGTGCGTAGGTATTCTAATTCTTGGTCTGCAATAAATTATGGTAATTATGGTAAATTGGTTTGAATAATCGATAATTCATATTACCAGTTATATTCCTATCTTCTTCCGGATTGTCATGAACGACGTACCACCAAGCCAGGCACCAAATGATTCCTGATCAAAACAAACAAGTTATTTGGCTAATCATTTTATTATTAACCACTGATTAATTAAGTACCTATGGTGCCGAAGACGTAAAAAATCCATTCCCATCCCAGATGTTGCGCAAGGACTCCAGACATCGGTAGAGCCATGACCGTTCCAACATAAGATCCGGAAAATGCGGCTGCAGCTAGCCTACTTCTCTCTAACGGAGGTGCCCATTTCGCCCAGATCGCGTGAATCGAAGGATAAGTCATTCCCTAAAATAGAAAATCAGGAATTAAATTAAGTTAGTCCCTTTGAATTATGGGAGCAATTGGAGCGGAAAAAACGTATGCTTTGTCATATTTTCTGCATCATTTCATTTTGGCACCATTCAAACCAGGGTCAACATTTTTATCAGTTGCAGTTGTGAAATTCAACTATGAGGAGCTTGGTTTTAACTTTATGCTTCTTAGCTTTTGCTTCTGGCTTAGAAGGTAAGAAATCAGTTACCGCTCGATATTTTCCGTGAAATCGCATATTTTAATATAGAAATCAAAACGAATCCGGAACAGAAATGCGTCCCCCTACCGCAGTGCGAAGTTATGAATTGGATTTGGAGGCATCGCGATGAAATCAACATCAAATCAAAGGAGGAAATTGAAAAATTCGTCTGGTCTCTCGATTGCGGTTTGAAAGTGTGCCCAAAAGAGAAAAAGATCAAAAGTCGCGAACGAAATCCCCTGATTCGCGGTGAGTAAAATACTAACTACAGTTCAATTCATATCCGGTTCTGGGTAATTTCCGGATTTTTCACTTTGTTGCAGGCCCCTCCCGACATCCCGTACGCACATTTAATTTCCGGGAAAAGGTCAATTACAAATGCCAAGGACATTTGAAGTAAATATCCAAGTCTTTGATTTGTCCGGATTTCACATAAAAATCAATCCGGATGTTTTAGGCTGCATATGATCAAGAGTGATTTCGGTCCGAATGCGTTCCACACTCAAGAAATCCACAGCAGAAGTGCGACTCTGAATTTTGGCCGGAAATCCATGAAGATTTTCCGGATTGAAAACCGCGGCACATGTTGCTGGGAGATCTTTGAGCGTCTTCACTTCCGGGGAAAATCCGAAAAAATTCCGGCCAAGTTTGATGGCGTGACCCTAATTCATTCACCCACTACTGCTAAAGTTGTCGATTGCTAAAAATAAAATTATCACTCACCTCAAACAACCCCTCCAATATTCTGGTTAGAACCAATAGCGAAGTGGAGGTGCGTGTCAAAACCGGCGTTAGAAGGGTGCATACGGCGGTGGCGAAGATTCCCGCCACAAAAATGCGTTTCCCGCCGAATTTCGTCGCCAAATATCCGCCGGGAAGTTGGGTGAAAATGTACCCGTAGAAGAACGAGCCCAGGATGATCCCCTGCGTTTGAGAATCCCAGGCGAATTCCGGTTCCTGTTTTAGAAAAGAATATGCATTAACTGTCGTGACTCGCGAACGTCGTAAACTTCATGAGCTTACCGAAATCACTGTTCCATTGGCTAGGGTGGTATTTTTCACGGCAGTCATGGCGACAATTGCCACGGACAAGTTGACCCTTAGCATGTAGATCACGCAGAATCCAAAAAATGCCAAAGATGCCACCACATAGCGCCTCTTGATGGGTTGCTGATACCATCTCCTAATTAGGATGTAATTAGGGTGATTAGGTTACTTACTCGTAAAAATAGTTAAACATAATTGATCCTACAGTCTCTGTTGGTTCATCAAGCTGTCCTCTTCATTGACACACCCATAGCTCCCGATGGGCGGGGCTTCGCCGCGAATTGGTCTCGTTTCCCCGCCCCCTCTGGGAATGGCCCCGCCTACATTTCAATCAGGAACAAACAAGAACAATATGGTAGTGTCCACTACAGTGACAATTTCCACCAGAATGGTGCATTTGGGCAATTGTGGCAATTTAAAGGGTGTCATTGTTTTCAATTGAATTGCTTACCGTTGTCCGCCATAACAAGGCGCTGAAAATGGGATTCCAATCTTCCTTTGGGTCCCTTTTTAAATATTCATCGTGAATTGAAGGGTTTCAACCATGTAGGAGGTGTCACTAGTCTGTTATTCAAACACGATTGTGGTCCATATGTTTTCTGGCAGGCCTCCTACCTATTTTTGCTTTCCCTCCACTACATTACACGGTATGCCCAAGAGAAAAATGCATGCGAGTCATGGAGGTGCTCTCATGTACTACCGTCAAGGGCTGGTCAGCTGATTTTTCCGCGACAGCTGACACTTTGGTACACCAATTCGTTTGGAAGCGCTGTAGTGCCTTTTTACTACGTTTATGTAGTGCTCACACGGGAATTTTGTCGTCAGCTGCCAAGGCTTCTGAAAACCTGTAGCACTCCGTCATACCAAGGGGTTTAGATGGAGGTATTTTATGTTAAAGGAAGGAAGTGCTTTGTACGCCATGTGGCTATGTCTCAACCTTGTAGCATGTACCTTGGTAAGCGATGGTGCTTTCTATTCTGCCATGTGAAGGCCGCGCGCTTGCGCGTTGAAAGGCCGTTGGATTAATGTCGACTACAAGGTAGATAGATAGAATGTTTGCTCTTTAATTAACATTAATGGGAAAATACTAAAATAGCATTGTTTGCCATTAACAGGATCCCAATGATATATAATATATATATAAAGAGTTTCATGCTTTTGTGTACTGAATAATGATGAAATATTTGAGACACATGAAAAGTCTTAACAAAGATAAGAGAAATATGCTCACTATTTCAGGATATGTCGAATGATTTCTGATTTCACACTACTCTTGAGTGCCTTGAAGAAATATCACACCTTGCAACTTTGTCCAGATATCTTAAAATGGCTTCTGTTGAGCTTACCAAGCCTAGAGTTATCATTCTTAGCGTTACTATAGCAGTTGGTAAGCTAATTTGCATATTAGGCTACTTAATGGCATACATTGTAATATTCTAACATTTTAGCTTATGTTGTATGGGGTCTGTTGATATCCTTGCAACCTCCATTTTATCCTTCTGAAGCTGAGAAGAAAGGAGCAACGCCATCTCAAGTAATTTTTAAAATATTAGTTTTTGTTATTCTATTTTTTTTGGAATTCAATTTTCAGTATGGATTTGTATTTGGAATTGCCCACCTTGCTGCTTTTCTAACGGCTCCAATTTTTGGTAGATGGGGAGCAAGAATGGGTCCAAAACTCCTGTACAACGCTGGAGCATTTGTTCAAGTATTCCATTCCTTTTGGTTTTCTTACTTTTCTTAATGCTTTGCGGCAAGCTCTAAATATTCAGGTTTCAATCATGGCAGGCAATTTGTGGAATCGCTTTTGGTTTTTTGACGTACATTGATGGAGCCAACTTGTTTATTGGACTGTCCTACTTACTAAGGTCCAAAGATGTTTTAATGAATTGTTTTATTCAGTTTAATTGGTTTCAAAATTATCTTCCTCTGATCTTAGAGCCCTTGGTGGAATTGCAGACGTTGCAGCTTGGGGAGCAGTTTTAAGTATCCTGATGAAGTTGTTTCCTTCTAAAGTGACAACGATAATGTCATGGACTGAAATGTTCTTTGGGTTGGGCTTCATGCTGGGTCCAGCTCTTGGATCTGCTCTATACTCCATTGGTGGATTCCAGTTACCGTTTCTTGTGGTTGGTTCCGTTGCTTTCGTTGTTGCCATTGGACTCGTATTCATCATTCCAAATGTGAAACCAGATCCTGTGGTTAGGAAAACTGAGAAATTGCTAACCTACTCAGATCTCTTCAAGGCAAAGATAGATAAATAGCTAATTGTGTCATTGAATGTTTGTTATTTGTCATACAATCTTTAGTCATTCTCCATGCTAATGCCATTCCTGGATTTACTGGTTTGCTTCTTTGGCTATGGATTCACAATATCCATGCTGGAGCCACATTTGGAGGAAACTGGAGCTGATGTTGGAGATGTTGGAATCACATTTCTTATCTATGGAGCCACTTACATGATCAGTTCTCCTGTGGCTGGATATGTAGGAGCAAAAAACATTTGACAAGCAACCTTTACTTAACACCAACAACATTTTCTTAGCTTTGTGATAATGTGCCATTTCCAACATTGGTATCCGTTCTTGGAAACTTCATTCTGATGGTGACATTTATTTTTCTTGGACCATTGCCCAGCCTTCAGATGGAACCAAGCTATGCAAATATCACTGTTGCGTGCGCTTTTGCAGCCATTGGATTTGGAAGTGTCATGGTATCAACTTTTGGACGAGCTCAGACTGCAGCCATTCGAAAAGGATTCCCGAAAGACATTGAGACTTATCAATTCATTTCTGGTAAAACATTCCATCATTAGGCTAGAGATGATGACAATTTCTTTCAGGTATGTGGTCAACTTCATTGTACTTGGGAAACTTTCTTGGTCCAACTATTGCTGGATTTTTGGTGAATGCATTTGGGTTTCGTTCGGCGACGATTGTCTTTTTTGCTGGATTTCTCCTTGTCTTGGT
>JAAUYL010067651.1_pt1 | contig 14094 bp, 8 predicted proteins | sample 7278011 | NCBI WGS metagenome assembly JAAUYL01 (sample SAMN14350225, study PRJNA611818) | marine sediment metagenome | isolation source: surface marine sediment (1.8m) | place: French Polynesia: Moorea | collected 2018-08 | reverse complement strand
GTTGGTCGATCTCAAATGCCGTCGCCGCCCCCGCCATACGACAATGAGGCGATCCGGCCGCTTCTCCCGCCAACCGAGACCAACTTAAGTCACCAAGTACCTGTGCCTCATAGCAGTGAGGAAAGGTTTTCCTGCCAAATCCGAGCCGAAAATGAGTTCAAAGCACGGGCAGAACCTTTCTGTCCACCGGTGAGTTTAATCTTCCAAGTCAAGTATTTCCTTCCGTCATTGACTTTTTTCTCTTTTCCAGAACTACCTTGGATCCAGTCCGCAGGGTAACATGGATCTCGGAGCCGGAGCCAACAACAACAATCCTACCGAGGTTGACTTGTCGCCATCTGCTCCCAATGCTGAGGACAACATCAGTTTTGCCACTGAGGACGGGCAGCAAGAGGAAGAGGAGGAGGACGAGCAACAGAGGGAGCAGAATGTTCGTCGGCTGTTCGGGGAAGGTGAGCCCGCTCAAGTCCCAAATCCCAGCAATGGATCCATCGAGGAGTTGTGGGAAGTGAGGCCAAGTCCCCCGCAGTCTCTTGGGCACGAGGTCAATCAGGTCGAGGTTGAGCGAAGTCCAGAAGATTCGAATCCGGATCCGCCTTTGGACAAACCGGAAGAGGAAAACACCGGAAGTCGTGTGCAAAATCCGGCCCTGCTTCAGATCCAGCCACCCCCGACAACCACGAGGGACTCGGGATGCCCAACCTCCACCCCGGTGTCGGCTCACCCCTCTCCTCCTAACGTAGGAGAACGTAGGAGAACTAGGACGGTGTCGGTCAACGCATCCGAGGTCTCTCAGCACCTGGAAAACTCAATGGTGGTCGCCGAGGCCGCGGGCACTTCTAGTGAGGACGAGCCTGAGCAGCCTCGACCTGGGTCAAGTCGTCAAGAAAGTGGCAATGCTCAAAAGAGGCGGCACACTCAGGAGGAGATCACTCTTACTCTTGCTTTGTATTGCAAACGCACCAGGGAAACTCGAGCTCCTCCAAGCGACGATGAGGACGACGAACTCGGTCGTAACGGCAGAGGTCTGTCTAAGTAAAAACAATTTTCTTAAATGTTTTTAAAATATATTTTTTAAATGCATTCTCTCCGCGCATCTGTCGCACCAAAATCCTGATGACAAACGTCACTAAAACATTTTTATCTAAATTCACAACGAAATGCCAATGTCAGAACTTGTATTATTTACTTACTTTTCGATCGAACTTAATATCCCGCCCCTAAAATCTCATCCGGAACTCGTGATACTGCGTGACAGATCCGCGGAGGGTATTCATTTATAAAAAAAGCAATTATTGCATTCACATTCGTTAATTTGGAGCAAGCTTTTCTGGGCTGCTTTTGAAAATAATCCTTGGTAGTTCTTCCAAAAATGTAAGTCTGAAGCCACACCAGAAACGTTATTAGCGAATTTGATAGGTGCAAGTGAAAAAAACACAAAAAAATAATTTTTATATATTATTAAAAAACCAAGGCATAATCCTCTATATGGCCTTTTAAATATAATGATGCAAGAAGACCTTTTCAAATAAAAGTACAAATATTTTTCAAGACTTCTAACTTCAAGCAATATTTTTTTAGTTCGAAAAAGAAAATCAAGCGCAGTTTTCGTTCCTTGTGCCCCTTAAAAATATCCCCACCATTTCAACTTCTTCTTTACCGAGCCAAAAATGTGTAACGCCGGATTTAAAACCAAAATTCCAATTACATTTTTTTAAAAATGCCGCATTTTACTTAGAAATAAACTTTTTCTCAAGTCAACTTAAACTGGTAACAATTTACATCACTAATATCTAAATACATACATATAGAAATGGACATAGTCAAAAACCATTAATATTTTCTAAACATTGCTCTCTTTCTTTCTTCACATTAAAACAAAGGTGAAAACATGAAAATATTATCTACCGGAATATGTCCAATAACCAAATGACGATCGATTATATTAGATACTTCTCAAAATAAGTAATAAAAGCCACTTTTCTCTCTCCCCAATAACAATTATGAGATCAAGACTGGAGACACTGCAAAATCCGAGAGCAACAGATATTGGAAAATAATATGAACGATTTATATTTTAAAACAATTCAAATATTACCTAAGATAAGTTTTAATTATTACCCAAGCCCCAACCAAGCAAGAGTTGATCAGAATCTGCATTGAGAATATCAATTCTGATCGCTGTTGCAAGGTAAAAATTGAACCAAAGTATCAAATACTACATAAAATTGGAATATTTTTATACACCATGAAGAAAGAATTCTAGGTGGCTAAAAATATGGCCTTTAGAAGTTTATATTTGTAAATGAACAGAAACATCTCTGTCTTGCTCAAGATCATGTTTCTCTGCGTAATAAAGCAATTGTTTTATTATCAACATCAACAACATGACTATTATCTATTCTTTCATAAGGACAATAACGTTTATTGCGTCAAATCATTTAGGAAGCCCTGCTCGTATTCGAAGGTAATCGTGTCAGCATCGCCAAAATCCAGCTTAAAGTCATCCACCTCGGACATCTCATTGACATTGCTCGGTGGCGCCTGATCCAACGGATCCAGTCCGGAAGCGGAAGTGATGGAGCCAGTTTCCTCACTCGAACCGGAAGTGGAGTAGGTTGTCACACTCTGTGTGGTTGATGCAGCCATGTTTGAATTCAGCTGTTGCACATCCGGCTCCTCCACAACACCAGCAAACAAGTCACTGGTAGCAGAGCCGGAAACGTCCATTTGACACTGATCCGGAAGCTGCAAGGTGTTCTTTTGTGACTCTTGATTGTTATTGTTCTTTTCCATAGGATTAACAGATGATGGTGGTTGAGCAAGACTCTGGTTAGCATAATTTTGAGTCTCGCGAAAGGGACATGATTTGACAGCATGTCTCGCCAATTCATTTCTAGTACGATAGCCTTTGCCGCAGGCGGCGCAATTGTTCGGTTTCAGTCCATAATGCACGGACCGGAAGTGAGCTGTCAAGTTGTCGGATCGTTTGAAAGCGCGGTAGCATATGGAGCAGACATGCTTCTTCGCTCCGTTGATGCTTTCTTTGGACACTGGAGGAGCGACTTTGATTCCGTTTTTCATGGAGGAAGAGGACAAGTGTCTCGTTGTGTTGTGCTGAATGTAGGCATTTTTCGATGGAAACAATTGGTCGCAGGGGATGCACTTATATTGCAATAAAATTCGTGGAACAGCGCCGTGGAGAGTTGAGAAATGGCGGGAAAATTCCTCCCACGACACGTGGGCAGTTTGGCAGACTCGGCAGGTAAACACGCCCTTGGAGACGGCTTCCGGTAGGGCCTGCTGCTGTTGTTGACTACTACCCAGTGTCTTTCCTGCCTCTTGACTTTCCGGTTTCACGCGTGGCTTCTTCAAACCGGAACCGGAAGTGGATTGGCTATTTCCAGGTCCGACCATGTGGCAGATCAGGTGCGTCTTCAAGCTACCCACCGACTTGAAAGACTTGCGACACTGGGGACAAAGGTACGTCGTAACGGAAGTCAGCTGTTGTCTGCCGCCATGTTGTTGTTGATGTTGCTGAACCGGAAGTGCGGAAATGGAAGTCACGTGTTCGCCATTGACGTTGGTTGCATGTTTCACTTTGTGAGCGACTCGTCGATGGGCTCTGTAGTCTGACAGAGTCTTGTATTTTTTCTTGCAGCCGGCCTTATCACACTTGTATGGGAAATCGTTCACATGGCTCTTTTGATGTTTCAAAAAGTCCAGAAGTTTGAACTTTTTCCCGCCACAAAGGTCGCAACCGTAGAGGATGTTGTTGTTGCCACTCTCTTTCACCAGGTCGATTCCATGATGAGCTGAAGACTGCAAAGAGCCTGAAAAAAGAAAAGAAAGGGAAAAATAATTTACGCCCGAGCAGGGGCTCGAACCCTGGACCGTTAGGTTAAAAGCCTAACGCTCTACCGACTGAGCTACCCGGGCCGCTCTGTCGAGGAAGGTCATTTTGTCAGTTGTGTTTACTCCATAAATATGTAAACAAAAGTGGCCACATAAAAATATGATGAAATAAATTACCTCCAAATAGATTCTTTTCCACAGTTGACATTAGCAGAGGAACGTTCAGATCCGAAGCTCGGTGGTCTGAGTTATCTGGTGAACAAAGTTGTCCCTGCTTAGAGGCCGTGGTGGTTATGGTGCAGGGAAAATTATTTGCACAGACTTCTCCCCCTTCGCCGAGGCCGAGGACTTTGTTGGTTTTGCTAATCATAGCAGGAAGTAGTTGCCTCAGACTCGTGCCGGCCTCCGCTTTTGGCAGAGTCGGAGGAGTAGGAGGAGGACGGCAATTTGCTAAGAAATCGATCTCGAGTCGAGGCTGCGAGGCCGCTGTTTTGAAGCATCCTATAAGAGAGCGAGAAAGAAAAATGAAAATGATATTGCGTCCGATAAAGGGGACACACTGGCACAGTCGTCACAAAATGTTTAATATTGGCAAAATTCCAGAAATGCTTCCCATCCACTCGTCCTACGAAATAGGAAATACCACCGTTTTACTCCAAAGTTTATGAAATGAAAGCACACAGAAGCGAGGAAAGCATCATCAAATTACACGGTCCATAAGTTGGAAATTGTAGCAAACTGAGCTCTACAACATTAACCTACAGGGGCCCCAAATATTTTCCTGCTTTAATTACGATTGAGGCCTAAAGGAATGAATCAATCATTTGTTTACCAAGGAGCGATTGTAATCACCTGCTTTTTTGTTGGTAGTCGAAACATTTCCCTGAGGATATTGGAATAGAAGAACGGCAACAGGCGTGGTTGTCGAGGTCGAGGTCGGCAACGGTAATGGAGTCTGAGACGAGGACGAACTCAATGAGGGCGTCGGCAAAATGTCGTGAGCCTGAAGTAGGACCTCCCTCGCGACAGGCGTTCTTATGTTGTTAATCATGTCCTCGATGCTGCTGCTGCAATTTTGTTCGACCTCGAGCTGATTTCTTAACCCGTCGAGGCCAAGCGAGGCCGTCAGTTCCAGCAGCCTCTCATGTTCTCCAGTGGTCGAAAAATGGATCTAATTACCCCTTAATTGGTATAATGACTTCTTAAATACACGGAAGTGAATACCTGGCCACAATACAACAATTGGATCAGGCGATCAATGTCTGTGATTGCAAAGTCCGGAAGCATGATGTGGTCGGAGATCTTGAGCAGCCTTTTCATGGGTTTGTTATTTGTCATGGAGGCTGCGACTAGGACAGCTTTGTCGAGGACCGCAGAGCCGTCGGAGGCTGTGATCCTCAGGTCTTTGTATTTCGAGGCCGTTCGCCGAGGACGCAGAGATAATCCCGATAGCAGAGAGGAGCTGGAGTTCCGTAGCGCTATTTTAGGCATCTGAGTAAGAGCAAGAAAAAGAGATGCTGTCAAGATTGCAAATAGCGCTAGCTTAAGATAGTGCCACCCCGTTGACTAATTATATGCAAGCTTCTTGGAAAAGGAAGTTAAAACATTTACATTATTCGGGTTGCCGCAGCAGTTGCCGAGACCGAGGACAGCGTCTCCCTTCTCAATGGCATTCGCAGTTTTTGCGGCCTCGATTCTGGGAGGCCCTCTCTTGGAAGTAGCGGCCTCAACGGGTGGCTGCTCGCAAAAGTCGCTAGTATCTTCTTCTTCATCAATCTCCAGCAAGCTCTCCTAGAAAAGGAATTCGCAAAAGAGGGGAGTTAGCTTAGATACATGTATGCAGACTTTACAACGTTCGGTTATCATTGTACATAATTTACATTCAAATTGAATCGGTGCACAGGTGGGGAATTTGAAAAGCCTCCATCCTTTTTTCTGGGTGATATCTATCTCATATATGCCTATTTTCGCCTTGCAGTTGGCATAGGGACAGGAATGTGGCAAAAAGAGATGTTGTAAGAATAGATGAAACGAGTGGATTTTTTGCGTCATATCCGGCAGAAAAACCTTTTGGGCATTGTTTTGCTCAACGGATTGAAATCTTTTATGAATTCGATTTTTTAGGGAAAATCTAGGAAAACAGGCCTGACTGGCGCTGCTGATTCTGCAGGCTATGCTATAATACTGATGATGGAAAAACTTTTTTTACACTACCAGAGGTTTTCCAATCAAAGTCTCGTTTTCAAGGGCATTTCCGGTGAATTGGCCAGCCTACATTCCTGGGACCCCGACATTTATTTTCGAAGCAAAGATTGGGCTTCACTTTTTTGCTGCCTTAGAGGAAAAGTTTGTTCCATAGGATTTCTCTCGTGTATGTGTAGCTTTTTAGACGCACGCATGTGTGTGAGCCCTGCGTTGCACCATTTTTGGGCAGATCTATCAGGATATAACGCACTAAAATACTTTTTCCAAAATAATCTTAGTTTGGTAGGGTAGCCCCTTGGAGGCCATTGACAAAGCTGTTCCACTAAATGGGAATTGGCTGGAATGATTGGAATTCAGTGGAATCAAATGTGTGACTTTCATTGGATTGCACATTGATGACGGCAATCATCGTGTCTTTGATACTTACCTCGAACGAGCTAAATAAAGAGCTTCCGGTTGATCGAAAATCCTCCATGATGGGAATGTGGCTGCACCTGAAAAATAAATGGAGAGAATAAAAAAAACGAGTTAATTGAGCGAGTGGCTTTTTGTTACATAACTTTGGGCATGCCCGCCTGGCAAAAACTTTTTTCAAGGCAGCTTGCCTCTTCTCCTCCTCTACGTAAATTAATTTTCATTTTGCCTCTCTATGGTGCTAACTTTCCCCTGCCAACCTAATCTTTTTTGCATCATCCCGCGCGCACAAAAGTGATCTCTATCCATTATAAAGTGGTGCTGGAAGGTAACTTCTTGTCTTAGTTAGGTAAGTTCTACTTCTCTTTTTTAGATAGAGCGGTTAACGGAAATGCTCTGGGGAGAAGTTTGGGCCGAGTTTTCAATTAGGCCAAAAAAGAAGTAAATTGTGTTTTAAACAATTAATCTACAGAACAAACAAATAAGTTACATTAACTGCAGACACACAAGTGAAATATGTAAATATTTTGCCTATGAAATACGATCTGGCTGAATTTAAAGTTTCTGCAGTCTTCTTTTTTAAAGTCTTCAAAGAAAGACAACTTTGCCTTTGATTTAAAACCAAACGGGTTAGGCACCCCCTGCTTCCTATGTGGTTATTGTGGTTTTCAGAAAGTTGGTGGAGAATTTAGAGACAGCCGAGTCTTTAATTGTGGCTGGCAAAGTTGAAGTTCGTAGTTTGAGAAATGATGGTTAATGTTGGATAAAATCGTTCTTTGCAAAAAATAAGAGCCGATTTTGGTCGGTCCAGGATTCCATTAGCTTTCTCGCCGATCGTGCCTTATTTTATCGACATTTCCGCTGCGCCGCGAAGATTTTTTGCTCGCGTTATAGCAATTTACCCTTTTTTTCTCCATTGTACAAAACGATGGCTGCCGGTGAAAAGTGCTTAGGCCAAAGAAATTTTTCAAGGGGCTCCTTCAACTCTTAGAGATATTGCCTCACAAGAGGTCTCCTTTCTTTTGATAGCCAGATATGTCATGAACGCCTATTTTTTGCTGGGGAAAAAAATCTGAAAATTAACATTGAAACAGCAGCAGCTCTTCTCCAGCTCTGAGCTGGTTCTCTCTGCTCTCTCAGATATAGTGGAATCGAATTCCAATTTTCAGAACGCGTGTACATATGGTATATAGGCAGAAAGCAAAGCATGACGGAGGTCTCCACCATTTCCCCCACAAAATAAGTATTTGTAGAGGTTTTTGGCGCCAAGTGCCAACAAAGTTTATTTGATGCTTAACTGCTGAACATTCTATTTAAAGCAAATGCAGGTTGGTTGTTGTTTTGTGTTCTGCATTGAGGGCGAAATAAATGCCCTCCATTAACAACGGTAATCAGATCCAACGATCGTAGTGATTTTTCTTAGCCTCCTGTGGGAAAGAAACACAATCTCTGTAGGTATATTTTTCGCGAGAGATTTTCCTGCACCTTTCTTTCTTTAAAAAAAGACTTCTTTTTTTCTATGCAAAAAAAACTTTTGTGCACATTTTTATCCTTTTGGGGTATATGGAATTTAAATTTTTTGGGAGACCAGATTAGCCCTTTCAAAATGGACAGGCTTACAGAAGCAGTGCAAAGTTAAGTTTAGACAGTGTGTTCCAACTATTGCCTTGATTTTGCTGCGGCAGTAAGAGAGCCACGCAGCGTGAAATTATCACTGAATAAGTTCGTTGGTTCTGGAGGGAGTTGATGTACAAAAAGCAAGGGCACACAATGCCAGATTCTTTTCTTTTTCAAGCAAGACGAAAAAAGTGAGTGAAGGCTTTTTTGCCGGAAAAAGCAAAAAAGCAAGAGCACGATTTGCAAATTGCTCTAACGAAGTGAAAAAATCAGACCTTCAAGTCGAACGAAAGTGCTTCTTTTCTTTGACGTATGCTCGCATATCTTAGTATATAAGGCTTCCACTTTTGCAGTGTGAATATTCATATTTCGAAAAAAAAAATATTGATCCCAAGAATTATCTAAGAATCTGTTTATGACTTGCAAAAAGTAGGTTTTTTGCTGTTTAGACACGAGAAGTACCTTTATTTTAATCGGATAAACTCAACCACATTTGGAAAAAATAGCGCGCGCAAAAAAAGTCAAAAAAAGTCAAGGCGGAGCTGAAACGGAAAGAAAATTCGAAAGTCGACAAAAGTCTTAGCTAGATTGATTGATAGGCAAAAAAACTTTTGACAGAGCCAAAAAGTAGCGGAAGGAGAGAGAGAGAGGAAGAGGAAGCTTGGCCGCTGTCATCTACTTACCCACCTTGGAAAAAAACGTGAGAAGAACAGAATTCCCAAGGATTATGGCTTCAACCTGTTTTTGCATCCTAGTAAAATCTAAATCTCATAAGAGCTCAAGAACCACTTCTCCCATATATAAGATGTATCCTTTTCGTTAGCCAAGAGCTTGGCACTCCTTCATGTGTGTCTTGGAATTGGAGACTGCGGAGTGGTGTCCTCTTTGTTTAGACAGGGGATCAAATATTCATCAAAAGAAAGACTTGAAGCCTCTCACACCACCATAGGCAAGAACTTTCGTTTGCTGTCATCGTGGCATCTCAAACAGAAAAAGTCAAATGAAAATGGATTCCATCCGCCAAAATCGTACGCAGGCACAGCTTTCAATATCCGGTGCCTTTTCAAATTCTAAAACAGGTCTATGTTAAATATGTAGACACATATATTTTGGTTTGGATTCGTCTAGATTTATTGACTGTTGGCCTGGATTTCTTTCGTCTTGGCATTATTTTACACATTCCAGTCGTCCAAATCGAACATATCGGTTTTCTGCCGCGAGGAGGTGTCAAAGCACCACATCAACTTGCCACTTTTTCTTTGGCTTATTCAATTCTCATGCATTCTTTTACATAGACACACTATTATGCGTAGAGAACGAACATGTGGCATTGTATGGATCCAGTTCCGGTCTGCCATATCTTAACACAAAAGCTTTGGCCTTGCGGCCTCGACGGAGGCCGAAGGGGGGGATAGCTTGGTAGCAGGACGTCGGACTGAGATATCTCTATTCTAATAAATGTATCTCACATCAGGCCTATGGCTCGCGCGGACTGTTTTTGGCATTAAATGCAGCACACAAAATTGTTTTGTGTATCCATAGCCACACACGAACGCGGACATAAAATCCCAAATTGATACGACGTTGTTCGCATTTTACAGTGGCCCCCAAGAGAGCCTTAGAAAGCGCCAAGCGGCGCAATAACAATAAATATGACCAGAACAGAACCAACCATCCATTTTAACTAGAGAAAATCCGATGATCAGCCAAAAAATGTCGAGCTGTGTCGTCTTGTCCTAACTTCAATATTTGGGTCAGCATATCGTCGTAAAACTGTCAGGGGAATATTTCCCCCTCCAAGGCTTCACGGCGAAAAGACAAAGAAAAAGAGCTGATCGTCGTGAAAAAACAATTCGGGCAATTTCAATCCACATTTATCTCGCCTAGCCATGCATGATTTCCTGATCGAAATGGTCTTTTTCTGGAGGCACCACCACTAGTGTCATTTTCCCGGGTGGGGGGAAAATAGTGGTGGTCATAAAGCATACTGTTTTCAGAACATCTGGCCGCATATTTTGGTGTGTCTTGCATGCTCCAAAAGATAGCTACGACCGACCCGACCCCACATTAATTACAACAGCCTCGCGGTCTCGCAGCCTCGAATATATCCAAAATGAGGGCGAACGCACATATGAATATCCTAAGTGGCAGACGGCAGCATGTGTGCGACCATTTACTTTACAACGCAAGCAAGAAGACACAGCCAGCATTTTGTCGAGGACATTCTCTTCTATTTAATGAATGTTTCGCAGATTTTACATTACTCGGGGAACATGAAAAACATAGCCTCTACTAAAAATATATGCAGGTGCTGGTGGATGTGACGACGGCCATGCCTCTTTTATGCTTGTAAAAGCCCACTACAGCACTTAAATTAGCCATTCAAAACACGCACACCCTAGGCCTATATTCTACATAGATGTGTTGTATCAATGTATCTTAGTAAGTAAACGATATCTCTGCATTTCTTTTCAATGTCAACACGGTCTTGTTCTTGGCTACATTTTAGAACCAACCTATCCTGGAAAAAAGGTGAGGAGAACGGCAATAAAATAATGCTCAGAAGGGACCGATGCCAATCGACAAGGAATGTGTGGCCGCGCGTATTGGGTGGCGCATACAAATATTCTTTTTAGAGGAGAAACCCGCAGCCCGCAACTGATTTATCGCGGCAGGGAAGGCTATACAACCTCTTAATGTACAATATTTCCTTCGAGGTCGAGGCTGAGGTCAAACTTTTTCCGAGGCCTCGCTCCGCGTAATTCAGGGTAGGAGGCGAACCTGAACCAATTATTCGTCTCGGTCTCTCGGCTTTCGAGAATCGAGATGTGGTCAGTATTTAATGAAATACACGTAGTGTAAGGAAGTAAGGGCCTCCATTTTGGTAAGGTTTTGCTATCATGCAGCATTACTTTTAGTCATGTGAAGCCAAGCAAAGAGCTTTCACTTCATTAAGTAAAAATAAGGCTGATCCCTTGGGACATGGTTGCGTTTTTTCAAGGTCTTTTATTTTGGTGGTGGTGCGAAAGAAATTGTTTTTATAGCCAAAATGAATGGTCTGTCGATAATGGTAGCTTTAAAAGAGCTGTTAATAGTATAGAAGTCATAGAAGGATGAAAATAAATTCATGCAGCCATGGCCCCTCGTCCCTCTCTTCAGAAACTATTTGTAATTCTTCTCGCGCGGAGGAACTCTTTTCCTCCTCCTTCCATTTTTCAGGAAAGACAGGCAAAAACTTAGACCTGCTTCCGCCACGTGTGCTCTACATATGTAGTAAAAATCTACACAAATGGAATAAATATGCGACACAGTACATATATGGATGTTCACAGAAAATGTATCGTGATGTCGTGGAATAGTTGAGTTGAGAGTAGCCTAATAGACTTTAGATCTTTTGATCCCACGAAGCATGCATGTAGTAGATACTATCTCTCCAGCATTTCCATTATGCCATTGCCCAATGAAGCAGAATACAGGGATACAAGTAGTAAATTCAATCACAAGTAAGCTTACCTTATTTAATGGTGAGGTCAATAATATCGAGGATATTTCGTAACACAAGCAAAACGCACTTTTGTCGATACGACGATGCAGTGGCTTAACTTGAAAGTTGAGATGTTCTTCTCAGGGAAGAAGCAAAAAAAGCGTAAGCGTACGTCCTTACGCAGAGAGCCTCCTTTAGCGTCTGCGACCTCGGTGGCCTCGCAGAATCGAGGCTGTAGCGCGCATTTTGCCACGCGCTCTACTCTACCAAGTTTCGAGTAACGGCTAAATCCCTTTGTAGTACGTGACATGCCTTGATTGTATTGACAACCACTTTTCAAAAATACCGATAAGAACAGGTTCCTTTTTGTATTTTCCGTTTCCGTTGTGAATTAGTAGATACATATGGCCATTGGGTTGGGATTGAAAGATTGCGTTTGAAAGAAGGATTTTCATTTTGGCCTTTATCTCAAGGCCATGAACCTCTGGATTGGTCTTCGCAGGACGTATCGGTACGCTCCATAGGCTGCCACTCCCCAAAAGGCCAGCCTCAGGCTGGTCTTGATGCATCGCGACATCACGCTCGGCTGCGGGATCTGCAAGGTTTTGGTCACGTCGGTCGGCTCGACCTTGTCCCACTTCTTGACGATGCCGGCCACGTGACCGATGCCGACGACGCCGACGACAACCTTGGGTTCATTGTTGTGGACGCCATCCTGGAAATGGGGTCCATCGGCTGCCTGGATAAGGGAGTAGGCGAGAAAGGTGTCCCTTTCATCGACGAAAACTCGGGACAATGCTGGATACTCTCCTGTAAAAAAAATTACATTTAGCTTTCAAAAACAAAGACTCAAGTCCCAAACTTGCCTGCCATTTCCAGGAGCATGCTCTCCAGCAAGTCCTTTTGCTTGCATCGCTCAACGTCTTCCTTGGTGATATCCTCCTTGGACGTGAGAATGTTGAAAGCCAGCTTGATCTTTTGCCAAGCGTTCAGCGAACCCAGGGCCCTTTTTAGGGTGATCCCGATTGGCCGATCGCCCAGATGGACAATGCACCCCGGGACCTGTTGAGCTTCACGGTAAGCTCGCCGAAACTCTCCTCCGGGGGCCATGCCAAGCAACTTGGTCAGGTTGGCGGACATGGACAACAGGAGCAGGTACATTATTCCTTGCACGGTTCCATTTTGCTTTATCGTTTGCATCTGCAAAAAAGTTTCATGACTTGACTCAAAAATTCAAAATCTGAAGTAACTCTTACCATGCGATCAAAGTTCAGATTTTGGGCTTCTGACAAGATGGTCTCCTCGTCCATGTGAAGGATGTTGGTTCGGGACTTGCACAGCTCCAGGACGACCGCGTTGGGCTGGACACTCTGGATGACTTTCGACACGTCATCCTGGCTTTCGCGGGAGAAATGGGCAGTGCCAATGAGATAGACAAATGCATTGCGTCGCGTTTTCAACACTGTGCAGGTTGGCGGTAGCTCAAGTGATTCCAAGAACTCTATGTTTCTGCGTTTCCTTGGCATTGTATCGTCATCATCTTCATCTTCGTCCTCCATGTCGTCCTCATCACCAGTGGAAGACTCTTCATTTTCACTATTAAAAGAGACGGAATTTTGAGTTGCAATTCTATATTTTTTCTTTGGATTTTGGAACCTACCTTTCTTTGGACGTGGGCTTATTGTCGTGGCTAGAAAAGATGGCGGAATCTGCGTCAGGATCGTTGCTGCTCTTGTCTTGGGCTGGCGTGGCAGTTTTGGTCACTTCTTCTGCGAACGAACCGTCGTGGAGAAACTCGTCTTCCACTTCGTGAAACGGTTGAAGTTGCGGTTTCTTAGAAGCAGAATTCGTGACTGCTTTACTTTTGCCGTTGCCAAGGATGGAATCGTTGGGGGTGGACGTGACCTTGGGGGTGTCCAGGACCTGTGTCGTCGAGGCCGTCACAAAGGCTTCGTGTTGCGTCATCTCTGTCCTTTGTCCATCTTCTGTGCTGGAGTCCAAGTCAATCGTGTCTCCAAGCTTTTCGCCACCCCTGGTCTTCTTTCTCTGTGGAGTCACCGATTCGTCCAGGACAACAGTGCTGTCAGACACATCGATGATCGAGCTTGAATTCATGATGAGGTGAAAATTTGCTCAATCTTGATGAAGTTCGAAATCAGTAATCACGACTTTTTTGCTCTATTTCTTGTTTTTATTTTGCCACGAATGCCAGATGTGATTGCACCATTTCACGTTCTAGAAGCCTCTTTTTCTCTAAAACAGCCAAATTGAGCATAAAAGGCAACTCGTCAGTCCAATAATTAACTCTGCCAGTGACAGTGCTTTGACAAACCTGTGGAGCGGGAAAGAAACGTTTTCCGAAAAATAAGGCGCTTTTTACCCGCGAGCACGTAGTGCGCGGGTCTACATGTTACTTTGTTGTTGTTGTTGTTGTTGTTGTTGTTGTTGTTGTTGTTGTTCTTGTTCTTGTTCTTGGGGAGTCTTAAGACAAACGGTATCTTTCCGATTGTGGAATAGTT
>JAAUYL010103051.1_pt1 | contig 14111 bp, 15 predicted proteins | sample 7278011 | NCBI WGS metagenome assembly JAAUYL01 (sample SAMN14350225, study PRJNA611818) | marine sediment metagenome | isolation source: surface marine sediment (1.8m) | place: French Polynesia: Moorea | collected 2018-08 | reverse complement strand
CAAATCTGCTTAATTGAGATCAAAAATTGTTTCTCACATCTGTTGATAGTCCAGATTTTTTCAATCCCTTACTTGATTTTATCTTCAACTATTTAGTCTAAACTCCAGTTATAAAATCTTTGGTTGCATTTTCTTAGTAATGTTAATCAGTCGCCACTATAATATCCTATGCCTTACCGTTAAGTCTTGAAATCATCTTCAGACGAGGATTTCGTTTTCCTTCCAACTCTGGGCAATGTCAAACAAACGTATTAATCCTTTCCATAAACATTTTATTCCTGGTTCTCCGTCTTTTTTTCTGTCCAAAAATCCTCCCAGCTTTGCAATCCAAATAATTACCGTTTTTATCGGTGGAGCTACATTGGGGGGAACACTTTTTTTATGTATATAGCAATATAACGATTGCCACTCATCTTGACTGAATACTAATTCACTACTCATATCGGGATTATTTCTGCCCTCGTATAACAACCATAGTAATCTCCATCCTACGATAGCATAAGTGGCTAATGCTTTTTTTATGGCTCAAGTAGTGATAAGGCACACTAAAGTAACCTTATTAGGACTTACGCATAGACCATATATGTAGGGTTCAAAAACTATAACGTTATAGTTTGTTTTGACTATATATAGTACCCATGCGTAAGTACTGCTTATATATATTAGTGTTCTTGTTGCGAAAACACAACATAAGGTCTTGACACTTATTGAAAATTATTCTAGATTAATGTCAGGCAACTAATGAAATTTATTAGCAATAAGGACACGGAAGAAACATGAGTAAGATCGGTTTATTTTATGGGACAACCACAGGCAAAACTGGAGATGCAGCCGAAGCGATTCAAGCAGAATTCGGTGGTGATGACGTTGTAGAAGTCAAGGAGATTTCTGACTGCTCACCAGAAGATCTTGCTGAATATGATTACCTGATTATCGGCAGTTCAACCTGGAACACTGGAGAATTACAAGACGACTGGGCCGCCATATATGATGACCTAGACGGTATTGATTTCACTGGCAAAAAAGTTGCTTATTTTGGTACAGGAGATCAAATTGGCTATTGTGGTAACTTTCAGGATGCTATGGGCATCCTCGAAGAGAAAATCAGTGGCAAAGGAGGAACAACCGTTGGTAACTGGCCAAAAGATAAGAGTTACGAGGGTACAATAACCTCTAAAGCTTATCTCAGAACTCCTGAAGGAAAGCTACAAAAGCCAAGAGTCTTTGTCGGGTTAGCCCTCGATGAAGATAACCAATCAGAATTAACGGAAGGGCGCATTAAAACTTGGGTAGCTCAGATCAAACCTGAGTTTGGCCTGTGATTATGTTATCTTAAGGAATTATCCTGATCAGTGGATTATCATCCTTAATCAATAATTTTGCCCACCGTCCCCATATCATTAATATGGGGACGGTGGGCAAGTCTTTAGAATTGTTTAACGAACCTTCTGCTTCTATATCTAGAGAACTATGCCTTACCGTTATCTTCTGAATCGCTTATGATAATTGAATCATAACCGCAAAACTAAATTAAAGGGAATAATTATCAATACAGTCTTGGGCAGAAGAAGAATTGAAAGACACAGGATTACCACATCAAAGATTAAATTGACGACTGATCAAGATTGTTGAACAGGCATTATCTACAGTCCCAGTTACTACCTTTTTAACAGTACCTTTAAAAGTATTATGATCGCTAATCTTCATATTTAAGTTCCGAATATGAACTTGTTGACTTGTGAAATTTTAACCAAAAAAATTATACAATATTAATAACTTTGATCAAAATTAAACATTGGAGCAATAGATATGAAAAAAATGGCGATCGCAACCTTATTAAAATTTATAGCCATACTTGCTTGTTTATTACTAATTAGTTGCAGCCAAAATACCAACAATTCATCAATAAATTTAACAGTTTCAGCAGCAGCCAGCCTCAAAGATGTAATGGCAGAAATAAAACCTATTTATGAACAACAAAAAACTAATGTTTCTTTAACATTAAACTTAGCTTCTTCTGGTTCTCTACGACAACAAATTGAACAAGGTGCGCCAGTAGATTTATTTATCTCTGCATCTCCTTCTCATATTAATATGTTGCAAGAAAAAGGTCTCATCATAGATGAAAGTCGTCGCGAATTACTGAAAAATCAAATGGTGTTAATAGTTCCACAAAAAAATACGGCTTTAGTTAACACATTTCAAGATTTAACAAAAGATACGATTAGTAAAATATCTATTGGGGAACCAAAAAGTGTTCCTGCCGGAAAATATGGCAAAGAAGTTTTAAGTTCTCTAGGTATTTATGAAGCAGTAGAACCGAAAATAGTTTTTGCTAAAAATGTGCGTCAAATAGTAAATTATGTAGCAACAGGAAATGTTGATGCTGGGATTGTTTATCAGACAGATACTAACGCTTCAGAGGGAGTAAAAATTGTTGCTAATGCACCAGAAAAATCTCATACACCAGTAGTTTATCCTATTGCAGTAATTAAAGACAGTAAAAATATTGAAGCGGCTAAACAACTAGAAGAATTTATGTTTACGCCAGAGGCAAAAACTGTATTTGAAAAATATGGTTTTATTACACTCGAAAAGAGGGAATAGGTAGCAGGGAGTAGTGGGAAATAATTGATGATTTCTGTGGGATAATTGATTTAACTTTTTATTATTCGAGAGCTTTACTATGCAACGATTATTAATTGGGTTAAACAAGTAGGAAAACTTTTATTAAATCCGAAGAATTAGTCACCGTAATACAATCAGGACTTACCCAAACCAACTAAGAAACTAGGTTTATTTCCCTGATTATTGTTGGTAAAACCACAAGGTTTCGTCGATCAACCCGGTTTCTGCGTAAGTCCTGACTATTTGACATACTCCCGACGTTGCGCTTACAAGGGCATCGCGGGATTCTTCAGCCAGGAAAACCCTGACCGCAGTTTTAACAGAAGTGATGTCCTCCCCCTGTGTTGACAATAATCCTATTTTTTGTATCAGAAGTGCTGAATTATAGTCTCTATCTAGCTCCTGCCCACAATTACTGCAAGAATGCCTTTCATGTCGCGCAGCGAAACGCTCAGATAAGCTTTTTGAGACTTTGTTCAAACATTCCCAACAATGTTGAGATGTACCTCTTGGATCTACTTTGATAATTCTCTTGCCAAGTTTCCACGCAACATACTCTAAAATCTGAACAAACTTACCAAAAGCTGCATCTTGCAAAGACTTATTTAATCCTGACTTCGCTGATTGACCATTGGGTAAGAATTGACCATTATCACCTAATTTAGCTTTGCAACGTCGGACTAAAGAAGCTATTTGTAGCTCTTCTAAAAATATCACCTGACAATCACGCTCACAAATGATAAGCCAGTTTGAATTGCCAGTCCAATCGCTGTCTAGCTATCAACTGATGCAGTTTTGCTATTTTACGTTTGAGTCTTTTCCAAGGTTGGGAATGCTTGGATTTTTTGGCTAATCTTACCTGAAGTTTAGATAAACGATGCTCAGAGATCCTGAAAAACTTAGGAACTTCTATAAATTCTCCATCACTGGTAACAGCATAGTGCAACAGTCCTAAATGAATACATGCATGAGTTTTCGCGACTTGGGGTGAATTTCTGCAACCTCTACAGGTACGGTTTTATCTTCTATGGTGAAGCTGATGTACCATCCATCTGCCGCGCGTACTACTGTACCTGTCTTAACCTTGAATCCTACTGGTATTGGGCGATTGTAGACTAAAGGGACTAAACCTATTTTGGGTAAATTGACGCAATACCGACCATTAGCATTTTTGACGGGTATGGTATTTGATAACTGAGGATAACTGAACGAATTATAATAATGTTCACCTTTGAATTTAGGTCTACCAGTGGTTTTGCCGTTTTTATCAGGTAAGGTATAGTTATCCATAGTAGTTTGTACTCTTTGGACAACATCCTGCAAAACCTGGGAGTGAATAGACTTATACTCAGGGAAGAGTTTTTTAGTCTGTGTTAAATCTGCTAGTTGAACAGTCTCCCACAAAACATAACCATTGGCTATATTCGGATGTTTATCCCCTTTCTTTGTGATCGGATTACCGTTGCTATCTTTCTTTCTGCCCCATACGTGCTTGTACTCTAAATTCAGGAATATGCATGATAAATCCGGCCTACTGGTACTACTGAAACATTAAGAGGACAATGCTGTACTGGTGTGCGCGTGAGTTCAAACCAGTTTAACCTTTCAGCTAAACGGTAATTATATTGCTTTCTCGCCATGGACAACCAATGAGATATAATCACCGCTTGATTTTTATGTGGTTTGAAGCTCAGACTTATATTTCAGTAGCATGGCAGAATCTACCAGGATTTCTCAAACAGCTATTCTAATGGCTGTGTATATAATTGTCAATAGCTATAGCAAACAGGACTATGGGAAAATCGCACACGCTAGTCCGGCTTTCCCATACGACGCTCCCCTACGGGATAGCGCGGGACTTCCCGCCCGGGAAGTTAAATTTTTCTCTATCTCTACAATATTCTGAAATATAAATTTGCCGCGAAAAATTCTAGATCAATCTACCAATGTGTCTGACAATATCTCGAAACTATAGTCTGGTGGTAGTTCTCCATTCCGTTAGCTACCGTTCCCGAGAAATCTGATTTTTCGGGAACCGTGTGTTATAAGAAACCGGGTTTGTAGGAAGTTCAGTTATACAGCGGAGGATTTAAAACAAACCCGGTTTATACGCTTTTTTATACCAATACTACCGGATTTGTACTCATTTTTAGAGAACTGACTGAAGCATACGTGCTAACAAACGAATTCCATCAGAATTTTTCATATCTTCCCAGGAAGGTGCCCAACCTTCAGATGCGGTTATTAAGGATTCATCAAGTTCTGGGTGAAACTGGGTAGTTAGTGCTTTCCGGCCGTTATCCCAATAAATACCGGTTGCTGCAACCTCACATAGCGGATCGCCACTTTGAGTATGTGTTGAAGCTAAAATTTCGACACCAATTGGTGCAGACATTAGGCTTTGTAGGTCTGGTATCGAGGCCGCTTCAAGGCTGTAAGCAGTTATCGCATGGTTAATTTGCTGATAAGCCCAACATACGAAGCGCATTGATTCTTCTGATACTTCGTTGCCATGAAATGCCTGAATGTGCAAATTGTTCTCGTACTGGAGTGCTACATCAATGATGGCATCAAAACGTTTTGCTACTACACGATATGCCTCCGTGATTTCAGTCGGAACATGAGGAATCTCGATATCCCGGTAGGGGTATAAGCGTGTATTAGAATGGCTAATTTGTTCATTCTTAGCAACGGCAAACGACTCATCGTTCCAAGATTGGGCAACAGTACCGTAACTCTTTTCCACCTTTAGGCGATTTGCAATGTCGGCAATACGATGACTCACAGCAACAAAAGCTGATTGTTGGGATTTTTCTAGACGACCGACAGATTCACGGATTAATTCTACATGGGCTTGCGCCGTAAGCTGATGAGAGAGACAAATGCCAATGAAAGGCACCTGTTTTAGCAGGAACTCAACAATCAGTTGTGTAGCATCTGAACGAGGAAATGCTTGCGAAAAAGTATCTTTTACATGAACATCTGGTTCGCCACCTTCCAATACTATAAGTTTGGCTACGCTTGCTAGGGCAGCAAAGCGCTTTAGGTCAGAAATACCCTGCTTCCAAGCGGGCACAATAAGGGTAGGTAAACCCAGGATCTGATCGACAATATAGGCCACATTCTCTGATGCAATGACCCCAACCTTATCCTTGGGTCGTTCGCCAACATGCTCCCAGGGTTCAATAACCACAACACTTTCTGCAATTTCTCCAGGATCGACGAGAGAAAGATCGTCTACATGACGACCCCAGGTAGGACTACGGTCACCGAGAGGATTTGGTGTATTACGTTCAGTGAGAAAAGCATCAATTAAAACTTGACTAGATTTAGACATTTATAGCGCCTCTGATTTGATTAAGACTTATATTTTACAATTTTTCCCAGTGCAGCCTTAATTCCTTAACAAAAAAATCAGAAGGTTTTAGAGCGGTAATTTCAATAAAGTCTGCTTCCAAATACTTGATATTATATTCTTCTTGAACTTGAGCAATAGTTTTATAATCACTAAAAGCTATGAATAACTTCTATCTCTCTTTTGTCACTTTCCGGTTTATGCTATTATTGGGAAATTCTAGAGCCAAGCTATACTCGATGATTTATCTCCAGAAGCAGAAATGCTTGAGGATATTTTGGCAATACTCTATTGTTTTTCAAGTCGGCTATATGGCTTGAGAAAATATAAAACTCAAATAGAAAGCGACCATGAAGTATGTACAAGTCAATCAAAACCAAACTTAAACTAAATAATAAGCAAAAAACGTTCTTAGCCCAACACGCAGGTTATTCAAGGTGGGTTTATAACTGGGGTTTAAGTTTATGGAATGCTGCTTACAAGGATGGTTATAAGCCCAACGCCCGTAAACTGAGAGAGGTTTTTACTAATCACACTAAACCCCTCTACCCCTGGATGAAAAACTTATCATCTAAAGTTTACCAATATGCACATCAAGAAACTTGGGTGAAGCATTTAAAAGGTTTTTTCAAGGGTTGGGTAAACGTCCACGGTTTAAGAAGAAAGGCAGATCAGATTCTTTCACAATTGATAATTGTGGAAAGCCAGTGGAATTAAACGGATGGAGTCATAAATTACCTTTTATTGGTTGGGTTAAGACTTATGAGCCAATTGAGGCGACTACTCAAAAAATAACCATTAGTAGACAAGCGGGCAATTGGTACTTAAGTTTGAGCTATGAATTTAGTGCAACTCCCACACCAAAAATTACTGATGTTGTAGGTGTTGATTTAGGGGTAAAAACGCTAGCAACACTAAGTACTGGTCAAGCTTTCCCAAGCATTAAACCTTACCGTACAGCTCAAGATAAACTAGCAAAATTGCAACGCGAACTGAGCAGGAAAGTAAAACATTCAAATAACTGGCACAACGCTGTAATCAAGCTAGCTAGACAGCACAGACGAGTAGCTTTTCATGTCGCGCAGCGAAACATCCGCAAAGATGCACTTCATAAATTGACAACACATTTAGCCAAGAACCACGGCCATGTTGTTATTGAAGACCTTAATGTCTCTGGAATGATGGCTAACCATAAGCTAGCTAAATCAGTTAGCAGATAGTGGTTTTATGAATTTCGTAGGCAGTTAGAATATAAAACTCAGTGGTACGGTTCTGAGTTAGTAGTAGCTGATAGGTTTTTCCCGTCCTCAAAAACTTGCTCGAATTGTGGTCATGTTCAAGATATGCCATTGCATTTGAGGACTTATGATTGCCCAGAGTGTGGCTTGTCAATAGATAGAGATTTAAATGCTAGTATAAATTTGAGACATGCGGTCGGCTTGACCGTTTCGGCTGTCGCCGACATGAAAATGCCTGTGGATGAGAAACCGCCGACGGCCTCGTAGGGACGTTGCATGCAACGTCCGTACAGCAGGAAGTAAACATCAATTTGTTACGTTATGTGACGCTTTGTATCAGTTTTATGGAGCAGTAACTGTATGAGAACGACCAAATCTTTACCTTTGAGTTGGAAAGAACTACAACAACTCGCCACATTTGAGCGAGATACCATTAACGGACCAACCAATTCCCAAGGGAGACTGCGCCTGTTTGGACAAGCCGAATCAGATGTGCGAGTTACTCTTTATCGCGATCATCATGCTTGGTGTCCTTATTGCCAAAAAGTGTGGCTGTGGTTAGAGGAAAAGCAGATTCCGTACCGTATAGAGAAAGTCACTATGTTCTGTTATGGAACGAAAGAAAAGTGGTATAAGCAAAAGGTGCGGTCGGGAATGCTTCCTGCACTAGAACTTGACGGTAAAGTAATTACAGAAAGTGATGATATCTTATTAGCATTAGAAGACGCATTTGGCCCATTAAATCAGGTAGGAATGGGCGATCGCCAAGCGCTGCCTCTGCGCCAGCTAGAACGCCTTCTCTTTCGTGGCTGGTGTACTTGGTTGTGCTACCCCACGCGGTCGCAAAGGGACGATCAACGCAGTCGAGATCAATTTACCACCATCGTGGCTCAAGTTGAAGCAGCTCTTGCCAATACTCCAGGACCTTATTTCCTGGAAGAATTTGGTATAGTTGATGTGGTTTTTACTCCATATGTCGAGCGGATGAATGCTAGCCTCTACTACTACAAAGGCTATTCATTGCGAGAAGAAAATCCAAAGTTCTCTGATTGGTTTGATGCTATGGAAACCCGATCCACCTATCGAGGAACACAAAGCGATTTTCATACCCATGCTCACGATTTACCACCGCAAATGGGCGGATGCTATCCTAACCAAGAATCTCAAACTGAGATTAATCAAAAACGAGTCGATTGCGGTCCTTGGTTCGGATTACCAGATGTGATGTATCCAGAACCTGAAACGTCTCGAACAGAAGCTCTGCACCGGGTGATAAAGCATCGTCATAATATCATTCGCGTTAATCCAGCCGACGATCGCCTTTTTGATGAAGCCTTGCGTTGCGCTCTGACTTACATGGTGACAGGAGAACTCTGTCCACCACCATCTGCTTCCGATCCAGCCCTGCGCTACCTGCGCGATCGCATTAGTGTACCGAGAGATATGTCCATCTATGCTGGAAAACGACTGAGAGAAGCATTAGAAACCACGGCAGCTTTATCTGGCAATCGCCAAGGAATACCCATTCCGGTGCGCGATCGGCGCGATCAAAATCCAGCTAATTTTACCCAAATTTAACAATGCAGTGAGAATTCCCCTCTTCAAATCTTTGATTGAATAGGGGATGAGAGCGACCCTGTATTTTATTTTCAATAGGACTTACGCAGTACAAGGTATTTTCGTCCCTATCGACCGACAGGGAAGCAATCTCAAATCCTAGTTTTTCCTACCTCGTGCGTAAGTCCTGTTTAATAAAGGACATGGGGTGCTTTAAACTTTGGTGTTGAAGGCAAGACAAAACCGAATTTAATTCAAATCTGCTTCCCTTTTGCTTGACAATAAAAAACTTATCGTTCCGAAAATTTTATCTAAATCGGTAATAGTAATTCTCAACTTGCTTTTTGTAAATTCATCAGATACTAATTTTCCAAATTGCCATAACTCTCCATCCGTTACTATCCCATACACAGGAAGTTCCTCGGCTTTATTTAATTTTTGCACAGCAATCAACTCAGCTAGACATTGCCCCCATCCCTCACTAAAATCATTCTTTTTTGCTTCAACAACAATGACGATTGGAAAACCCAAAACAGTTTTACTTAATTCTGACTTTGTTGAGAACAAGTAATCAGGCGCTCCATTTAGTTTAGCATCGTATGTTATGGATTTGTGGCTCCAAAAAGTATACTTATCAATAAAACTTTTATAAACTTCTCTTAAAATTGGATAAATAATATTTTCGCATCTTGATGATTCAGACCTGTATATATCCATGTTCTGTTCATTTGCAGTTGAAAGGGTTTCGGGAAGCGGGGATGGAGGACGCGATCATTTATGATGTTTAGGGCGTATTGAGGAAAATTTTGGCGTTGTAAAATTGTGGGCAGACCGGCGCGATCGCCGATATTTGAAACCTATACCAAAAAAAACTTTCAGTTATCGGCTTATTTGGATATCATCCCTAAAATTTCCAACGCCAAAATTGTAGCTAAAGGGAGCGATAACGAACTGACTTAACTGTTGTCTACCACAAGCTCAACATAATAGCGATCGACAAAACGTTTGGTAAAAGCTGCACTCGCATAGCAGGCATATTCGTGATATGAATCATTTTTCTGTTGGTCAGCAAAATCGACCACTCCCTTAACGATAAACGACTCAGTTCGTCGGGACGATGTCGTACTCATACTGGTTGCCAGAGCCACAGCATAAGACTCCATATCTAGCCCTAATAGCTTTCTCTCAGCAGAAAGAATTCCTTCCACAACATTAGAATCTGCCACTACGGCGGCACCACTACCTATTGAGCCAATGTGAATAGTCAAAGGGTCTTGGGGACGATCCTCTAGCGGGTATTCTACGTGAATAGCCTCACACATACCCTTGTCATTCCGGAAAACTTCTAACAATTGCCAAAGCCAAGCATCAACCAAGACTGGTTCAAAAGCTGGACGTAACTTACCATCTACCACTTTCCCCGAGCCATAATCAAAAACTTTGTTAGCAATGATTAAATCACCGAGATTAACATTCCCCCTAACACCAGCACAGATACCTGTCATCACAACCAGTGCAGGAGACCACAAGACCAAGCTTTTTGTCGCCAGAATCGCCGCCTGAGGCATACCCATCTGGAGTTGAGAGACCACAACTACTTTGAGTAAACGGTCGTTAATCTGGTAATCACATACTTGATATATAGTCCCCTCTCGGTTAACATCCCTCCATTCTGTACTAAAAACTCTCTGCACCCATTTTCTTTCTTCATAAAGAGCTGTAATAATCAATATATCGGCTTTTTTATCATAAGTGTGGTCTACCACTACATCGTTATACTCGTTGCTCATTTTCAGTATCCTTCATATTACATGTTGACTTTTTTCAAGAAAAGCTAACAGTGTATTAGATCGCACTTGTGGTCTAATACACTGTTAGCCTGATTATCAAGCAGTTGCAGGATAAATCCGGTAATCTGGGTGTTATCTCGCAAGTGCAGGTAACACTCCCTACAGGAAACTTCTACCACGTTTTAGGTAGATAGTAATGCAATGCTGCTTGACACACAAGCCAACTTTTCAAAACTTAACATATTCCCTATAGAAGCCTAACCGTATCTTTGCCCGCGATTAAATTTTGAGGAGCGGAGTCATCTGTAGGAAGCGCGGCATCAAGATGAAAAAATTCTCCAATATACCTCCAATAGGTAATCTCCCCACACTCCCCTACTCCCAATCATAGAACCCATTTGGGTTCTATATGCCTCAGCAGGGTCGCACCGCAATTCGCCATGTCCAATTGCTCTGTTGAAGCACTTTTGCTGCCAAACCTTAGCCCTGTGCAATCGAGAGCGGATTGATCGCGGCATTAGCTTTCAAATAAGCTCCTTGCCCCAGATGTTGTAGCTTCGGATAACAACTCCGGTAATTCCCCTCGCTCACAAACAACCACATAATACGAGTCCGCAGATTCTGGGGCGGTGCGGGGCAGGGAGCATAACCATCGGTGTAAATAATCAGACCATCATAATCTCGATGTTCCTCCAGATAAGCCACAACCGGGTCAAAATTCGTCCCCCCTCGTCCTGTTAACTGGATTTCCCTCTGGGCGCGACGGAATGTCATCACATCAGTTGTAATCTCAGCATCAAATTGAATCACATCAATCGCCTGCACGCCATAATTAAAAAAGCGATTCACCACCGAAAACCCCTGCCGTAGCTCCTCTGTACCCATCGAGCCACTCACATCAATGGCAAACAGCAATCGGGTGGTAAAATCACGACGACTACCCATATAGGCGAACCCATAACGGCGATTCGGTTTCATCCGGGTTAGCCTGCGCTGTTGGCTGAGGATAGACGTGCGAAACTTGCGCAAAACCGCCCGATAGTCCAACTTGGGGTGCAGATTCGCCAAAATCTGTTCCCGCAACTTGCCCCCAATGCTTCCCCAACTTTCATTGGCTTGGGCCATTTTTACCAGATCGTCCAGGCGATCGCTCAACAATTCATCTCGATCCCACTGGTTAGTATTTTCAACACCGCTAAGGGTTGGGTCGGTATAAACCGATAGGAGGTCCGAGGGGCGATCGCTGGAGTCTGTAGTCGGCTCAGATTCTTCTGCCAATTCTGGTTCAAATGATTCAGATTGAGCAGAACCAGACGATCCGGACGCAGGTGCAGCATCAGCTTCCCCCATCCCTGCTCCTGGCGTTCCAGAGACTGCCCCCTCCGGACTGGGAGACTGTTGGTCGAGCAACTGGTGGTAGTAAAACTCGAAGAATTGCTGGTCATAGCTGCGATCGCCAAAGACATCCCGCGCCCGAGGAAACGGCAGCTCGGTTTGCAAATATTCCTGGAGCGTTAAATTGCTGGCAGCATAGCTAATCGCCGAGTGAGCTTGGCGGCGACTGTAGGGGTGCTTCAGAAGAATCCGTAGAGCTTCAAAGCGCAGGGTTGCTTCCAGGTGGCGATCGCTCAACTGCTCAATAAACTCTGGATTGTACTCAATCCTGCCCCGTTGAACGCGAATCGTTTGAATGCGTGGCTCAGAGACTAAGGCGTGACTGGTCCAGGTAGCAAGCAACAGAGGCTCAACGAGCAGCCACTTTTCCACAATCCGAGCAATACGGTGACGGGCGATCGGTTTCATTCTCATATCGCTTAATGAAGTCAGAAGTCAGAAGTCAGAAGTCAGAAGTGATTTTTGTAACGGGGATTAGAGCAACACTCCAAAATATTGTGCCTTAAAAGGCGGGGTTTTAGACCCACATTATTTTGATAAATAGTTATCAAATAGTTTTGGCAGCAAAAATATCTGCGGTGCTAAGTTGCAATTCCGGGAAAGCCAAAGACTTAATTCTCTCGTTTCCGGTAAACAGCGTTACCTCATACTCCCCATCCACCAGTTGGTAAACAGAGAGAGTCGGTTTTGATGTCTCCAGGGGTTAAAACACCCTGGATTATAAGCGGATGTGATGGCTGCGGGCTAAAGCCACGCAACGCACTGCTTACGATACTTTTTAGTTAGATTATCCAACTTATATCGTTGTGGAAGCATCAAAACTTCCCTACCAATCTTGGCTAAGTCTAAACTTAGCTGTGTTGCTACTTTTATTAAAATGTTGGCTGCTCCATTAGCATCAGCATTAATAACTTGCATGCATGCTGAACGGTACAAACCACGGTTAACTCGCTTTCCTGAAGCTTCCCACATGCACGGGTTTTTCACCAAGTGTCGGTAAGAAGTCTTCATCTAAAAAAACTAGCCTTACTTGTATAACTTTCCTCGGTCTCAACAAACTTGATTCCATACTGCTCAGATAATTCAGCTATCCTAGCTTTTAACTTAGCAGTAGGTATTTGAGCGAACTGCTGGTTATTCTTTTTGCCAATGTTAATACCATCTTTTTGTCGTTGATTCCACCCAAAGACTATTGTGCCTATTTGATGCTCAATACACCAGTTTATAACAAATCTGGCTGCTTTGTTCACATGATCTCGCATCTGACGATTGCGCTTTTCAGTAATAGCTGCTAACTTATCATCCCAATAGTCACCAGGCTTACCTGCTTTGATTTTTGCTACTTGCTTGTTGTACCATTGATTTTGAGACTTTATCTTCCTGCCATCAACTATAAAAGCTTTTCCCACATTACTCACACAGGTTAACCAATTACTCAAGCCAGGGTCAATACCCAAAACATTTTCTGCTATTGACTGACCTTTTTCTGGCTGTGGTTGCTGAGGCGCAAATTCTAGATAGAAACAGTTATTTCTAGGGACGAACCTCAATTCTTTAATTTGGCTGAAATCTAAGTTGCTAGGCATTGGCAACAAGAAATGATCAATGCCGAACCATACTTTTACTTGCTTGCCTAATGGGAACTTAAGCATACCATCAACCAACTTCACCCACCGTGCCGGATAACTGACAACGGCTAAACCATCTTTTTTACGGTATTTTGGTGGTTTTGGCTTTTGTGTTAGTTCGCCTGAGTTAAACATTTTGGCTAATCTAGCATAGGAATTAAAAGACTCAATTACTGAATGTAATGTCTGTTGGGCACAAGCTGACCTCATAGCTTTGAAATGTGGATTACTTTTTAACTCAAAGTCTAGTTCAGCTTTAGACAGAAAGCGCCCTACTTTAAACACCATTTGACGGCAATAATAAATCCCGCAGTTAGTAAGCTTATTGGCTTCTGCACAAAGGTATTCAAGAATAGCCATTACTTCTGGGCTACTGTTGACCAGATGTTGTTGGCATCCATACATTAATAATCACCTCCTGTAGATATAATAGCACTATTAAACATAATATGTCTACAAGATTATGAAAAAAAAGCCAGACGAGTATAGAAGGAATCCTCACTCAGTAACACTGATAAAT
>JAAUYL010005588.1_pt1 | contig 14119 bp, 7 predicted proteins | sample 7278011 | NCBI WGS metagenome assembly JAAUYL01 (sample SAMN14350225, study PRJNA611818) | marine sediment metagenome | isolation source: surface marine sediment (1.8m) | place: French Polynesia: Moorea | collected 2018-08 | reverse complement strand
CGAGAAGGAATTTAACCTCCATGATTATCAGAGTTACCCGTTAACAGGGCTGGCTGAACGCAAACTAGGGTTTACTTAGGCCAAACGAATCGCACACCGGACATGATATAACTCTTTTTGACATACTCCCGACACTCTCCCTACGGGAGAGCGCGGGATTCTTCAGTCTGGGAAGCCCTGACCGCAGTTTTAACAGAAGTGATGTCCTCCTCCTGTATTGATAACAATCCTACCCACCCCCATCCCCTCCCGGGAGGGGAGCTAGAGGGGTGGGTGAGTTATAGTCTCTATCTAATTCCTGTCCACATTCAGGACAGGAATGCCAGCGCTCTGATAGGCTTTTGGGTACTTTGCTCAAACATTCCCAACAATGCTGAGATGTTCCTTTCGGGTCTACCTTGATAACTAGTTTACCCAGTTTCCAGGAAACATACTCTAAGACATCAAGAAATTGACCAAACGCTGAATCTTGCAAAGACTTATTCAATCCTGATTTTGCTGATTGGCCGTTGGGTAAAAATTGACCATTATCGCCTAACTTGGCTTTGCAACGTCGGACTAAATTAGCTATTTGTAGGTCTTCGATGAAAATAACACTTACATCACTAAACAGATGATAAGCAAGTTTGAATTGCCAGTCTAATCTTTGTCTAGCTATTAGTTGATGCAGTTTTGTTATCTTACGTTTGAGAATTTTCCAAGGCTTTGAATCTTTTGTTTTCTTAGCTAGTCTTGCTTGAAGTTTAGATAATCTATGTTCAGAAAGCCTGAAAAATTTAGGCACTTCTATAAACTCCCCATCGGACGTAACAGCATAGTACAACAATCCTAAATCAATACATGCATGAGTTTTCTTCGGTGGGTGGAATTTCTACAACCTCTACAGGTATAGTTTGATCTTCAATTGTGAAACTGATATAATATCCGTCAGCCGCGCGTATTACTGTACCCGTCTTAACCTTGAATCCTAATGGTATTGGGCGATTGTACACAAAAGGGACTAAACCAATTTTTGGTAGATTGACACAATACCGACCGTTAGCATTTTTGACTATATTGGTATTTGATAACTGAGGATAGCTGAAGGAATTATAATAATGTTTCCCTTTGAATTTAGGTCTGCCACTGGTTTTACCGTTTTTGTCAGGTAAAGTAAAGTTATCCATTGTTGTTTGCACTCTTTGGATAACATCTTGCAACACCAGGGAGTGGATAGACTTATACTCAGGAAATAGTTTTTTAGTCTGTGCTAAATCGGCTAGCTGTACTGTTTCCCACACAACATAACCATTGACTATATTCGGATGCTTATCCCCTTTCTTGGTTATCGGGTTACCATTGCTGTCTTTTTTCCTACCGTCCCTTGTTTGTACTCTAAATTCCGGAATATTTTGGTAAATCCGTTCTACAGGTACTACTGAAACATCTATAGGGCAAGCATTAACTGGTGTGCGCGTGGCTTCAAACCAGTGCAACCTTTGAGCTAAACGATAGTTATATTGCAACAAGCCATGGATAACCAGTTAGATATAATCACCGCTTGAGTTTTATGTGGTTTTAGCTTGTACTTATATTTCAGTAGCATCCCAGAATCGACCTTTATATCCACTTTACTTATTATATCAAAATAACGGTTAAACTAAGCCAAATAACGCCCGGCTTTCCCATACGACGCTCTCCCCTTACGGGAGAGCGCGGGACTTCCCGCCGGGGAGTTAAAGATATCCGATCGAGATGTACTTTTTTGTAGCATTCTTTGTTGAAAATGGTATACAGCGCTTTTCAGTTGAGTAGACCACTAAACTCATTGTTAGGAGTCAGGAGTCAGGAGTCAGGAGTTGTAGGGGCTTGCTGGCCATTCGCCCCTACAGGAGTTAGGAGTCAGTATCATTGTGGTTTCTTCATATGAAAACTGCTGTAAAATAATAATATGCCTAGGTATTTTACCAAGTAAAAAACGTAAATAACAAGATAAATCATGAATAACAATAGTTTTTTCTGGGTTTCTGTTATCTGTAGTAAATTCCCTATATTTAAATTTCAGTCGCTGCTTTTGACGACACTTTTTTTAAGTGTATTCGCTGTTAGCTGCCAAAGAACATCATCAACAGAAGAAAAAGTATCCTCTCCAAAATCGGAAACTCCTCTATCCCTATCAGATAAATTTGATGGAGTCAATATCAATGTAATCTCCCTCAGTAAACCTGTTGCTGCGACTGTGGAAAAGCGAGCCAATGAATTTGAAGCACTGACAGGAGCAAAGATTACGGTTAAGAGTGCTGGCTATTCCGAACTGTATCAAACAATTTTGCAGGATCTGACAACGGGTAGCAATCAATACGATGTCATGATTATGACTTCAAATTGGATGCCAGACTATATTGAATCTGGTTACCTCAAAGACTTAACCGAATATGTCAATGAAGATTCAAGTTTAGCATGGAAGGATATTGCACCGTTTTTTCAGGAATACGGTCCCGTTTATGCCAATAAAATCTACGCAATTCCCATTGATGGCAACTATCACCTCATGTATTATCGAGCCGATCTATTAGCTGAAGCAGGATTTGAGCCGCCTAGAACTTGGGATCATTATCTCAAAATTGCTAAGTATTTTCATGCTAAAGACTTAAATGATGACGGGGAGCCAGATTATGGCTCTTGTTTGGCAAAAAAACCGGGAAACGTTACCTACTGGGCAATGTGGTCAATTGCAGGTTCTATTTTGCAGTCTCAAGGAACTAAACAGGGGATTTTCTTTGACCCCAACACCATGCAACCAATGACGAATAATATTGCCTTTGCTAAAGCTCTCGATATTTACAAAGCAACCAATGAGTATGGCGCTCCCGATGAAATGGAGTGGGGGTTGAACGACGGTCGTCAAGCCTTTGTTTCGGGTCGATGTGCCCTATCAATGGATCATGGAGATATTGGAACATTGGCACTTTTACCAGGCTCAAAGGTTAAAGATAAGTTTGGTACTACCATTATACCGGGGTCTACTGAAGTCCTCAATTGGGAGACCGGAGAATTGGTACAGTGCGATAAATTCACCTGTCCGTTTGCAATTAATGGGGTCAATCATGCCCCTTTTACAGCAGCTATTGGCTGGGCTGGAACGATTAATACTGCAGCAGATCCCACAGTTCAAGCAGCAGGAGTTGCCTTTATTTCTTATATTAGCCAGCCCGATCGCTCCAATATAGATGTAACTAATGGGCGATCGGGTTTGAATCCCTACCGTCTTTCGCAGTTTTCTGATTCTCATAACTGGATTGCAGCAGGTATGACCCCCGCAGTCGCTAGCACCTACTTGGGAGCAATTGGTGCTAGTCTCAACAGCCCCAATGTGGTACTTGATTTGACTATTCCCAGAAACTATAATTATCAGCGAGAACTCCTAGATGCAGCAGTTTCGGACTTTCTCGCGGGCAAAATCAGCCGGGATGAAGCTATGGCAAGGATTACTCAGGAATGGGAGACTCTCACAAATGAAATGGGACGAGATTCTCAAAAAGCATTCTACCGGAAGAGTTTAGGATTAGATCGTTAAGTATAGTAGATAATACCAAGCGCGATCAATGTTTGTTACAAACAGTAGAAGTAATATCATGTCCGGATAATTAGCGATCAAAAAAGTATATGGTTTGTAGTTGGGCTTTAGCCCGCTCAAAAAGAAGTAATATTATGTCCGGATAATTAGTGATAGAACTCCGTTCCGCTTCGCGACCAAAAAACCTTCTCCTTTTTATACTTTCTTTTTCCTCTATTCCCTCCTGACTCCTGACTCCTAACTCCTGACTCCTCCCTCTTTATTTATAACTGTTCATCCGAACATGATATAATATTATGTCTCAAAAAGAATGCTATATCTAATTGGGTGGGGAAGTGTGGGACCCACCCCTAACCCCTCCCAGGAGGGGGAGAAGTAAAAGTAGGAAGAATCAATACTGACTGATTAATAATTGTCAAAAAAAGATTTTAAACCTTGGTAACTATTTGACTTTTGAAATCTAGCTGAAGCGTAGCATTACTTTTAGTAATTGATATAGCGCTACTTGAATCGGGAATAGGGAATAGGTCAGAGGGAATAGTAGACTAATAAAGGGTTTCAGGATTTATAAATGTCAAGAGCCTTAATGCGTAGCGCTATATAAGAAGGAAGAAGGGGTAAATATTTCAAAAAATGGAGAAACTATATAAATAAATATCTAAAATAAATTAAATTAAATTAAATTAAATTAGAACAGCTATTTTTAAGCATATATGATTGCTCTCTACCTGTTTGTAGCATTCTTTTTTCAAAGTGGTATAATACGAACTAGCTAACAATTATCAAAAAGGTGAAAAAGTCCGTGTTAATTACTTAATAATTGAAGTGTCACCTAAGCATAGCATTCTTTTTTAAAATTGGTATAAGAAATTATGTATTGGAATCTTAGTAGCAAACTGGTTATCGCCTACTCAGGATTGATTGCTCTAACAGCGGGCGCACTGTCGATCGCAATCTATTGGCAACTGCGGATATCGCAGCAAGTCGCACTGCAAGACCGCCTCTTGGGGATAACCAGCTTGGCAGCTCGTCAAATTGACAGCGATTATCATGCTTTAATCAACGACCCCGAAGATGTTGATACAGCTTACTACACTGTTAATCAGCGACGACTCAAGGAAATTCAAGCCTCCGATCCAGATATCGTTCGCCTTTATACCCTGCGCTTTCGAGATGAACGTTACACAGTTGTTTTAAATTATGCACCAGATTCTCAATATCTCCAGCAACCCCTTGCCAAGTTTGGAGATGTGCCACAGAATTTGCCACCACGCTTACAGCAGAATACAGAAATCCAGGCTCCAATTACCGAAACTGCTATCCGCCAAAATGCTGCAGGGCAATTTGTATTGTATGGTTATGCCCCCATTAAAAGTCAATTGGGGCGTTCCGATGGTATTCTTGTAATTGAGATGGATGCCACTAATGTGACTCAGAGTGCAGTGGGAGCATTGGCTGTTGCAGGGGGGATTTTCCTAGTTGTTTTGCTAGTTTCCTTACCGTTAGTTTGGTGGCTCGCCCAATCTGTGGTTGTACGACCAACTTTAAATCTCAATCGGGTTGCCCGCCGTTTGGCTGACGGAAAATGGGATGAACCCTTACCTACAAATCGCCGAGATGAATTGGGGCAGTTAGCGGACTCGTTTAGCCACATGGCTGTACAGCTACAAGCGTCGTTTAAAGAATTGCAAGACTACTCTCAAAACCTAGAGCAAAAAGTAGAGGCGCGGACTCAAGAATTATCAAAGTCGCAACAGTTGCTTAACTTGCTCATCAATAATATTCCCCAATCGATTTTTTGGAAAGATAGAGAAAATGTTTATCTGGGCTGCAACAAGAGCTTTGCCTCGGCAGCTGGCATGACACGCGAGGAAGTTGTGGGTAAAACTGACTATGACATGCCATGGAGCCGGGAAGAAGCAGACTTTTTTGTAGAGTGCGATTGCCGAGTCATGGATTCTGATACTCCTGAACTGGGGATTGTTGAACCACAGGTTCAGGCAGACGGGCGACAATGCTGGCTAGAAACCAGCAAGGTACCCCTCCACGATACCGAGGGTGGAGTGATGGGAATTATTGGTATTTTTCAAGATATTACTCCTTACAAAGAAGCTGAAAAAGCTGCCCAGGAAGCCAACAATGCTAAAAGTGCCTTTATTGCCAACATGAGTCACGAATTACGCTCTCCGTTAAATGCAATTCTCGGCTTCGCCCAAATCATGACTCGCTCCCAAACTCTCCCCAAAGAACATATTGAAAATGTAGGAATTATTAGTCGTAGTGGCGAACACCTTCTGACTTTAATTAACAACGTCCTCGACCTTTCTAAAATTGAAGCTGGAGGTATTACTCTCAATCAGAAAAACTTTGACCTCCATCGCTTGCTCAACGATATTGAAGATATGCTGTACCTCAAAGCTGAAGAAAAAGGTTTACAACTTCTAGTTGAGCATACTAACGACATTCCTCAATACATCTGCACCGATGAACTAAAATTACGTCAGGTTTTAATTAATATTATTAATAACGCGATTAAATTTACTTCTGTAGGAGGAGTTTCTCTCAGAGTTGCTCGAAAGTCTCCCTCATCTAATCCCACCCAAATTATTTTTGAAGTCGAAGATACTGGAGCTGGAATTGCAGCAGAAGAACTGGAGAAACTTTTTGAAGCTTTTACCCAAACCGCAACAGGAAAACAAGCTCAAGAAGGAACGGGATTAGGATTACCAATTTCTCGCAAATTTGTCCAACTGATGGGAGGAGATATTCATGTTACATCCCAAGTTAATAAAGGAACAATATTTAGCTTTGAAATAGAAGCTATTATTGTCAACGAAAGCGAAGTTGTTGAGAGCAAAATTCCCGAAAGTCGTATTATTGCCTTGGAACCGAATCAACCAAGATATCGGATTTTAATAGTGGATGATAAACCTCTGAATCGTAAATTATTAATTAAACTTCTTTCTCCTCTAGGATTTGAACTCAAAGAAGCTGTTAATGGTCAACAAGCAATAGAAATATGGAATGATTGGGAACCTCATTTGATTTGGATGGATATGCGGATGCCAGTGATGGATGGATATGAAGCTACAAAACAGATAAAAGCTACAACTAAAGGGCAAGCAACAACAATAATTGCTCTAACAGCTAGTGTATTAGAAGAAGAAAAAGTAGTAGTTTTATCGGCAGGATGCGATGATTTTATGAGAAAGCCATTTCGCGAGGCAGATATCTTTAAAAAGATGGGAGAATATTTAGGGGTGCGCTATGTGTATGAGGAAAGGGAGATTAAACCGAAAGAAAAAGAAGAAACTGTTGAATCTATTGAACAGAAAGTAAGGGTATTATCTGAAGAATTAAAAAAACAACTAAAAGATGCTTTGCTGACAGGAAATTTAGCAGGAATTGCTAACATAATTACGACAATTCGTCAATGGGATAATTCTCTAGCTGAAGCGATACAAAAATCTTGTGATGGTTTTGAATATGAGAAAATTTTGAATTGGCTGAGTGATTAAGAATATAATGTTTGCTATAAATAGCTAGGGTATTTATTAGGATTCAGGAGTCATAATGAATAATTTTGATACATTTTTTTGTATCTTAAATTGCCTTTTTTATCAAATATAAATTTCCGATAAAATATTTTAATAGTGTTTATTATTGGTAACATTCTTTTTTCATGCATGGTATAAATCACTCCTGCGCCTGATTAACGATAGACCTCTTGCAAAAGTTTTAATTAAATCAATTTCAAGATATGAAATTGTTTATTTTATATCATTTCGGGTTGAATAGTTATAATTAAAGTTTGTAGTAGGGCTTGAGCAAAAAGTATGTATCGGCGCGAATTAATTAATTATTAATAATTAATTAATTAATTAATTATTCGGTAAGAGTTTCAGTTTTTTTATTTACTTTTTGATTACTCGCAACCTATGCACGGATTGCTATATATTCTATGCCTTTAAACGAACACCTCAATTCTCATATCTGATTCCTGATTGCTATACCAATTAAAAAAAGAATGTTACGAATAATTAGGGCGATAAAAATAATTTATAGAAGGTGTCCCTTTGACCAATAAGATAACTTATGAGCTAAAAAATGGCATCGAAGCTATTTATTCTGACTCCCGACTCCTGAATCCTAAAAAATTCCGTTGCTATTTGTAGCAAACATTTATTAAATTGGTATTAATCAGTGATGAAAGTCCCATTTATATCCAAAAAATTTCGATTTTCCTTCGATATGGTCACTTTACTGGCTTGCCTGGTCATGCCGATCGTCCAATACGGATTAGCAAAGATGTCAGTATACTTATCCGATACCAATGGCGCAAGTGCCATTTGGCCGACATCGGGTTTCTACCTGGCATCTCTCCTAATTTTCCGATGGCGGATTTGGCCAGCACTATTTTTAGCCGAGCTTGTTGGCAATTCCCTGTTTTACGAAACCGCCTCCGCGATCGTTTCCATAACCTTGGTTACTAGCACCGAAACTCTCATCCTCGGATTTTTAATTCAACGTTGGATCGGACACCATCGATTTCTCAACTGCTCTCAAGATTTCTTTAAATTCTTGGCAATTGTATTAGGATTAACTGCAATCACTTCTACCCTGGCAACCGGATTGCTCTGCTTGCACGGAATTGCTTTTTGGAGTGATTTTATTGCAACATGGCGACTTTGGTACGTTGCCCTAATCGGTGGTATTACTATTGTTGTCCCAGCGTTACTTAGTTGGGTGTATTGGGAAAATCGGCAGCGATGGCGGAGTTGGCAGATTGGAGAATTTGCCCTACTGTTTGGGGCAACCATTGGTATTAGCTATATTTCCTTTTGGCAGAAGTATGCTTTAGAATACATGACACTTCCCCTCTTGATGTGGTGTGCATTTCGATTTCGGCAACAAGAATCAACCTTGCTGGTTTTTTTGATTGATGGCATGGCAATTGTAGCGACGCGACAGGGTTTCGGTTCTTTTGTTCGCGAGGATCTATCGCAGTCTTTGGTCTTGCTACAATCATTTATTCTGGTTGTAGGGTTGACTGGCTACATTCTTTGCGCCATTGTCAATGAGAATCGCCAAGCTGCTATCAAACTGATCGAAACCAATAATGAATTGGAACAACGAGTAGTAGAACGCACTTCAGAACTACAAGCAGCTAAAGAAGTTGCTGATACAGCCAATCAAGCAAAGAGCGAATTCCTGGCTAACATGAGCCATGAATTGCGAACTCCTCTCAACGGTATCCTCGGTTATGCCCAAATTTTGGCAAGCGCCCAACTTCCCTCCCAGAAGCAGCGGGATGGAGTCAACATCATTTACCAATGCGGTTCCCACTTACTCGACCTGATTAACGACATTTTAGACCTTTCTAAAATTGAAGCTCGAAAACTGGAGTTAGTTCCAACCGCACTGCATTTTCCTTCTCTCCTGCAAAGTGTGGTGGAAATGTGTAAAGTCCGGGCTGAACATAAACGGATTAATTTTATTCATCAAGTTAGTTCCCGTCTACCTGATGGAGTAGTTGCTGATGATAAGCGACTGCGTCAGGTGTTAATCAATCTATTGGGCAATGCGATTAAATTTACCGAGCGCGGTTCGGTGACGTTAGCGGTAGATGTACTGGACATATCCCAAACCGAAGTATCTTTGCTCTTTCAGGTGATTGATACGGGAGTAGGTATTGCTGAAGAGGATATGCAGGAACTATTTGAAGCTTTTGAACAAGTGGGCGATCGCCACAAACAATCGGAAGGTACTGGACTAGGGTTGACCATCTCTGAGCAAATTGTACAACTAATGGGAGGAACGATTAATGTGAACAGTCAATTAGGTAAAGGCAGCGAATTCTCCTTTACCATCGAACTCCCCTTGGTAGACAATTGGGTGGAACATCACAGAGGAAGAGAAAGGGGCGATCGCATTATTGGGTATGACGGAGAGCAATGCACTATCCTAATTGTCGATGACCGTTGGGAAAATCGAGCCGTGCTATCCAGTCTCCTCGAACCTTTGGGCTTTATCGTCATTGAGACAGAAAATGGTCAGGAAGGATTGGCCAAACTGCGGGAGTTGCAACCGGATTTAGTCATTACTGACCTTGTTATGCCAGTGATGGATGGCTTTGAACTGATCCAGCGTATTCGCAATTCCGAGGATTTAAAACATCATCAAATCATTGTTTCCTCAGCATCTGTATCCCCCATTGACCAGCAAAAAGCACTCGAGAGTGGAGGCGATCGCTTCTTGAGTAAACCTGTCAATGCTAGGGAGCTATTTGCAATAATTTCAGAATGTTTGGATTTAAAATGGCTGTATGAAACTCCAAAGGAATCGGAACAGTTGCCGGAAAACGACCGCAATTCAAAAGATGCAGTAGTGCAAGAGATGCTTCTACCACCTCCTGAATATATTGAGGAATTACTGACGATTGCACACCGAGGAGACCCAACAGAAATCTGTGATAAAATAGAGACTTGGAATAGCTGCTACCTTGAATTTGCGGCTCCTATTATCCAACTCGCCAATGAATTTAAAATTGAAGAAATTGAAGAGTTCTTGCAAAACCATTTAAAATAAGCATTCAGCATTCAGCATTCAGCATTCAGCAGAAAATTTTTAGAAGGGAATTAAAACTCTGAGTAGCTAAAAGCTGTTAACGCAGTTCTGACTTAGGAGGCTAGCTGTTTGCGGAGCATTCCGGTACGGAAATGCTAAAAACTAATACCTATTTAACCTTAAAAACTGATGATGTCAAATAAAGGACAAATATTAGCCGTTGACGATATCCCCGCCAATTTGAAAGTGATTAGCGAAATATTACGCAATGCAGGATATGCTGTTTCTACCGCAATTGATGGAGAAAGGGCACTCAAACGCCTGCAACATTATCAGCCAGATTTAATTTTATTGGATATTTCAATGCCTGGTATTGATGGGTTTGAAACCTGTCGTCGTCTTAAAGCAGATCGGAATACCAGCCATATTCCAGTCATTTTTCTCACCGCACTTTCAGATACTGTTAATAAGGTTAAAGGTTTGGAACTTGGAGGAGTCGATTATATTACCAAACCTTTCGATCGAGCTGAACTTTTAGCACGAATTAAAGTTCACATTGACCTCAAAAAAGCACAACTTCAATTAATCCAAGAATCAAAACTATCTATGTTAGGAGAATTGGTTGCTCGGATTGCTCATGAGATTAATAATCCTATGACTTTTATCTATACAAATATCAATCATGCTGCACAATATCATGAAGAACTTATTCATCTCTTAGAATTATATGAGGTTCAATTTCCTACTCCTTCTCAGGAGATCGAAGATTGGCGAGAAGAAATAGATTTATCCTTTCTCAAACAAGATTATCTCCAATTGCTCGAATCAATGAGGTTAGGAGCAGAACGTATCAAAGGCATTGTAGTGTCTTTGCGTTCTTTTGCCAAGTTAGATGAAGCCGAATGGAAATTATCCAATTTGCATGGGGGTTTGAAAGACACTTTGATGTTATTGTCTTATCGCTTACAAGCGAACTCCTGTAGAGAAGCAGTAAAAGTAGTTAAAAATTACGGAGAATTACCGTTAGTTTATTGTAACCCAGCTCAATTGAATCAAGTTTTTATGAGCTTACTGATGAATGCAATTGAGGCGATCGATGAAAAACACTCAAATCCTGCTGCTGCTGCAGAAGAGGCTATACTTGAATGCCCACAAATAGTTATATCTACTGCCTCTGAAATAGTCGATGGCAAAAACTTAGCTTGCATTCATGTTGCAGATAATGGCATTGGCATACCTGAAACTATACAACCGCAAATATTCGAGCAATTTTTTACGACAAAATCAACTGGAAAAGGAACGGGTTTGGGGTTAGCGATCGCCAAGCAAATAGTTACAGAAAAACATGAAGGGACAATTAGCTATACATCAGAATTAGGTAAAGGTACGAAATTTACGATCGCCATTCCCATAGACAGAAAAAATTTGTCTTAATAAAACCTCTTGCCAAATTTTTAATTAAACCAATTCAAGATATAAAATCAACAATTTTATCCCCCCTATTCCCTTATCCCATAGCAATTATCAATTCTTTCCCCCTACTCCCTACCCCTACTCCCTCTTTTGGTGTCGATGTCTATTAAAAAGCTGATAGCTGACCGCTAATAGCTGAATGCTTACATTGTTTCATGCTAAAAATGATATTAAAGCTAAATCTAGTTGACTACTGACTATTGACCAATAACTACTAGAAACAACTCTGAATATTTGTAGCGAACATTGTAATGGCTTTGAATATGAGAAAATTTTGAATTAGCTAAGTCATTAAGAATATGGACATCATCAGACAAAATGTTAAACTTATTAGGTAGTGGTATACAAGTAGTGATATTCCGAATATTAAGTAACAGGACTAGACTCTTAACCACCATATATAGTAGTTGTTAACGGCCGTTAACCCCTACATATGGCGTATAATTTCATTTTTTGCGTAAGTCCTGAAGTAAATTAGGTAAGCAAAAGAGTATTGTTTTCAAACGTATAATTTGGGTGCTTTTATGTTCACTGTTCCCTATTCCCTGTTTCCTTCCTCCAGTCTAAATCACTACTTCTACAGGACTACCACTTATTATACAATCATAACAATATTCAATAGTAATTTATGAGTTCCTCGCTAACCAACTCAGACCATGGCAATATTTTAGTTGTAGATGATACTCCTGCTAATTTACAACTTTTAATAGGTTTATTATCATACAAGGGTTATACTGTCCGGCCAATTCCCAGTGGAAAACTTGCTCTCCAAGGCATTCATCTTGATTATCCCGATCTGATTTTACTTGATATTCAAATGCCCGATATGGATGGTTATGAAGTATGTAAGCATTTAAAAGCCGATCCTCGCACTCAAGATATTCCTGTTATTTTTATTAGTGCCCTTGATGATATTTTTGATAAAATCAAAGCATTTGAAGTAGGGGGAATTGATTATATTACTAAACCTTTTCATGCCGAAGAGGTTTTTTCCCGCGTGAAAACCCATATTACTTTATATAGACTCCAGAAACAATTGCAAAAAAAAACCGTAGATCAAGAGGTAGAAATTCAGGCTCAACATCTAATTTTAGAACAAATGATTGAAAGTTTAAAAAGTGCAAATCAAGAATTAAAAGAACGTTTAGAACAACTAAAAAAAGCACAACTGCAATTAGTTAAAAGTGAAAAAATGGCTTCTATTGGTCAGTTAGTTTCTGGTGTAGCTCACGAAATTAATAATCCCGTCGGATTTATTTCTGGGAACTTAGATTATGCCGCTGAATACATTCAAGATTTAATGGATTTGTTACAACTTTATCAAGAAGGATTTGAATATAATAGTCCAACAATTCAAAAGAAAATAGAAGAGATAGAACTAGATTATTTGAGAGAAGATTTACCAGAATTAATTGAGTCTATGAAAGAAGGAGCTAATCGGATTGCCGAAATCAGTAAATCAATGAGAACTTTTTCTCGTGCCGATACAATTGCGAAAACTCCATTTAACATTCATGATGGCATAGATAGCACTTTATTAATTCTGAAAAACCGACTTAAAGCTGACGAAAAACGACCAGAAATAAAAGTAGTCAAAAACTATGGAAATTTACCAGAAATTAATTGTTATCCAGGGCAACTAAATCAAGTGTTTATGAATATTCTGGCGAATGCAATTGATACTCTAGAAGAAAGTAATGCTGGGAAAACTTTTGCCGAAATTAAAGCAGCACCGAATCAGATTAGTATTACGACAGAAATTGAGAATGAAATACAACTGGCAATTATCAAGATTAGGGATAATGGAAAGGGAATCTCTGAGGAAGTAAAACAGAAAATATTCGAGCATTTATTTACCACAAAAGAAGTGGGGAAAGGAACAGGTTTAGGTTTATCAATTTCTCGGCAAATAGTAGAAGAAAAACATGGAGGTAAAATTACTTGTACTTCAGAATTAGGAACAGGAACAGAGTTTACGATTAGTTTACCAAATAATTAATAATTAGATCGAATTTGACACCATCGGTACAATAGACATCTCCGGAAAAGAGGGAGTAGGGGCGATTCGCGAATCGCCCGTACGGGAGTAGGGGGAAAGAATTAATGATTTATGGGTATGGGATTGATTTAATTTTTAATTATCACGCCTATGTCTAATAAGGAAGAAGGCTTTGGTTATCTAGGATAGAAAGCTAAAAATCAGGAAAAAACTTCAACTTAGGGTAGATATTTTCCAGAAATTTGATGAATAGGTCGATCTTCAATAATTAATAATTAATAATTAATAATTAATAATTAATAATTACCTCTTCTTCAAAAGAAGAGGATTGGTTAAAAGGACTTTTTTTGTTCTCTTGGTCGATTGGATATGGCGTTTAGCGTTCCGCACAACGCGCATTTTTCATGTCGCGTAGCGAAACGCGGAGCGACTTGAATTGCGTTTCGCTTTCCTAGGTCATGCTAACGCAAACGCGACATGAAACGCGGCTCTGCACTCTTCGGGAGACCTCGCCATCCCATCCT
>JAAUYL010039460.1_pt1 | contig 14129 bp, 11 predicted proteins | sample 7278011 | NCBI WGS metagenome assembly JAAUYL01 (sample SAMN14350225, study PRJNA611818) | marine sediment metagenome | isolation source: surface marine sediment (1.8m) | place: French Polynesia: Moorea | collected 2018-08 | reverse complement strand
CTTTTTTTCGTCAAACGTTTACATGTGTAGACGGTAGCAAGCACAACATGTGCATCTACGAGGTAACATTAGACGTGCTTGTATTGTATAAAATGCACTTTTTTCATTTTCATGCCTCGAGGTTAGGCCCACTCCACAGTCAAGAAGTAAGTAAGTAAGTAAGTATCTGTGTATTTAGACTTTCCTTTTACTATTGGTAGATACGTTAACGCACCACCTGTGCGGTGATGGTGCCTCTCTTTTAAATGTGACCCTTGGCTTCCTTAAGTTTCACTTTTGATTGTTCTCCCCTCCTCCACACATCCATTTCCTTTACGCAGTTATACCTTTATTTCCAGGCATATGAAGCATGCTCTTCTCTTTCTTGGAATTGCATACATAACAAGTGTTACAAACAAATAATAGAGATCTCCTCTTTGAAAACTGTAAGGAGATGTTGCTGCTCTAACCGTCAATTACTCGGCCGCACGATGTGATGTGGGAATGCCATTTTGCACAGCAAACCTCTCCTCCTCCGTTCGTTCGTGGAAACCAAATTTCTAAATATTTGCCGCCGGAGGCACTACTACGAGCAGCGGTCCGATTACGTGATAGGGTAATAGCCATAGCAAGGCCTACATGGATTCGAATCATCGGATCGGAAGGCAAGTGCATCGTACAATACCTAACCAAGTTCATACATCAATTAATGGCTATGGTTTTCTGGGAAGCAAAAATATGCACGAAGGAGAGAGAGGCATTGATTATGGGTCCGCCACCACCTATATTAGACCCAACGTCCATATACACGTGAAAGAAAATCACGGCCCTCTCGTATATGAGCTCATACTTGCGTGGATGCAGCTGGGTTTTTGCACTTGGTCACGCATTTTCTATAAGGGTTTAGTTAGAAGTTTAGGTGCTGTGCTCACAATCTCCTCACTTATTGCATCGCGAACCGCAGAAAGAAAACTATTGGGTATAGGAGGTGGGGAGCGATATTTTGCATAGAAAGACTTGCTTAGCCATGAACATGTACTTAGATTGTCCATCCATGAGAGTGTGAGTGAGACATTTAGCACCCTACCATAGTAGAGTTGAGTCTCAATAACACAATAACAAGGTGCCCTCCTATGTGCATTTTCGAACTCTACTACTAACTGCTCTGCGACGAATAAATGATCTGCAAACCCACTTTTTATTTGGCATGGGATTGGTCGTAAAATCCGAGCTAGATAATGCATGCATGGCTATCTCTAATATCCATGTCGATGCAGTTTCTTGACTTTCTTTTACTAAAGAATTGGAGCTCTGGAAGGGAAAAATTGCCATCGTAGGCTCTTTTTCGAATTGACTGAATCAGTCCGATGCAGATCAGATCGCTATCATTTGGAGGGATTTTTTTGTCTCAAACCAACTGCATTTCTCTAATCTAAACCAGCAAATAAAACGCTATTTTTAGAGTGACAAGTTAATGCTCAAAAGGGAGCCCCCTGGCGGAGTGGCTTGATTGTTTTTTGATGCAGAAACCTTTTTTCTTGGTATTGTGGCATCAAGTGCCACTTGAAAAAATGGCTGGACAGAGAATTCCAATCCAGATTCAGATTTTGAAGCGCAACTTCAGCAAGCACGTCTCTAGTATCTAGTAGGTCCCTCCTTTTAAAGTAGACATTAATTCTAACCAAACCAGCCGAGTCATCTAATCGTTTTACCAGAAGATTGATTTCCCCTCAAAAGATAATGAGCCAATTAGCTTCGAAAATGCGACCCATTCGTATTACAGCTAGAAGATCTTATGGTTGCCTTCAAATTGTAATTCTGAGCGCTCTGGACGCTAATTTTCTCCACTCCTCTGGCTCTATCTATCTCAGCCATCATAACTAAACTAGGTCCATATCTGAAACTGGGAGAGAGCTACTAAACTGCCATTAATAGATAGATAGCCAACTACTAACTACTTAAGGGGGGAGGAACATGTCCAAGCATCGCTAAAAATGAAAATGAGCTTATATCCGTTAAAATGGCCCTATAAACACTGCCTAAGTACCCTCATGGAGAATAGAAAATGCCTTAACGTAAGTGGCCACTACTTATTAAAAGCATTAAACGGGCTATTATCATCAAGGCAGATAAAAAATGCACTATCCCTCTAGTAGAGGTTATTTTTTGTTACTTTGCATGTCCCCCTCTATAACGTCGTTTATAATGCAGTTTTAAATAATAAAAGATTTTTCCATTATCCATTTCCAGGTATAAGGAGAAAATGTTATTACGATAGGCCTATGTGCTGCGTCCTTAGTTGTAATTGCTCTGGATGTGAAGTGAATTAAGAGAAGTGCATTCTGCAAACAGGAATAAAAAAAGTCCCGAAATGAACACCATCGGGAGCATGACATCCTAGAAGATAATAGGTGTTTAAAAACCCGAAGAAATGTAATACTTGAAGCTCTCAAGTCTCATCAATGTTTTGCATCCGATTCTCACTCACCAGAAAAAAAGAACACAGAGATGAGCATTGTTTTATTTTGCGGATGAAACTCCAAATGCAATTTGCATGGATGAGCCGTAGAGAACTGCATAAAACATGTATAAAAAGCGGCGAGGGAAAAGCAAAATCCAAGACTTAAGAAATCCCAGGGTTTACGATTACTCTTATACTACTGCTTCATGCTCTCGCCACTCGCCAAACTGGCCGTGACAAAAGGCTATATGATTGAGTTGCATTGTGCAGCTGCTTTTTTAAAGGTTTTAACCATGTCCGTATCTAGAGATCAATGCAAATAAGTAGTGGGTGTCAGTTACGCCAAGTGCACGAGCAGGCCCGATTGTCTTGTCTTAAGCCGTCTTTAAGCATTTTGCATTTCTGCCATGCATCCACGATTTGAGGAAAACTCATTACATTTTTACTGCCGTCCAATTGCCCTACAACTCGAGCTTGAAGTTACACTACAGACATGCGCATTTTTATGTGAAAGTCAAACACTTTCAGGTCGTGCTGGCAGGAAAATAACATGGTTGGGGAGCTAGCTTTCATTTCATTTCATTTTTTGTTAGGCAAAGCATTTTATGGGTGGATATGGGATAAAACCATTTGGTTCAGATTTACGCGTTTGTAACCTTTCCCCGCTCTTTTACATAAACCATGATTCATTTTACGACCCGAAGACCCGGAGCCCGTTCGGAAGTCAACCCCGGATCTCCGCTATCTCAAGATAGACTCCTTGAGGAGCTCTGACGGCATGCTGCCCCACTATTTTATTATTTTTTGTACGTGGCATACCCAGCCAGTTCATGTGGTCTATGGATGTGGTGGTAGCAATAGCATCCGAAATATGCGCAGAAAATGGCAGTGATATAACCACTAAAAGCCCGCTGTGGGCTTCGAGAAAACGCGCGTACTATTTATTTATAGTGAAAGGGGGAGACCGGGGAGAAGAAGCAAGACCTGCCTAAGTTTTGCATACATTTGTTGTAAAGGAGAAAACCTTAGCTCTGTATGAAATACAGATACACACATGCACATACGTGTATTTATTCTATCTCGCACACACCACGCCCTTTGGGGTCATATTTCTTTATGCTTTTCCACATGTCATTTTCATGGCCGTATAATTCGAAAAAAGGCGAAAATTCAAGCCGCCTCCAATTTATGAGCGAGGGGAAGATAAATTCCATTTTCCGCACAGCATCGTCCATATTTGCATTGCAATTTGCAACCCCAGAAAGGAAGGGATGTGCTTGAAAAAAATTAACGCACTGGTCCTTCTTACATGGAGATGATCTCAGACCCTGCAATAACCTCATAACATTACGAGATACTAGATACAACTCAATAAGCAAAAAAAGGGGGAAGGAAAATTACACGGCTGGTCCTCATCTGCATCAATGCATTGATATCAACGCGTCCATCTTCAACGCCTGAGCGTTGCCTTGATATGCTAGCGCATTTAGAATCAACGCATTGATCAATTTTATGTAGGGGCGTTTTTGCCTTCTCATCTGCTTTGATCCTAATATGCATTTTACATCAATGCGTAGGAGATTGAAATGGACTTGAATTAAGACTAATTACATAGTCGTAAATTTGAAGCCTATGCAATAGGAAAATTCTGATGCTGTGATTGGAACAGGTAAATTGCACTTTCTTTTGGACGAAAGCAACTCTTAGTTCAATATCAGGCCCATGATGCTCGTTTTTCAGCCTGACAATTGAAAAAGAGATAACACATATGCTTGAAACTTAAAAGCTCGGTTACATCAAGGGCTAAAAAATTCTAGGTAGGAAGATAGAAAAAAATGGTGGATATTTTACATTTCTACGACCTGAAAAAGTCCATTGTGATCAATGAAAATCAAAGAAAACAAAGAAAAAAGATCACGACCACAGAAAAAGCAAAATATTTAGTGGATAATTAATGAAGGAATTTGCTTTTAATTGTTATTTTTGCTTAAAATTTATTGTTCATTCAGAGTACCTTTTAAAAAATCCATATGTTTTCTTCTACATGAAATTTAGATGCATTTACCAAAAACGGTTTATTTTGTCTGGTAGCGACGATTTGGTTTGTTTTGATTTTACGCAACAAAAACAACGTGACTTGTGACGCAGTTGACACTGACAGTAAAACCAAGATGAGTAAAACAAATCTGGCTGCAAATGAAATGAACAAACGATCAAATTATTGTGGAAATTGAACAGAAATTGCGGCAAGACTAACAAGAAATTCTAATCTGCTGGATTTGGCAACTCATTTATAAGTCCAAAAAGACATGTCATTTAACAGATTCCACAATATGACAGCCTCAAAGTCAACCGTTCCAAAAAGGTAAGTCATTTTCAAATTCTTATGAAGCCCCATGCGCTTTCAATAACTGCAATTACCAGAATTTTGCCAAGTCTGGATGAGTCCAAGTCCCAGTCCATAAAATCAAATAGCAACAGCAGGACCAAATCACAAGTCGAAACTCTGAATTTTCAATGAAAAGATTTTGCTGAACATGACATCAAAACAAAATAAACTGATGAAATGTAGCAATTTAACAATTTAAAAATTAAAACTGTCTTCATCGTTTGAATTTCCCGCCAGAAACGGATCTTGGACGCCACTTCCGGTTCCCGCAGCAGCCGTCAGTGATTGAATCACTCCGCCCAAAGCATCGACGCTTCCACTGCCTGACTCGGATGGCTTATCAAGCTTCTCGGTAAGCTTTTCGAAAAATCCAGCGATGGCATTATCCCGACGAATTTGAGCTCGCACGGCATCAACCTAATTTCCAATAGTTAACTTTAAAATTGCTCCATATTATAAAATGACTGCATACTCTGAGTGTCTTCCACTCGTCTTTAGGCGCTGGGTCATTGACCTCTTGGGCTGCTGACAACGATTTCGCCGACCTGCCTTGCTCCATTGGAGGCTGCCCTGCCTCGGCCTGCTGCTCAGACTCAATCTCAATTGCTACATTTGTTGCAGGAACCACACGTCCACCAGGAGTCACCTCAACCAAAACTTGTCCACGAACCCGAGGAGGAGTAGCGCAAACTGGACGATCTTCCCGAAAGAGAGAGGACGCGCGGCCAACAGGAGGCTGCTCTACATATTGACCGGCCTTAGGTGAGGATGTCATACAGGCACCGGAAGTAGCAGGACGAGAGGACGAAGTCTGGCCTGATGGAACAGAGCCTGCAGCTTCAGGATTTTCTCGTACCTGAAAAGGTAATGATTAAGGTTGTGATTAACTAAATGGATATTAGCAAGATTAAAAATCTTACCATAGCTGTATGTAGAGAAACTCCAGAAGCTGAGGTCATGTCGTTTGCGGAAACGGAGGTTGACTTTGAAGGCCCGCCAATTGTAGAGGCCGATGCAGGTTTTTGCTTTGAAGCTGTAGGCCGCTTAACGCGCTTGATGCTCTTGCCGACGTTGTCATCTTCCACACGTGGCATGCCAGTATCAGGAACTGCTATCTGAAAAGCAGCATAAATATGTCGTCATCTAATTAAGCATGGAATGGTATTCTAGATTTTGAATACAACTTACCATGACGGTCCTGTCGTATCGTTTTCCATGACTTGATTCCATTTCGTAGATGGCGATCTCAACCTGGCTTAGCTTGATTTTGCCGTTCCCAGTACGCTTTGTTCCTTTCAGTTTCTTGTCGACAGCAAAGCGCCACTGACGGTAGGAAGCCCGAAGCTTGGATCCTGAAATGTGATTTATCTTTATCTAACTAAATGTAGTAGCCAAAAAAGTGCAAAATGCCTACAAAAAATGCATAACATGCATGAAGAATTTTATAGTGTTCATCTTCAGCTCAAGAGTATTTACTTGTGTTTCCCCATATGATGCCTCATTTAAATAATTAAATGCACACCTTAAAAGTCGTCCAAACATTAAAACCCTTGAAGCAAAATGTATGCTTTACCTGACTGGAATTTTGTTCCATACGTTTTTTCAAGGTAGTCGCGAAGGTTCTTCCATGACACTGCTTGACTTTCTCGGCCTCTCTCGTCATTTTTCACGTCGCCAAGAAAAGATCGATAGTTCTCTCCGATTTTCTCGATCACATCAAGCTTTTGGGCATCCGGCAAATACATTTTGTCGGCTTTGGCGACCTCAACCTCGGAGTCGGAGATGGTGGCGTCCATTTTCCTATGAAAGATATTGAAGATCAAAAAGTTGTTTTGATACGCACAACAATACGCATTTGTATAAGGAAATGACTGTTAAAACTCTTTAATTTTGGCAAGGATCTTAAAAAAAGCACTACAGATTATTACGTCGATGGCAATAAGATCACTGGAAATATTTCCTGGCTAAAACGTCCTTAGTCTTTTGCCTCTGTCGAGAGTTTCTTGGGATCTGAACACTATTGTCTTCCATAGAATCACTGAGTTGATCCTCTCGCACTGTAACATCTGCGTTTGGATCTATGTCCTCGTCACGAGGCGGTCCTTCATGATCCAGAATGAAATTCCAGAGGGCGAATATGCACTGGATCATTTTGGCTGCTTTCACCATGTTCTTTAACCGGATGCCAGTGAGCAGAATCCTGAATTTGTTTTTTACAAAACCGAAGATTTGCTCAATGCAATTTCTTGCACGTGCATGGGCTCTGTTGTACCGAACTTGAACAGGATCTTGGGACGAGAACCTGTAGGGGGTTGCCATCCACCTGAAAAGCAAGAATATCCTCATTAATTTATATTAATTAAAAAAAATATTATTTTTACTTGTAGTACGTCGGAAATGCGGAGTCCCCAAGAATACACCCATCCGTCATTGGTTGCCAGTTTGGATCGTTCAGGTAATCAAAGAGCAGGCTATTCTTCAGAACATGGCTGTCGTGGTAACTACCTAAATATTTTATTTTAAATCACACTTGAAAGAAATACTTTCTTTCGTTTTCAGTTCATTTTACCTGGACAGTTGGATTTCACGAAGTACACCTTGTACGTGGCCCCTCCCAAAACCAGAACATTCAATGATTTCCCGCTCTTTCGATTGAGATGAATCTGCTCATAGTCACTTGGAGGCATGACATTCACGTGGCAACCGTCTGTGACAAGAACAAAAGAAAATAGATTATAAATTGCAAATGTTACTATGGTGTGTTTGTCTCATTACCGATTGCTCCATAGACGATAGGTGCGGGGAAATTAGCTTCGCGGCAAAAGATCTGAGCCTCGTATCGAGCGTCTTCCACAGTGGGCAACCGGATGCTAGTAGGAACAAGATGATTCCAAAGAACGTCGAGAATTTGATGGATGCAATTTTGCATAGTTCCCTCGCTGAAGTCATGACCGTACTGTACAAAATGTAATAAATTAAAATCTCTGACAGGTATCATGCAATTATTGGTTACCTCTCCTGTCCATAGAAGCATATTTGACGAGCAGAACATTAAAAAGGCAAGAAGCTTCTCTTCGGTCAAGAGTGACATTCCATTTGTTGACCGACCGTCAGGCAGATGCTCTTTAACCAGTGCCAATAGTGCGGAAAACGTTGGCCTTTCCATTCTGAAGAACTGTCGAAACTTTTCCTCGCTCAAGCCTTTCACGACTTTGAGCAAACGCCGCTCATGAAATGCGTAAGGTCGCTTAACTTGCAGCACTTCTTGATCACTTTGGTCACTGCTGTCACTGAGGGATCCAATGCTTGAGATGCTTGAGATCGATGAATCAAGATCACTTGGGGAAGATTGCCAGCTTAAATTCAAATCAAACGCCATTGTTTTCTTGAATGAATTTCAAATCCGGCACCATTTCACACACAACTACCAATATTCAATGCGTTGATCATCAACGCGAAAATTAGAATCCATATTCTGAATAAACCACAGTTGGTTAATACCTTAAAAATTTACCCATTAATGACACGAACTTAAAATATAATTAAAACCAGGATAAATCCTTATTTATTCACACATAGCATTAGCTTTTAACTATATATTTCATTTTATTGTTTCTTGTATTATTGTGAAACTCGAGTTGCTTATGCTAAGCAAAGCGTTGAAGCTAGGTGTCTGCACGTTGATCATCAATGCGTTGAAGCAGATATTTAGGCGGAACGTGGCATTGATTCTCAACGTCTAAGCGTTGCCATTGATAATCAATGTACTGACATTGATGCAGATGAGGACCAGCACGGTTGGAATTGCCATGTAGGAGTACCAGGTATCATCGTTTAAATCTAGTGACATGCCTGATTATTAAAGAACACACCACTAACGCAAATGGTGGCGCTCCAATTCAAACATTGTTGAAGATGTATCTAATGACAGTCAGGTTCAGAATCTGCGAACGTTGAGTTATGTTATGTCTCAATTGATGATCTTATAAATATCTTTACACTAAGCAAGAAAAAGGTTGTAGCTCTTCCTCAAAAATGCCCAGGAGGCAAATAACTTTAAAAGGCAATAGTCGTCTATTACCAAGAAGAAAAAAAAACACTAGTAAGAGTACTTAGGTATGTATAGTACGAGTACGTTCACGTTGGTTCTGGTGAACTGAGCTGAGCTGTTGTTTTAGATTTATTGGCTTCGCTACACACCCATTTCCAGGCCATTTTCAGACTCTTTTTTTAATGCCGGAATACTACGTAGACGAGTTGAAACCACCACCTTTCCTTCAAGCAAGAGAAGCAGGAGAATTTTGTGGCCTGCAAAAATTACATCTATCCACCGCCAAAACTTTGCCTGCTCAGTGAAAGGTTTATTGCTTTTAAACTCTTCTTGAGATTGCTTGCTGGGTTTGAGAGGAGAGCATCAGATTTTTAGAGGCCAGCAGATCGTACAAGTAGTCGTCGTTTCCATCCATTTTACAGCTCTCTTTTTTTGTATAAAATCACGACCAAACTTTAAAAGAGCTGGAGGACACACTCGGGTCAAGCTTTGAAGAGGGTGCGCATAACATACCTGAAACAGAAAAGAGCAGTTCTGGTTGAGAAATACAAAACATTTGACTGGAAGCAATAGGCATAAAACAACGCTCGCGATCGTCAAGGTCAGATCTTACTGCCTTCTCGTGTGAGACCCCTTTTTACTTTTACGTGGAGAATGGTGATGTACGTTTTATTTTACAAGTACTCGTATAATGAAGATGGCGACCTGGCGACTGGAGCTATTTAGTTTTGGTCGGCCTTTTTTCCCGGGCTTTTTTTTTATTTCCCTCCCTCTTGTCCAAGCGGCTGTCCACCCACCCATGCTAGTACGGAGAGCGACAGGGCAAAGCATATCTAGTGGTATGAGCACCGTTGCCACGACGAAGCTTTGCTCTCTCAAGGTTAATGTCCATTTCAACGATTGCTGCTGCTGTTGCCTGGCTTATTTGCAGCTCTCAGCTTCCCACTATGAAGTGCTACAGCAATCATTATGTACTACCAGTACGGACCTATCTCCCATTGGCAATAGCACTCACATTGCAAAGTCGTAATGCCAGCATGGTCCATGTTTCATAATGCCATAATATCTAGGTACATGTAGTTAGTAGGAGCTCAATGACTTGTCGACTTTTTCTCCTATGTACACTAGCTAGCTAGAGCTCTTTTTCACTCTTGCGAGTGCTGCATGCTGGGATGGCAAATTTGACCTGCTGCCTAGCTAGCTCTTGTGTACCGAGTTTTTCACCCTCCCTAAAAAATGGTGTGTGGGCAGCAGAGAGTTAGCTTACAGGACTACGAATCACTTTCGGTGATTGATAAATGTTCCTCGCTTACAATGCCAAAAAAGAGGATAAGCTTGATCGGCGCACGGTCCAGGCATCTGCACACATACGAGTAGTACCGAAAAAAAGAACACAATGAGCTATAAACCATGAAGGGACGCAGCTGCAAGAAGCATTATTTAGGCACACTTTGTTATAAAATGTTATTATGTAGTAGCCCTTATGATATGATGGTTATAGTCAGGACGTTGTTGAGGTTATGGTGTGTAGATAGTATATTTTTGCCAGGCACACCTAGAACTTCTCTATTCCCATGTTCATGCCAGCTAACTTTATCGTTAATGTAATATGGCGAAAAAAATCGAATAAGAAAAAAAGAAATGAATCTCGTGCGACTTTATTTTATTGATATGATAGGGCATTAACCATTTTTTCCTTCGTTTGGTGGTGGCGGCGAAATGATAAAAATTTGCCGCGAATTTATATGCAGGGCTCGTATTAGCATTTTGACTGTATTTACGAGAATTGTGAAGATGGAATATGTAAGAGGGTTGGTTGGTGGATGTTATATTTCCCTGCATATTTTACAGGAGCTAGAGAGCTGAGGGAAGGAGAAGTAAAAGAGAGCTAGATGAAGGGAATTTGGTGACGGGGATAAAATGCCCGACATTTCGACGAATATGACTCGCTTAGGCAGCACCAGGGACAATAAAAAAGCAAATTGCTTTTTCCGTATTACTGTAGAACTCTCCTCTCTCCGTCGTGTGTGCATATGTATCAGGATATAAAGGGTCTTTTTCATTTGCTTTTACTCTCAAGGAAAGCCAGGACTTTCAGAGATGACGGCTCCCTATATAAACAAACAGCAACCAACAATGAAATGAAGAAGGGAGAAAGAGTAAAATGGACATATGAATAAATGGCGTCTCATATAATAATGCCACCACCATGGCAAAGAAATTGTAGCCCAAAAGTTAGCCAACAAAATGTGCACACCATTACCGAAAAAACTTTTAATTTCGGGGAGCACATACACTCCCACATTTCGTTTGCTTGCTTGCTTTATTCTATTCGGTTAAAAGGAGTGCAAAAGCGTTATCTACACATCTAGATACATGTGTATTGCAGTATCTTGATGCACACGGCACACGCATAAATAAATAAGTAACAGGAACCAAGTTTTCGCCAGAATTGCACGAAGCCAAGAGGAGCAGCGAGCAAACTTATTTAACTGGGCCATCGATCCCGAAATTGCACTTTTGCACTACTGCGCGTTAAAAGGCAGAGCACACAAGCAAGGGGTATGTGAATGAACACCAAGAATTCGCATTTAAAATAGCCTGATTAAATTCTGGAAAGGCAAATGAACTCTTCTCTTAAAGAGACGGGAGACATCGTCGTCGACGAGTCTCAAGTCTGTCACATCATCCCTTAAGATCTAGAAAGCAGGCAGCCATCCGTGTTGTAAGGCTGCAAACCCCAAAAGACTCTCTACCGTTGAAGTCAAGCCTGCACATCAAATCCTCAGCCTCCTCCTCTTCCTTCCACTTTGAATATATTTATCTCTTGTCTGGAAAATAGGCCATGCATCTATCTCGCTCGCATGATGCACAGACTTCAACTTCCCTTGGCTTTAAAAAAAGAGTAGAGCTAGAGAAAGGCCTGATAGAGTGAGTCTCTAAAGCTAAGGCAACCGAGAAATGCACACCATCACTATCTTTAAGAACAGACGACAGTCGTCAGCAAGGGAGATCTCAAAGCTTGATATCACATTCGCTAGTCCTCCCCCTTCTCTACTAATAATAGGTAGGCAGAACTGCATAGGAATTTACAAAAGCATCATCAAGAATCTGGCTCAGTCAGTTAGTTAGTTATTTAGAGCTAGGCTAGGTGGGGGAAAAGATAAAAGTCAGAAATATCAGATTTTACAGGAGACTGACTGAGTGAACTAGTTATAGCTCTATAGTACTATAACAGCCAGTCAAATAGTTCACTTTAGGAGGTAAAAAAGCGTGCTAGAGCAGCAGCATTTCATAGTTAGATGCCTGCTGCCTGCAATAAATGCCAGTGTCTAAAAATGCTCTATCGTTCGTTCGTTCGTTCGTTTTGCTTCGCTCTGTCGTTGCAAACGAGTCGGGGTATATAAATAACGCTGATGGTGGCACATTATGCATTATATAGACTCCATCCGGGGAGCATAAAAGCGGACAAAAACATGTGAAAAATAGTCGATTTCCTCAGAAAAAAAGCTTCTAGAGAGCCATGGAGAGCCATAGCCCAGAGTTTAGAGAGAAGAGAATGGAAAAAAGCTGGCCGAGCCGAGCGTTGTCTGAATTCTGAATTTATATGTTAAGACGGTCGATGGCCTCTAGCTCTCTGGCAACAATAATGATCACAGAATAGAGGCAAAAAACTGAACCCGTATTTCAATGAAACATCGACATCTGCTTGTATGTGATGGAAATACCAGATTATTCTCCAAGAAACTATACAGTATTACACGATTTTGGGCATATATTTTACTGCATGTTGGACTTGGGAGAGGGCAGCAGCCGTCTACGAAGTTTTTTGCTCGATGCAATTTTCCTGTCGGCTCCGGTCATTGCGCACTGACGTATTACGTTATTAACGTTGTAGCATTAGAGGTATTTTACATTTCAAAATATTACCACCTAATAATTACAAGCTAATACCATATTAATTCCAGAAAAAAACGTTAATGAAATCATCTATCTAGACATAAATGCAAAATGCAACCTAGGGCAATGAGTAATTTTCGTGGATTTTTTGACAATTTTTGTGAAAAGTCTGGATTTGTCTGCTTCGCGGATATTTGCACTCCTCAACATGTGCTCTGTACATGTACAAAATTTCTGTTTCATGCCTAAGTGTGTACAGTGTATACAAATGTATATCCCTCGGTATATTATTTAGTATTGGATCTGGGCATAGGCGTGGCAAGTCTGCACGCAAACAGCTCCATGATTTTTACCAACCTTCTTGTTTCCCTCTCTCTCACATACAGACAGCAAAAGGCAAATACTGGGCAGAAACACCCAATCTTTCGTACATGCTCACAAAACAAACAAATGGAAAAAGATGGGTTACCTAGAGAACAGGCAAGAAATACTTAATAAGCAAGGCCTTTTAAGAGCGGTGTCGACCTCCGCAATAGTAATAATCTTGGCTAGAATTGTAAAGCTGCTATTTAGCTCCTCAGTTCAGACCTTTGAGGGATAATTTTTGTTCCCGCAGAGACCCACAAAAGTTAAGGAAAACATACTAAAGTACAGAGGCAGAAGGAGAAGAAGTGTTACGGGCAATTTCTAGCACTTGCTTTGCGGCTCGTTTTTATTGGCCTTAAAAATTCTGGGCCGAGGGGGAAATACCCAGAACGAACGAAACGAAACTGAAGACTGAAGGAGGACTAGGAAAAAAAGGTGGAAACTAAAGAAAAACATCAAAACTCTTTGACTATCTCTATCTCACATGTTCACGTTATGCAATGGCACAGAGTACGGGCGACACAACGACGACTGCACTTGATGGGGCAATCATATAGCAGCCTCGCGGCCTCGCAGCCTCGAAAACGGCCTCTCCTTAAAAGTCTGCTAGCTGGCATTGGATTCAGGCCCACAAATTTCCCCTCCTCCAATGTCTTGTCTCCTTGCACTACTAATAATTGTGTACATGAAGCACCAAAGAGATGGCTGAGAATATTGCCTATATGTATGTCGGGAGGAGTGCTTTGCTCCAGACTGACTGTTTTGCTTGCTTTACTGCCTTGCCAGTCTTCCTTTCTTTCCTTATATAACATATGCACACAACACACGTCGTTGTAAAATGTAGACGTCTATGGAAAAGGGGGAAGGGAAGGAGGAGGAGGAGGAGGAGGAGAGGGCCTGCCTGTGATAATCGGCTTAGTGTTCCTCTCTGAAAGAATTGTAAGAAAGATTGACGATGGTGGCTATCATAGGATCTGCCTACG
>JAAUYL010102194.1_pt1 | contig 14132 bp, 8 predicted proteins | sample 7278011 | NCBI WGS metagenome assembly JAAUYL01 (sample SAMN14350225, study PRJNA611818) | marine sediment metagenome | isolation source: surface marine sediment (1.8m) | place: French Polynesia: Moorea | collected 2018-08 | reverse complement strand
TGCACTCTATATATAGTACCCCTGCGTAAGTCCTCTCAGAGATTACTTTTGATTTTCCTGTAGCAGGAAAGCTTTAAAGTTTTCTAGTTATCCTAAGCTATGCTTGGACTGCATTATATTTGCGACAACCATTTTTGCTGGCGCAAAAGCCTCACATATTTATTGTGAGGGTCACCATGCGCCAAAAGTTTTTACCTCTTGCCTCTTGCCTCTATTTCTGTAAGAGGGAATAGAGACTCAAGAATATTTCCCCCTATTACCTATTCCCCTATTCCATTGTTCAACCCTCTCCGCCCCAAATTTTCTGTAGGACTTCCTGGGGTGAAATATCCGCCATTTTCCCTGTAGGAGATTTAACTGCAATTACTCGATCGCTCTTGGGTAATAATTTTTCTGGTTCCGTTGGACCAAATAGAGCAATGGTATATGTCCCAACTGCAACTGCTAAGTGCATTGGCGCACTATCAGTACATAAAATTAAATTAGCTCCAGCGATAATAGCAGCTAATTTACCCACATCCCCAGGCATGACTATTTTTACATCTAAAGAAGATTCTCTAATTTCGTTGACCCATGGTGCATCTTCTGGACCTTTGACTATTGCTACTGGCAAGTTAGGTTGTTTCTGTTGCAGTTCTGAAATAATCTCCAGCCAGTAATTGGTAGGATAAATTTTATCGATACCTTTAACCTGAGCTATTTGACTAGAACCACCATGAATCAGAATATAGCCACTTTCTGCAATTCCTAATCTTTGCTGTTCAGCTTCGGCCCAATCAATATCTGTTTTGAGGACATTAATTGATATTCCTTTGAAAGGGGTGCTAATGTTCATCCCCTGCAACAAGTCATGGTACATCTGGGCCGCATATTGTTCAGTTTTCAGGCGTATAGGATCGGAGAGGAATATTGCTCCATTACCTGCATAACCTACCCGTTTAGGAATTCCTGTTAACCATAATAATAGACCAACTGTCCAACGTTGTCCCAGGGAAATTACGGCTTCGTATTCGCGATCGCGCATAATACCTAGCAGGTTACCCCAGTCGGCGAGACTATTGGCATCTTTAAAGTCGTAGGTTAGAACATCCCGAACGGACTTGCAAACTCGGTATGCACCCTTGGAGCGAGGTTCTACAATTACGTCAATTTGAGATTCTGGATAGGATTGTTTAAGGTCATCCAGAGTAGGAAAGAATAAAATTTGGTCGCCTATTCCGCCAGGGACAAGGGCTAGTATTCTCATGTTTAAGGAATTAAAGTTAATTATCAGTTGAATTTTAACAAGGGGGAGTTTAAGGGGCTATAAGTCCAACGCCATAATCTTTAGATTTGGCTTGCGGATACATAGGCCCCTAAACTAAATTTGGCTTGGTCCAACCCGACAAAATTTACATTTTGATGTTACATTTTTATCAGAGTAGTTGAAAAGCGATAAATGTTTAAGGCTTACCGAAAAGCGACGTTGAAAGCCCCCGGTTAAAACACGGGGGATGAAAACAAGCGATTCGTTTAGACTAGACAACTTTAGTTGTCCTATGCTATTATCTACATATATAAATGTTTAGACAAAAGTAAGCAGAAAGCTAGGTTTATACTTAAGCTGACTGTATAGGGGCACTTTGACTTGTCCCCAAAGAATATATCTTTGGTCAGCTAAGGAGAAACGAAGCAACAAGGATTTATCCTGTTGGGTAGTATCAACTTAGAATCCCCTTTGCTTCAGCCAGGGGAGTAGTCAAAAGTACAGAATTTATCCAAATACTGAGCAACAAGCAGCTTTTGCCAAAAGTTTCGGCTCTTGTAGATTCTTTTGGAATTATTCATTAAACCTGTGCCAAGAAACATATCAGAAAACTGGGAAAGGTTTATCAAGAAGTAAAATCCAAGGAATGTTACCTGGTCTAAAAAAATAATATCCTTGGCTAAAAACCTAAAAAGCGTCGGGAGGAAGTTAGCCAGCCTGTTTTAACGGCTGGTTGAATAACGACACGCGGGTAATAAAGCGAAGTAAAAATCTGCTATACTAGAAATGGCAAGTAAGAACAAGGTTTGTCGCCATGACAAGATCGCACTTTGCGGTGAAATTCCGGTGGACAGGAGACGGGGAATTAACTTCTTACGACGGCTGAAAGCAAGTAGGCAGCTAGAGCAGCGATTTATTGCTCCAACATCTTGAGTAAAACCACTCTTTTAGCTAACAAAAAAAAGTAAACTCACAGCTAGATTTCGATCTATGCCGAGGAGTTTAGGAGTATGTTGACAGGCTTTAAGCAAATGTGGATTTATCCCATTTGCGGTGGATTTGCCACAGAATCCAGGGTGTTTCAACCCCTGGAGATGTCAAAGATGTCTATTCTCAGTGCTTACAAGTTGTCGCGTTAAATTTTTCAACTGCTTACAAAAATTTTTTTGAAAAGCTGGCTCAATATCCACGATTCAAATTAAAGCATCATAAGCAATCTATTAGTTATCCTCAAAATGTAAGGTTTGAAGGTGATTATATCAAACTGCCCAAGATAGGATTGGTTTATTGGGTTTGCTATAGAGAATTTGAGGGAAAAATTAAAACTGTCACAGTTTCTAAAAAACCAGATGGTCAATATTATGCTTCTGTTTTAGTTGACGATGGCAAGGAAAAACCCAAACCATCAGCAAAAGATCAAGCTATAGGAACTCTGATAATTGGGCACAATGAAGAGTGGAAGCAGAAGATAAACTTAGGTAAAAGAAATAATCAAAATTTTGTAGCTGTTCCCTATAATAAGTTAATTGAAATGTTATTTTATAAAGCCAAGATGGTAGGGATAAATGTAATTCTTACTGAAGAATCTTATACGTCCGCATCAAGTTTTATAGATAATGATTTGATTCCAGTTTACAAGAGAGGTCAAAAAAATCAAGTCACCTTTTCACCGAAAAGAGTAAAGCGATGCAGCGCCGCCAAAGGGGGTTTCCCCCACTCGCTGTTGCATCAAGACAAAGAGGTTTGTATCGCAGTGCCAGCAAACGATTAATCAATGAGTTACGTAAACGGTTCTCTAAACATTATGAAAAAAGCAGCTCCCTTTTGCTTTTAGCTATGGGATAGAGGAGCCAGTGCGTTGGGCGGGTCCCCCGACAGTCACGCAACTGGCGTGGTGTTGTAGTGCCTCCTGCGGAGGAGCTGCGCTAACAACCAGTCAGGATAACACCTGCAAAATAAGTATATCTCATATTTGACTATATTTTTATGAACTATATAGCTAGATTTCATTATTTATAGGAAAGCTTTAAAACAAAATGTATTTATTAATTCCTGCTGCTGGTATGGGGCGACGTATGGGAAGTTCCCGAAATAAGCTTTTGTTGACTCTGTTGGGCAAGTCTTTATTGAGTTGGACTCTTGAGGCTGCTGTAAATTCTAAATATATTGTTTGGATTGGTATTATTGGACAATCTGTTGATTTTCCAGATTTTCAAAAAAATATTTCGGATTTGTCTACTGACAAGGATATAGAGCTAATTGAGGGTGGAGCTACTCGTCAGGAATCGGTTTATAATGGTTTACAGGCTTTACCATTGGCAGCGGAACGGGTATTAATTCACGATGGGGCAAGGTGTTTGGCTACTCCGGAATTGTTGGACAGATGTGCGGAGGAGATTCTTAAGTGTCCTGGTTTAATTGCTGCTGTGCCAGTTAAGGATACTATTAAGGTTGTCGATCCATCTGGTCTAATTGAGGATACACCAGACCGTCGTAATTTGTGGGCTGCTCAAACACCCCAGGGGTTTGAGGTGAATTTGTTGAAAGAGTGTCATGAGAAGGGGCGTCGGTTAGGTTGGGAAGTTACTGATGATGCTGCTTTGTTTGAAAAATGTGGTTTACCTGTGAAAATTGTGGAGGGAGAGGAGACTAATTTAAAGGTGACAACTCCTGTAGATTTAAAAGTAGCAGAATTTATTTTGATGGAAGCTCGAAAGAAGTAGTTCAACAATTAATAATTAATAATTAATAATAATTGAAGTAGCACTTCAATTATTAAGTAATTAAAAAGGAGGGAATAATTTTTGATAATTAGCACTCTAGGAGCGTGTTAATTATTCATATTTTTACTTCTCCCTCACTCCCCTACTCCCTTACTCGGATACTCTGAAATAGATAAAGTTTTTGAGAAATGGTATTATCTGGGTGAAGATATGCAGAAGTTAATTGATTTCATGGAATAAGGAGCAAATCGTATTCAGGAAATTAGCATAAGTTTAACAACTTTTTCTAGGGGAGATTTGAATAATAAAATTTCTTATAATATGCATCAAGGATTAGATAGTAGCATACTAATTCTCAAGGATCGACTGAAATAAAAATCATTAAAGAATATCATCAAATCCCCACTATAGAATGCTATTCTGGTCAACTTAATCAAGTATTTATGAATTTACTTGCTGATGCAATTGATGCTTTGGCAGAAAGTAATCAACGACTTTTTTTTGAAGATATTGCTCAAAAAAACAATTTAATGAAAATTACGACTGAAGCGATGGAATTGGAATGTTTCCAGAAAATTTATCAGGAGTATTTGATTAGTTATGCACAAGTTATACCAATTACCATAAACTTTGCTATACTTGGATTTTCTATTTCTAAATATTATTTGTTGGAGTAAATACTTGATATTTGGTAACTTCAGTTATAAATAAAAGTTATTTTTGCCAGCTTCCAAGTATAGCAAGACTTTTGAGAAATGGTATTATTTAGTTGGAAAAGGTACGGTTAATGGTTGATATATTTGTCGGCAAATTATCGAATATCAACATTATGGAAAATTACTCTGTCATTCTGAGATAGGTAAAGGAAGTACATTGATCATCGAAATTCGTAATTAAGAAGTTGCCCGGAAAAATGGGGTGGAAAATATAGAATTTTCCCTAATGCTTAATCACTGGAAAATTTGCCAAATACAAGCAGTTAAAAACCTTTGAATCCTAAACCTGTTTCTCTTTGTTGAGGATGAATTTTTTCGGGAACTTGATTACTAGCAATTTTCTGGTTATTTCCTACTTGACTTAATATAATTCCAACTAAAATAATACCTCCCCCAATATAGTGAGCAATAGTCGGTTTTTCTCCTAGAATTAAATAAGCTGCTATAATTCCAGCAACAGGATTAAATGCACTAGCAATAGAAGCATCAGAACTGCTGGTTTTACTTAATCCTTTGAGCCAAAGAATTTGACCAACTACTACAATAACTGCACTATAAACTAACATCCATTGCCATAAAAAAGGCGATAATAGCTCCATAAAATGACTACTACCATAAAAATATATTGCTGCAAAAAAGAAGATAAAACCTCCAAACCCATTACGCACAATATTAAAAAATCCTACTGGAATTCGGTGCAGACGTGCTTTGCTAATAGTATTAGAAATTGCCGTAGCGATCGCTGCTATTGCTGCTAAAATTTCTCCGGAATTGATAGCTATCATTTTAGTAGAAGAAGCTGTAGCTGAATTATCTCCAAAATTTTGTAAAACTATAATCAAAATAACTCCGGCAAAGGAAATAATTGCTCCAGTAATTTTCCATTTATTAACTTTTTCTCCTAATAACCAAATAGCTAATGCTAAAGTTAAGGGAGGTTCAATACGTCCGATTAAGATAACATTGTTAACCATTGTGCGAGAAAGTGCTTCAAATGAAACTGCAGGAGAGAAAGCTCCAGCGAGAAATGCAACAGTTAACATGGTCGCCCAATCTTGGTTAGAAAATTGTTTTAATTCATGGAGATTTAGCTGTTTTCTGTAGATAATAATTAAAATTAATAATGCGCAGATATTTCCGACAAATAATACATTACAAAAAGAAATGGGATTTTCCCCAGGAAATTTTGCTGCACCAATTTCTGTTAATTGTTTTGTAATGGAGTTGGAAGCGCCGAATATAATGATTGCTAATAATAGGTAAATTTGTCCGGGAATTTTTTGTGAAAGGTGAGAAATATTTGTGATTATTTGGTTCATTATAAGGAAGAATTCATTAATGGATAATGGATAATGGATAATGGATAATTACATCTGGTTAAAACCTTACGGGAATTGAATATAAGGAAATATACTAACACTTTTCTCTTGGTCGATTGGAGGCAAGCGTTTGCTAGCGCAAAGCTTCACTTTACATGTTGCGGAGCAAAACGCCTAGCGTCCCGGAGGGAACGGAAACCTCGCCATCCCATCCTGACGGAATGCTCCGCTTTCCGACCGCTCTCTTGGTCGATTGGATATGGCGAGGAGACCTCGCCATCCCTCGACCGCTTTTTCCCCTTGAAAGGGGAGGCAAAGTAAGCTGAATTATTTAATTAATAATTATTAATTATTCGGTAAGGAAGATGATTAAGAAAAAATTTGTTGTTAGTATTTGTTAATTACTATCTTAAGACTAATTACTAAATTCTACAATTAGTAGGGATTTATAGCGTTTACCAGGCTAATGAGGTAACCTATCTTTTATCTTTATTTATATTCTATTCCCTAAAACCTATTCCCTATTCGCTTTTCCTTATTCCCAGTTAAGTGTTCCCTAAAACCTATAATTTTTTACCTTATTAGTATGGGAATTGTTATATATAAAAATGAGATTATTACAAATTCCAAAAAGATAGTTACAGTAAAATTGTCTACAAAACTATGATAGCAGTTTTGATTAATATAGAGTACAGAGATTTTGGCTTGAAGGTACTTATGCTGAGGCCACAGAGAGGGGAGAAGTTTTGGCGTCAACATTTTGGAAAACTGCTATAATTCCTTAATTTAATAATTCTGAATTCTACATTCATTGATTCTACATTCATAAACAAAAATTTTGTAGTCAATATGAATGAAAACTGCTATAAGCTACTTAATTTTCTTGCTTATCTACTTTCTCTCTTGTCTTCCAAGTAAGCGTCTCAACCAATATGGAATGAAAATTAAATAAGATCCAAAGTTTTTATCTAAGAGTATTGCACTGAAGTACTTCTGTGCAGGAAATCTAGAAGTTAATAAATCCTCATTCCTATATAATTTCAAAATTGAAATACAAGTAGGTTGCTAATCAGACAACTCCCCTACCTAATAAAAATAAAAAAAGTTAATATAGCATTATTTTTTCAACTGGTATAAAAATCGTTTAATACTATTTATTTAAGCAATAATATTTGTGTCATCTCTATTCACTTCCTACTCAAATTTGCCAAGATTGATGACAAGTCCAAGAGTTATCGGGATGGCGTTCATAAAATCGTAACTCCCATGATACTTCTGCTTGAGGATTGATAATTTTTTTTGCTATTTTGGCGAGAATTTGTTGTTGTTCTAATGGAAATTTGTAGGCTAAACTGAGATGTAAGTTATTTTTGAGGCGTAACTGATTAGTACGAGTTGGTGAGCTAGCAGTATTGGCAAAGTTAGCAATAAGTTTTTCTATCCAAATTGATTCTATTTTGAGATAATGAAAATCTGCTTTTAACTCCATATCTACAACAATAATGGGTTGACTAGGGCGCGTTGTTAAAGAATTTTTCAAGGCATTGTCTAAAGCTTGAATATAAATTGGAATGGCAGTTAATTCATCCTGAAAAAAACCTGTCAAGGTACAGTGAGGCATATATTTATGAGCAGCATTTTCACCACATTCTGCACAAGTGGTAGTGAAATATTTCTCTAGTTGATTGTTAAGTTGACCGACTGGACAAGCGTATACAATAAATTCTCTCAGCATCAAATTATTTGTTCATAGAATAGATTTGAGCATTTATTCTAGCTTTAATTTATCCGGATAATCAGTGATAAAAAAACTTTCTCCCTTTGAAGATTTCTTTCCCTTCTGCTTTCCTTCCTCCAAAGTGTAAGTATTCAACCGCACATGATATTACGATAAAAGTCGTTAAAGTCTATATTCATTTAAACCTCATTTTTAAAAGCTATGCTTTATAAACATCTTTCTTGAGATAAAACTTGACAAAAGAGACAAGTTATATAATTGTCATTGAATCAATATTTTGGAAAAGTAAATGTATTGAAAAATTAGGATTTTCCGTAATTTTACTCCCAATCCCCCATCTCCGAATCCCCCCATCTCCCCATCTCCGAATCCCCCCATCTTCCTCTATTCTCCAACTCAATTATAAATCTGATGAATCAGATTTAATTTCAGCATCAGGAGATGGAGGATTTTGTAAATATCGCTTGACTAAAGCTAGAACTTTTTTCGGTTCAATAGGTTTAGTCAAATACCCTGTAGCTCCCACCATTTTTGCTCGAACTCTATCTACAACTCCATCATTTCCAGTTAATATAACTATTGGTGTATTCTCAAACATAGGCACTCGTCGGAGTTGAGTACAAATTTCATAACCATTAGCAATTGGCATCATTAAATCTAAGAAAATTAGCTCTGGTTTAGCTTCAATAATCATGACTAATGCTTTAATAGAATCTTGAATTCCAAGAAATCTATAACCCCCCTTCTTCATAATTTTCTCTAATAGATAACACATCTCTTTACTATCATCTACACAAGCAATCAATGGTTGAGGTTTAGTAGGAGATGGTGCTGTATCAACATCTGGCTCTAATCCAGGACTTCCTTCTAAACGTTTTTTATCTGGAACTTCCTGCAACTCAATTAATTTATTCCTAATATAAGGCATTAAAAATAAAGTTAACTGGCGCAAATCTTTGTTCACCAAAGCAGCAGTTTCTCGAAGTGAGTGTTTGCCATCAACTAACTTCGTAATTGTATTATAAGAGTTATTTTTTGCTACTTTTTGTAACTGTTTAGCATTTGTGATTACAGGAACTAGGTTAGGAGAATATGGAGCTAAATTAGATTTTTCCCACTCCAGCCATAACTTATTAATAGGCGGAAGAATAGTTTCTGCTGGAATCACTGTAGACATGAGGATTAAAGATTTATCTAATCCTGCATCAGATAAATTATAGGTTAATTCTTGTTGCGATTGTTCCTGTAGAATATCAAATAAAACTTCTTTTAAATTTGCCAATACTACTGCTTTTGTTTGAGGGGGAGTTAATGATTTTCGCCTCGATAAAACAGACATAATATGATAGTAATAACAAATAGCATAATCTCCTTCTTGGAACTTAATTTTGTCTAGGGAAATATTAGAACAAAATTGATGCCATATTTTGTGAAATCGCCGATTATAATGTGCACCGCCTATAGCCCAAACTAGACGACCTATACAGAAAAATACTGTCCAACTGTGGCGATTACTTTTTATTTCTAACTTGCCTGTAAATTGATTTGGTAGCTCATTGAGGAGTAAGTTAAAAAGTTTATTATTGCTATTTTCATTAGTGTTCATTTTGTTTGTATCAATTGCATACATAATCAAGAATTAGAGGAAATAAAATTTCAAACTAAACAAATAATATTTATGGTTATTTTGGCATTTAAGTAGAGGGTGGTAAATTTTGTGCGTTATTTATCAAATTGTAAATTAGCTTAAAAGTCAGGTATATGATTATTTTGAGGCATTTTGTGGCTAAATATGCAAGCAACGTCTTTTTTTTTTAGCTTGCTCTAAGTAGTCATGCAAAATTAATTACCGAATAATTAAGGTTTAAAGACTCTCCTTTAAAGGAGAAAAAAGCAGTCCTTAGATGGCCAGGTTTCCCGAAGAGTGCAGAGCCGCTCCGAAGTTCGCCATATCCAATCTCCCCTTGAGAAGAAAAAATTTTCCTTTTAGTCAATCCTATCCGTTTTCAAGGAGAGGTAATAATTAATAATTAATTATTGAAACATACTCTGAAGCTAAAAAGCTGATGCTGTAGAAATTACAGGGAATAAATAATGGTAATTAATTTTGCCTAAGCACTTACTTACTTTATTTTCAAAACCGTTCTGAAGGGTGAGATATTTAAAGTAAGATAAAACCCCATTTTTTGTCAATAATTTTTCTGACTAAGAAAACAATATCAGAATGATTTTTACAACGAAAGTTCAAGCATTTCAAAAGATAAGTCAATCAATTATTTCATCTATATATAATTATCTATTTCCTGTTTTACATTGAAAAAAATGAATTTTAAACAATATGAATAAAATAATTTTAGAACTATTATAAATTAACTTTACCATAACTTCTACTTCACTGAAATCAATTCACTTGGCCATAGGGTGAACTTGAGAAATTTGAGAAAGGCAAAATAGTAAAAAATACCTGTTGAGAGCATCAAATCTTAGACTATTAAAAAAGGTTTTAGGTTTTAAGTTCAATTGTGAGTAAAAAAACCTAACCCCTCCTTTGAAAGCTATCCCTTATAAGGAACTCCTAAGACCCTTTTCTGATGGGGAGATGGGGAGGTGGGGTGATGGGGTGATGGGGTGATGGGGTGATAGGGTGATGGGGAGGTTCGGAGATTTCCCAACTATGGGCTCGAAAAATCATCCCGGACATTCTCGCTCCTCTCAAATTTAGTCCGTGCTGAGAATTTAACTTTGCGCCCTAGAACTTATAACTTCTGACTTGTGCTATAGGGGAGAAGTCTATATTGCCTCAAACTTTCCGACAAAATAAAGCTAGAGGTGCTACTACGGTTCCCAAAAATCAGAGCATAGATAATATAAATGGCAAAAATCTATAGTCTTTAAATAACTTTTTTATCTCAAACCTAGAATTTGTATTGAATGAGGAGGTCTTCCACAGTGAAAAATTCCTATTTTTACTTTAGCTATTTGACTGTTATGGCGATTACCATTTCGGTCATACCCAAAATTGTAATTATTCCGAATGTATTAGCCCAAACTCCTGCTCCAGAGGTGGAAAGTTCTCCAGAATCTTCTGCCTCTAAGACCGAGGCAGATAAATTGTTTGAAACAGGTGTGGAACAATTTCGCAGAGGAGCATTTGATGAAGCTTTAGAAACTTACGAACAAGTTTTGACAATTCGTAAGGAATTAGGAGACCAAACGGGAATTGCTCAAACTCTCAACAATATTGGGGATGTCTATATTAATCAAAGGGAATATTCAAAAGCTTTGGATGTTTTGCAGAAAGCTTTAACTATTCGGCGACAGATAAACGCTCGCTCGGGTGTAGCAGAAACTCTAAATTTAATTGGTTTTGTTTATCAGCGACAGCGGGAATTTTCTCAAGCTTTAAATTTGCATCAAGAAGCTTTAGATATTTCTGAAGCTATTAGCGATCGCCAAAATGAGGGAGAGTCATTACATAATATTGGTGCGGTGAAAGCAAGTCAGAGGCAACTTGACCAAGCACTGAAATTTTACCAAGAAGCACTGACTATCCGGGAAGAAGTAGGCGATCGCCGTGACCTTGGTCGGACTCTTAATAATATGGGAGTGGTCTATTTTAATCAAGGTAATTATGACAAAGCTTTGGAAACATATCAAAAAGCTTTAACTGTGCGTCGAGAAATTAATGATAGTGCTGGAGTTGGGAGGTTATTAAATAATATTGGTTTTGTGTATCGAGAAAAGGGTGAAAATTCTGAAGCTATCAAATATTTCCAGCAAGCAGTTGCCATGTTAGAAAGTGTGGGCGACCAAAAAAGTGTAGGGCGAATTTATGCTTTTATTGGGGCACTTTATCAAAAAGAAGGAGAGGAAAGTCAAGCATTAACAGCTTATGAAAAAGGTTTAGAAGCTGCTAAAGTCGCAGAGGATAAAACTGGGCAATTGGAAGCTTTAAGTTATTTGGGTGATGCTTATTATGAAATAGGAGAAAATGACAAAGCAAAATCAACTTATGAAGCAGCTTTAGCATTTTATGAGAAAGAAGAGGAAGACCGCGCTGCTGAAGGTAAAACTATGATTGGTTTGGGAAAAGTTTATAACCGCTTGGGAGAAAACCAGAAAGCTAAAAGAATTTTACTACAATCTTTACCGATCAATAAGGAAGGAGGAGAAAAATCGGTTATTGCTGCCAATATGAATGCTTTGGGAGAAGCTTATTATAGTTCTGGCGATTATTCTATTGCTCTAAATTATCACAAACTTGCTTTAGATAATTTACCCGACAAAGAGGATAAAAACGCTGTAGCTATAGCTTATCAAGGAATAGGAGATTCTTTATTTCAACTGAAACAATATCCTCAAGCTTTAGAAAATTTAGAGCAAGCATTAGCAATATATAAAGAGAGTGAAAAAACAGCCAAAGCAGGTAGAATTTATGGACAGTTAGGCACAATATTAGTCGCCCAAGAAAAACCAGAATTGGCAGTAGTTTTTTACAAACAAGCTGTTAATCTCAATGAAACTATGCGGAGTCAGGAAAGTCAAAAAAGTCTATTAGAAAATCCTGAAACAGTTTATCGGAATTTAGCAGATTTACTATTACAACAAGAACGTATTTTTGAAGCTCAACAAGTTTTAGATTTGCTGAAAATTCAAGAACTAGATAATTATCTCGGCAATGTGAAAGGTAATGAAATAACAGCAACCGGAGTAAAATTACTAACTGCCGAAGAAAAAATTATGCCTGAAGATACAAAAAATATTTTAAATATGGAGATTGATAAAAATAATCTCAAAGCAGATTTTTCACAGTTCAAGAGTCTACAAGAAAAATTGCAAAAGTTACCCGGAACAGTTCTATTTTATCCCTTGATTTTGTCAGACAAATTAGAATTAGTATTAATCACAGCAAATGGGGAAACAATACATGAAACTGTAGATGTAAAAGCAGAAGAAATTGAACAGGCTATTGCTGAGTTCCGAGGAACAATTTTTACTCCTGTTGGAGATGTGAAAGAATCGGCAGAAAAACTCTATGGTTGGTTAATAAAACCAATAGAAGATGAATTAACAAAAGCAAATATTAATACAATTATTTATGCACCAGATAAGCAACTACGTTATCTACCTTTAGCAGCACTTTATGACGGAGAAAAATGGTTAGTAGAAAAGTTTAGTCTCAATACTATTATTGCAGCCAGTTTGACAAATTTTGAGACTCAACAAAAAAATAAACCTCGTGTATTAGCAGCAGCTTTAACAGAAGGTAAATATCAACTTCAGATAAGAACTCGCCAAGTTCAGTTAAGACCAACAACAGGAAAATTAGTCGAAAATTTAGCAGAAACAATTCCCGGTAGTCGCCAACTTGTTAACAATGAATTGAGTTCGCAAACAATAATTAATGATTTTAATGACTACAATATTTTGCATTTAGATATTCCTGTGGCATTGTTAACAGAAAAAGAAGGAAATGGTAAACCAGAAGACTCTTTTATCTTATTTGGAGATAGCGATCGCCTGACTCTGCGCGATATAGAAAATTGGTCATTTGAAATAGATTTGGTAGTATTAAGTGCTGCCGAAACTAATATTAGTGGGCAGATGGGTAATGGGGAAGAAATAGTTGGTTTGGGTTATCAAATGCAAAATGCTGGAGCAGAAACAATAATAGCTTCTTTGTGGCGAGTTAATGATGATTCAGACCAACTAATGAATACTTTTTACACGGTTTTGCAAGAAGGAAAAAGTAAAGCAGAAGCATTACGCGCAGCTCAAATAAATATGATTACTGGGAAGGATAAAGAAGGGAATAATCCTTACTATTGGGCATCATTTATATTAATGGGAAATGGATTTTAAAAGATAATTCGTTAAGGGTCATTTCAGTTAGCCTCCTGTCGGAGGAGCTACGCTAACAGTTAGCCTCCTATGGTCGTAACTGCGTTAACAGTTCCTCTAGCTGAAGCATCGGGATTGAAATACTGAATCGAAATTTTTTCACCCCCTTAAAAAGGGAGGCTTGAGACCTTATTTTTTTGTAATTTTCTACGGAATGCTTCACATTTATATCTTCTTGGGTGTATCTCAAATATTTGCAAAAATACTTTTTTTCTTTTCCCTCTTCCCCGTTCCCTAAAAGCGATAAATTTTTGGCTTTCTTAAAAATTGAGATGCACCCTTCTTCTTCCTTACTTCTACCAAAAGAGCTTATCCAATTAATTTTATATGAAATACAAAAAATTCTGCAAATATACGAATCACCCCATCACCCTATCACCCCATCACCCCATCCCCCTATCAATCTTATGAAATACAAAAAATTCTGCAAATATACGAATCACCCCATCACCCTATCACCCCATCACCCCATCCCCCTATCAATCTTAT